>JAAUYE010013601.1_pt1 | contig 12428 bp, 12 predicted proteins | sample 7278081 | NCBI WGS metagenome assembly JAAUYE01 (sample SAMN14350131, study PRJNA611818) | marine sediment metagenome | isolation source: surface marine sediment (0.6m) | place: French Polynesia: Moorea | collected 2018-08
CAACACCTGCCCACGGTAGTTGTCTTCGTAGGACCAGCCGCTCTTGTTACTGCCCCCATGGATCCAGACCAGTCCGGGCATGCGGGAGCCTGGGTTCAATGACCGCGTCCAGATATTCAGGTACAGGCAATCTTCGCTGACCTCGAGGTCGTCGTAATAATCGGCCGACGCGCCGAAGGTCTCGGCCATGTAGCGGTACCAGTCGAGAATTCGCATGGTCTGCATGCAGGCCGCCGCAAATTCTGTTGCATCGCGGCGCTCGACCCTGGTCGCGACGGGTCGCGGTGCCAGCCACCGCAGTTCACCGACCGGCGGCTCGGCAAACGGCACACCGCGGAATGCAGCGACCGTGCCTTCATAAGCGCCAACAAGCAGTTCACCGTCAACGGTCGCCTTCGGCGCCTTCGAGCAGCCGGCCAGGATTAGAAATGCAACAAGCGCGACCAGCTGGCGCACGGGTCAGTGCGGGTGATCCGCGCGAAGCGACTTGACGAGTGACACCGACATCAGCACGCCGACCACCAGGATCGGCAGCGAAACGACAAGCAGCACGGATTGCATGGCTTTGAGCCCGCCGATAAACATCAAAGCGATCGGCAGTACAGCAAGCGCCAGCGCCCAGAATACGCGGTGCCACCGTGCCGGGTCGTCGCCGGCCGAAAGGTGCAGCGTCGCGCCTGAAGCCAGCGAGTACGAAGCCGAATCATAAGTGGTCGCAGCGAACACAATAGAGACGACGGCGAATACCAGGATCACGAGCGCGGCGAGAGGGAGTGTCTCCAGCATTGCGACGATCGCGGCGTTGCCGCTGACCGAGTTCATGATACCGACGAAATCGAGTGCACCCTCGAGCTGCAGGAACAGGCTGTAGTTGCCTATCACCATGTAGAAGATCCAGCTGCCGAGCGAACCGAATATCAACATTCCTGTGATGACCTGCCGAATGGTGCGCCCCGCCGAGATGCGCGTAATGAACAGGCCGACATAAGGCGCAAAGGCGATCCACCACGCCCAGTAAAAGACGGTCCAGCTCTCGACGAAACCGGAGTTGGTGAAGGGATCGGTCCAGAAGTTCATGCGTACGAAGTTCTGCGCCATAACGCCGAGCCCGTTCAGGCTGGTCTTGAGCAGGAATACCGTGGGGCCGACGACGAGAATGAACAGAAGCAAGCCGAGCGCCAGCGCCATGTTGATGTCGCTGAGTCGCTTGATGCCGCGCTTGAGTCCGAGCCAGACGCTGAACACGAACAAACCGACACAAATGGCGACGACGATGACCTCGAGCCTGAAGCCGGTCTCGACGCCGAACAGCCAGGCCAGGCAGGCCGCTATCATCGGAGACGAGAAACCGAGGCTGGTCGCGGCGCCGCCGATCAGCGCGATCATGAACAGGAAGTCGATGAAACGAGCAAACGGGCCATGATCCTTGTCGCGTAGCAGCTCGTTGCAACTCAGGCTGAAGCGCAGGACGTTTTTCTTGCGGACGTAAAATGGATACGCGATCGCTATGGCGGGCAGGCAATAAAACGCCCAGGCAGTGAAGCCCCAGTGGAACAGTCCGTAAGTCGAGGCCCACTCCGCCGCCTCGGGGCTGCGCGGCTCGGCGCCAAACGGCGGCGCGTCGAAGTACCAGGCCCATTCGGTGGCGCACCAGTACATCAGCCCGGCGCCGACGCCGGCGCAGAACAGCATTGCCACCCAGCTCACTGTGCGGAACTCGGGTTCGCTATCTTCATCACCGAGACGGACCCGGCCGTAGCGGCTGGATGCGAGCCACACGAGGAAGCCGATGGCAGCGACGCTGGCCAGCAGGTAGAAGATGCCGAACTCGACGGCGATGAACTCGTAAAGCGCGTTCAGGTTCTCGCCAGCAGCACCGGGAGCGACCAGCAGAGTCACGCCAACAACGGCGATGATCGCGGCGCAGGCGATGAAACTCGGCCAGTCGATTCTGCTTTGTTCCATAGTGCGACGCAGTTTGACAGAATGCGTGCGTGACTACCAAGCCGCACAAGAGCGTCCTGCGCCTGCCGAAAAAACACCGCGGCGCGGGCGACAAGGTCGGGCAGGTCGATGTGCGCCGGCTGCTGGCGCAACAGTCCCTGCGCGACGCAATCGTGGCAGGCATCATCGTAATCATACTTTTCAGTGTGCTCTGGGCGATGCTGTCCACGCTCGTTAACCGGATATTCCCGTGGATGACGGTCGTGCTCGGCATGCTGATAGGCCTTGTCATTCGCCGCGCAGGTCGCGGTCTCGACTGGCGATTCCCGGTACTTGCTGCAGCGCTGACCCTCGCCGGCGCCGTTGCTGCCAACGTAGTCGTCGCCGCGGCGTTCACGGCAGATGAGCTGGGCACCAGTACGTTCACAATCCTGCGCGCCGTCACATCAATGACCTGGCCGGTGTTCTTCGATGAGGTAGTTTCGGCAGCCGACATCGTTTATGCGATCTTCGGTGCAGGCACCGCGGCGTTTTACGCCAACCGGCGCCTGCTGCGCAGCGAATACAGCGCCTTGCGGAAGTGGCGCGAAGGGCGCGCAGAAGCCGACTAAGCGGCGCGGCGAATCAAACGGGCATTAACAGCCCGTCGGCGTCGACGGCTTTGCCGGACATCGACGCGAGCTGCCGCTTCACCAGCACTTCGAGGTCGTTGACGGCATTGACGATTCCGAGGAAGTAAGGCGGCTGGCGCCTGAGCAGCGTCCAGTCCCCGGATTCGATAACGCGGACGAGGTGCGAAATGTTATTCGCGATGGCGTCTATGTACGGGTTCTGTCCGTCGTAGAGCACCTCGATATAGCGATAGACGCGGTTGAACTTGCGTTGCAGGCGGTCGCGCATAACCTGCTGGTAGAAGACGGGCGTTTTGCTCAGCAGGTCCTGTCCAGACCGATACCGGACCATGTACTTGCCGGGGCTGTCGTTCTCGACGGCTACGCCGCCCACCACGAACTCTTTGTACAGGCGGTCGCGGCATTTCTCGAGGTAACAACGGTCCGCCATCTGCGCGATCATGTCGGCCGTGCCGATCAGGTGACCGCAGATAATGTCACGGGGATCGTCGAGTTCGATTTCGTCGAGCTCGACCTCGTAACCCGTAAAGTGAACGATCATGCTGGCGACGGCGACGTCCTTCGACATGCCGTGTTCGGGCAGGTAGCGGCGCAGGAAGTCGGCGCTGCGCGACACGTGGTAAAGCGTGAATTCGGCGCCGTTCGAGAACTCGGCATCGCGTACCTCGTGACGGATGTAGCCGGCGTCATGGAACAACGAGGTGATAATCGCCATCTGCGCGCGCCGGGCACCGAGGCGGTCCTTGGGTTCCGCGCTGCGCTCGTAGCCCGCGATGAGGCGCGCTACTGCCAGGGTCATATCAAGCGTGTGCTGCAGGTCATGGTAAGTCGTGTCGCACCCGCGATAGCCCGGGTAGCGGCCCGTGAACAGGCGCTCGAAATCGTAAAACGCCAGCCAGATCTTGTCGTACGGAGCGCCGGGGAACGACTCGCTGTAAAGGTCGTACACGGCATTGCGCACCGATACGGCGTCTGAAACCCGCACGGTGTTCGTGACGTCGTAATCGTTACGGCGATCCTGGGACATGATGCGTTTCTTATCGGCAGGGACCCTGTGTTGCTTATCGCTCAACCAGGCTCTCCGGCACTTATTCTTATTGCAGGAAATGATACACGTAACGAAACTTGCTCACAGGGCAATTTTTCGAAATATGTCATGTACTTGTAGACTTTCTCGGGCGACGAAACATAAGTCACATAGCGAATTCCGCGATGACCGGCGCGTGGTCCGACGGCCGTTCCCAGGCCCGCGGTTCCTTGTCCACGTAGCTGGCCCGGCAACGTTCGGTCATGGCCTCACTGGTCAGGATCAGGTCGATGCGTAGCCCGGCATTGCGGCGGAAACCGGCGGCGCGGTAATCCCACCAGCTGAATGCCTTGTCGGGCTGGTCGAATTTGCGAAACACGTCGGTCAGGCCGAGATCCACGAGCTTGCCGAGCGCCTCACGTTCTTTGGGGCTGCACAGGATCGCGTCGCCCCATTTCTCGGCGTCGTAAACGTCCTCGTCAGCCGGCGCAATGTTGAAGTCGCCGAGCACGACGAGGTTCTTGTGCCGGCTAATTTCGTCTTCGAGAAAATCGCGCAAGGTGGCGAGCCACCGCAGCTTGTAGTCGTACTTCTCGGAGCCGACTTCGGAGCCGTTCGGGATGTAGAGGTTCACGACACGTACGTCGTCGATGGTCGCAGCGAGCACTCGCCGCTGCGGATCGTCAAAGTTCGGGAACTCGAACACCGGTTCAGCCGGCACGCTCTTGCTGATCACGGCAACGCCGTTGTACGTTTTCTGGCCGTTGGCGAGCGAGTCGTAGCCGGCGTCGCGAAGTTCGTCGGCCGGGAATGCCTCGGTAACCTGCTTGATCTCCTGCAGTACAAGTACTTCGGGCTCGTTGGCTTGCAGCCATTCGAGCACGTGCGGCAGCCGCACCTTCATCGAGTTGACGTTCCAGGTCGCAATTTTCATTCGCTATAGATTCCCGACTGGCGCAGCAGCGCATCGATTTCCGGCCGCCGCCCCCGAAACGCGACGAACGCCTGCATGATGTCGCGGCTGCCGCCTATTTCGAGAATTTCGCTGCGAAAACGGCGCGCCGTCTCCGCGTCGAAGATGCCGGCCTCTTCGAACGCGCCGAACGCGTCGGCCGCCAGCACCTCGGCCCACTTGTAACTGTAGTAACCGGCGGCGTAACCGCCGGCGAAGATGTGCGAAAAGCTGTGCGGCAGCCGGTTGTAGTCCGGCGCCGGGATCAGGGCGACCTCGTCGCGAACCTCGCCCAGGATCTTCATCGCCAGCCCATGTTCGGCCGGTCTGTACTCGGCATGCAGACGGAAATCGAACAGCGCGAATTCCAGCTGCCGCATCATCGCCATCGCGGCGCCGGTGTGTCGGCTGTCGTCGAGACGTTCGAAAAGCTCCTGTGGAAGCGGCTCGTCGGTATCGACATGTTTCGAGCAGCGCTGCAGCACTTCCAGGTTCCAGGCGAAGTTTTCCATGAACTGGCTCGGCAGCTCCACGGCGTCCCAGGGCACGCCGTTGATGCCCGCAATGCTCGGATAGTCGATGCGTGTCAGCAGGTGGTGCAGCATGTGACCGAACTCGTGGAACAACGTGACCACGTCCTCGTGCGTCAGCAGCGACGGGTGGTTCGGGTCCGCCGGCGGGAAATTGCACACGAGGTATCCGACGGGCACGGTTGTTTCACCGCTGAGCTTCTTGCGCACGATGCACTCGTCAATCCAGGCACCGCTGCGCTTGCCACTGCGTGCGAACAGGTCGACATAGAAACCGCCTACGAGGGTGTCGGTCGCATCGTAGACCGAGAAGTAGCGGACGTCGTCATGCCAGCGGGCGACTTGATCCTGCGAAGAGAGGCGAATGCCGTAAAGCCGCTCGGCGAGATCAAACAGGCCGTTCATGACGGTTTCGACCGGGAAATACTGGCGCAGCTCTTCGTTGGAGATGGAATGCTTCTTCTGTTTGTACTTCTCGAGCCAGAAGGGCGCGTCCCAGGGTTCGAGCGCGAAACCGGCAAACTCGGTGATCCGGGCAAGCTCCCGCTGGGCAGCGGGCCGGGAGTGATCGGCCAGCTCGCGCAGGAATCCGATGACCTCGTCGGTCGAAGCAGCCATTTTGGTCGCCAGCGAGTATTCGGCGTAGTTGTCGAAGCCCACCAGGCGGGCGGCCTCATGACGAGCGACGAGAATCGTCTCGATGTTTTCGCTGTTGTCCCAGTCGCTGTTACCGCACTGGTCGGAAGCGCGCGTGACCCAGGCCCGGTACATCGCCTCGCGCAACTTGCGGCTTTCGGCATGCCGCATAACAGCATCGTAAGTCGGGTAGTCGAGCGTCAGCAGCCAGCCCTGGCGGTCCCGCTTACGGGCCTCCGCCGCGGCGCGCGCGACTGCCTGCGCTGACAGGCCCTCGAGCTCGCTCTCCTCGGCGACTGGCAGGCTCCAGGCGTCCTGCGAGTCCTGGACATTGTGCTCGAATGCCGCCTGCGTCGCTGCGAGCTGCTGCATGATGGCTTTGAAACGAGCCTTGTCGTTGTCCGGCAAGTCCACGCCCGCCAGGCGAAAGTCACGCAGTGCATGGTCCACCACGCTGACTTGCGCCGGGTCCGCGTTATCGCCCAGGTGCTCGCGAACCGCCGCATAGGCACGCTGTAACCGGGAGTTCTGTGATAATTCCGTACCGTACTCGGTCAATAATGGCAGGGCAGCGTTGTAGGCCTCGCGCCAGTCCTGCGATTCGAGTACGCCCTGCAGGTGCGACACCGGCGACCAGACACGGGCCAGTTCGTGCTCCATATCCTCGAGCGGGAGCACGAGCGAGTCGAAGTCGGGACTGGCACCGGCGTCGAGCAGCTCGTCGAGCTTTTGCCGGTGCTCTGCGATAATCTCGCGAAGCGCCGGAAGGACCTGCTCAGGCGCGAGCTCGTCGAAACGCGGCAGCGATCGGGTATCGAGTAGAGGGTTGGACATGGCGCAGGATATTAGCATGGCGCCGCATTCTGGGAGCGCGCCCAGGCGGCCGGAAAAAAGGGTAAGGAAACAGTTTTGAGCAACAAATTCGATCTCATAGTCATCGGCGGCGGCAGTGGCGGAATAGCCCATGCGCGACGCGCCGCGGAGTACGGCGCCAGCGTCGCCGTCATCGAGTCGGGGCCCCTCGGAGGTACCTGCGTGAACGTTGGTTGTGTGCCCAAGAAAGTCATGTGGTACGCGGCGAGCCAGATGCACCATGCTGACCATGCGGCCGACTACGGCTTCGACATGGACGTGCGCGGCCACGACTGGCCAACCGTCAAGGAGCGCCGCGATGCCTATGTCACACGGCTCAACGGCATCTACGAACGAAACCTGGACAACAGTGGTATCACGACGATTCTCGGCGCGGCAAAGTTCGTCGATGCGCACACCGTGGCGGTCGGCGAAGACGAGTACACGGCGGAGCGTATCGTTATTGCAACCGGAGGGCGCCCGATGGTGCCCGAGATTCGTGGCGCCGACCTGGGCATTACGTCCGACGGATTTTTCGAACTGGAGGAGCGGCCGCAGCGTGTCCTGGTCGTTGGCAGCGGTTACATTGCCGTGGAGCTTGCAGGTGTCCTGAACGGCCTCGGCAGCGACGTGCAGCTGGTCGTGCGCAAGGACCGCATTTTGCGCGGCTTCGACATCATGCTGTCCGAGCTTCTCATGGAGGCAATTTGCAAGGACGGTGTGGCACTCGACGTTGGCGTTGTGCCGGCAGCTGTCGAGAAGACTGACGACGGCCTCATGCTGCACTCGGAGGACGGCCGTTCGTTCGGGCCTTTCGACGCGGTGCTATGGGCTATCGGCCGCGCGCCGAACAGCGAGTGGCTGGACCTCGAGAAAGCAGGCGTCGAACGCGATGACGGCGGCTACATCCCGACCGATCTCTACCAGCAGACGAACGTGGAGCACATCTTCGCGCTGGGCGATGTGACGGGCCGCGCGCAGCTGACGCCGGTCGCCATCGCCGCGGGACGCCGGCTGGCGGACCGGCTGTACGGCGGCATGGAAGGACGGCATCTCGATTACGAGCTGATACCTACCGTGATATTCAGCCATCCGCCGATTGGTACGGTGGGGCTCACCGAGGCGCAGGCGCGCGCGAAACACGGCGACGACAACATCAAGATCTATACCTCGGGGTTTATCCCAATGTATTACGCGCTGGGTGAGAAAAAACAGCGTTCAATGATGAAGCTGATCACCGCGGGCGAAGAAGAGAAGGTCGTTGGCTGCCACATTATCGGCGACGGGGCTGACGAAATGCTGCAGGGCTTCGCTGTTGCCATTCGGATGGGCGCTACCAAGTCCGACTTCGACGACACGGTCGCGATTCACCCGAGCAACGCGGAAGAACTCGTCACTATGCGTTGATTTGCATCTGCTTGAGAACGTGCGCGGTATCCGGCCGGACGCCACGCCATATTTCGAACGACTCCGCAGCCTGCTCGACCAGCATGCCCCACCCCATGACCGATTTCGCAGCGCCATGGTCGCGAGCCCAGGTGCTGAACGGCGTCGGGCTCAGGCCGTAGGACAGGTCGTAGCAAATTGTGCTGTCGCTGATGGCGGCTTCCGGGTAAGGCGGCATCTCACCGTGCACGCCCGCGGACGTCGCGTTGATAACGAGGTCGTAGGAGTCGGTGGTGGGCACCATGTTGAAGCCGCAGGCCGAGACCGGCCCATAGCGCTCGAAGTCCTCGGCGATGATTTGCGCCTTGTCGATCGTCCGGTTGGCAATGCGCAGGGCATTCGGTCCCATCTCGAGCAGCGGGCCGACGATGCCGCGCGTAGCGCCGCCGGCACCGAGAATGAGAATGTTGGAACCCTTCAGCGGCACGCCCAGGTTGACGTTGAGGTCGCGCAGCAGCCCGATGCCGTCAGTATTGTCGGCATGAATCTCGCTGCCGCGAAACGCCAGCGTATTGACTGCGCCAGCCGTTGCGGCGCGCTCCGATACCTGGTCGACGAGATCGAGAACGGCGCGCTTGTGCGGCACGGTGATATTGAGTCCCTGGCCGCCCGTACGCTGGAACTGTCTTACGGCCGTCTCGAGTTTCTCGGGAGCGACCTGCAGTAACTCGTACTGCATCTCCTGGCCGGTCTGCAGCGCGAACAGTCGGTGGATGACGGGTGATCGACTGTGGGCTATGGGGTAGCCCATGACGCCGTAACGGTCGATCGTCACCGTTGGTTCATTCACTAAGCCAGCGAGCCGCGGCTATGGCGTTGTAGGTCAGGATGGCACTCGCGCCAGCGCGCTTGATCGATAGCAGAGACTCGAGCACGGCAGCGCGTTCGTCGAGCCAGCCGTTGCCGGCTGCCGCTTTGAGCATCGCGTATTCGCCGCTGACCTGATAGGCAAAGGTCGGCACGCCGTAGGTGTCGCGCACGCGGCGAATGATGTCGAGGTACGGCAGCGCCGGTTTGACCATGACGACATCCGCACCCTCGTCGAGATCGAGTCCGACTTCGCGCAGCGCCTCGTCGCTGTTGCCCGCCGCCATCTGGTAGGTCGACTTGTCGCCGCCGCCCAGGTTTTCGGCGGACCCTACGGCGTCACGGAACGGACCGTAGAAACACGATGCGTACTTGGCGGCATAGGCGAGGATCATCGTGTGGATGTGGCCGTCGGCCTCGAGCGCTGCGCGAATCCGGCCGATGCGGCCATCCATCATGTCGGACGGTGCCACGACATCGGCGCCTGCCTCGGCGTGGGATACGGCCTGGCTCACAAGCATGGCGACAGTTTCATCGTTGAGCACATAGCCGGTGTCGTCGATGATGCCGTCCTGGCCGTGCGTCGTGTACGGATCGAGGGCGACGTCGGTGATGACGACGAGTTCGGGATACTCTGCCTTGATGGCTCTTACCGTGGTTTGCACGAGGCCGTCGGGATTGGCGCATTCGGCGCCGTCGAGGCTCTTCTGATCCATGCCGATGACCGGGAACAGCGCAACGGCCGGAATGCCGAGCTCCACGGCCTCGCCGAGCTCGCGCAACAGCCCGTCAACGCTTTTCCGCTCGATGCCCGGCATGGATGGAACGGGCTCTGTCGCCTGCTCGCCTTCGAGGACGAAAACCGGGTAAATCAGGTCGTCGCTGGAGAGCGTCGTTTCGGCGACCAGGCGGCGCAGATTGGCGGTCCGGCGGCTGCGGCGCAGGCGAATCGTGGGGAACTGACCCTGTCCTGGTGTATTCATGTTTCACGATATAAACACAATAATTTTTTATTTTCCCTGTATTTAGGTAGGGTTTCTACGCCTAGGGCATTATTTTCCGTCGAAACAGTAATAATTCTTAGAAGCGCCGGGTCATCTCGTATGCATAGCAACAACGCAGCCGCACAGAGGCGGCAGAGGTTTGATCAGTACGTGGCCGTTTACCACCAGGATATGTACCGCTACGCAGCGTGGCTGAGCCGCGACCAGGTGATAGCCCAGGACGTAGTGCAGGAAGCATTGCTGCGAGCGTGGAAGTCGCTGGATAACCTTCGTGACGAGGCATCGGCGAAACAATGGCTACTGACGATCGTGCGGCGCGAGAATGCTCGCTATTTCGAGCGCAAGCGTCTCGAGACGGTCGACATAGACAACCTGACGGCGTCACAGGAGGCGCTGCTGGGCGTCGAGGAGAACAACGAGTTCGACGACATGCGTAAAGCGATATACGAACTCGACGACGAATACCGCGAGCCGCTCGTGCTTCAGGTCCTGATGGGCTACAGCACGAACGAGATCGCAGAGCAGATGGGGCTCAAGCAGGGTGCAGTGCTGACACGGCTGCATCGGGCGCGCGCCCGGCTCAAGGACAAGATGGCACAGGAATGAACTGCGAACAGTACAGGGAAGCGATAGCGGCGGATCCATCATACGATGGCGGCGCCGGACACCTCAGCGAATGCGAAGCCTGCCAGGCCTATCGCCGCGAGATGCTGGAGCTTGACCAGGCGATCGGCCAGGCGCTGGCGATTGACGTGCCCGAGCTGGTCGTGCCGGACCTGCCGGAGATCGAGACCGGAAACGTCGTTGCTTTGCCACGCCGGCGCTGGTCTTCGCCGGCCATGCTCGCCATGGCGGCCACGGTCGTGCTGGCGGCGTTCATCGGCCTGCGCATGCTGGATAGTGGTCCGCAGTACGACTCGCTGGCCGACGAACTTCTGGCGCACCTCGAGCACGAACCCTATGCGCTGCGCGTTACCGACGTGCCGGTCAGCGACGCGCGGATTGCGTCGGTGGTTCCCGCCAGCGTGGCCGACCTGGATCACGGCGCGGGTTTGATCACCTACGCGCAGTCCTGCGTTATCAACGGCCGCACGGTGCCGCACCTGGTCATCCAGGGCGAACGTGGCCCGGTAACCTTGTTGCTGATGCCACACGAGAAGGTGGCGGGACCGGAGTCTATTAACGGCGAAGGCATCAAGGGCGTTATTCTGCCCGTAGGAGATGGCAGCATTGCGATATTCGGCGATCGGGACGAAGCGCTCGACCGCATCGGGGAACAAGTTATGGATTCGGTAACGTGGAGCACCTGATCCGCGTTGCCGTTACTAATGCCCAGCTAGGGCACAAAACCTGAGGAGAGAGAGAAATGTCTGAGAAGAAAGCAGTAAAGCCTGTTGCCCTGGCTGTGGGCGCCGCCCTTGCCGGTTCGTTTGCTCTGTCGAGCAGCATTGCAAGCGCTGATACGGTCGAGAGCCCGTTCGCGCTGTCAACGCTGTCGGCTGGCTACATGCTCGGCACGGGCGAAGGTTCCTGTGGTGGCGACAAGGAAGGCAAGGACAAGGAAGGTGAAGGCGCTTGCGGTGAAGGTTCCTGCGGCGGCGATAAGGAAGGTGAAGGCGCTTGCGGCGAGGGCTCTTGCGGCGGCGACAAGGAAGATAAGGAAGGCGAAGGCGCCTGTGGTGAAGGCTCCTGCGGCGGTTCCGTGTAAACCACCCGCACTTTCTGCGGTATTTACCGAAGAAGCCCGCGCCTCGCGCGGGCTTTTTTGTGCTCTACTTTCCCGATGGGCAAATCCGTTACACGCTGCAAATGGGCCGAGGGTGTCAGTCTCGACTACATCACGTACCACGACGAAGAGTGGGGCGTGCCGGTTCGTGACGACCGGGTACAGTTCGAGTTCCTGATTCTCGAGGGCGCACAGGCGGGACTGAGCTGGTCGACCATCCTCAACAAGCGCGATGGCTACCGCAAAGCATTTGCGAACTTCGATCCGCAGAAAGTCGCGCGCTTCACTGACAAACGCGTTGAGAAGTTGCTGCAGGATCCCGGCATCGTGCGCAATCGGCTCAAGGTAAAGTCCGCGGTCACCAATGCGCAGGCATTCCTGGCGGTGCAGGAGGAGTTCGGCAGTTTCAGCGATTACATATGGGGTTTCGTTGACGGCAAGCCGATCCAGAACCGGTTCCGCAAGGACTCCGACATACCGGCGACGTCGAAAGAATCGGACGCGCTGAGCAAGGACCTCAAGAAGCGTGGCTTCAAGTTCGTCGGCAGCACGATTATTTACGCACACATGCAGGCGACCGGGCTGGTCAACGATCACGTGGTCGGGTGTTTTCGTTATAAGCCCTGCCAGCAGCTTGCAAAACGCTGATCACGGGCGGATCATCGGCCCCCACAAGAAAAACAGAACTGAGGGGACCATGATGTCGGACGAATTCATCCAAGATAAACCGACCATGACGTTCTGGATCGTCGGCGGCGCTGCGCTGATCTGGAATTTCCTGGGCCTGTTCTCTTACGTGAACATGCGCACGTCGACGAGTGAGGCATATGCAGCCGCGGGTTACACGCCGGAGCAGATTGCATTCATCAATG
>JAAUYE010217666.1_pt1 | contig 12418 bp, 12 predicted proteins | sample 7278081 | NCBI WGS metagenome assembly JAAUYE01 (sample SAMN14350131, study PRJNA611818) | marine sediment metagenome | isolation source: surface marine sediment (0.6m) | place: French Polynesia: Moorea | collected 2018-08
AGTTCGGCTGGCCGGCCAGCCCCCGCGGGCCCCCGACAAACTCGAGGTTTTCAAACAGACTTTTCACGATGAACATAAACGCCAGCGATATGATGGCCAGGTAGTCTCCCCTGGTACGAAAGGACGGTATGGCCACGACCAGTGCTCCCAGGGAGGCCGCCAGCCCACCGAGCACCAGCCCCACCGGAAAAAGAAAGGGGCCCAGAACAGTCGGCAGCAGCGCTTCGCCGAACATGGAGTCGTTGGCAAAAAGTCCCACGCTGAATACAGAGGATGTATAGGCTCCCAGTGCGATGAAGCCGGGATGGGAACAGGAAAATTCGCCCATGTAGCCGTTGATGACGTTCAAACTCAGCGTCACCATGATAAATATCAGGGTCAGGTTCAGCGTAAGGTACCGATAGTCGCTTACACCGGCCCAGATATGCAAAATCGCATAGAGCAGCAACAAATGGAGCAGAACTGCCCCCTGCATCGACACGTCGACCAGCTTACCGGCCAGCCGGTTGGCCGGCGCCGCGCACAGGCGGGCGACAATGCCTACCGGCAGGGCATAAATCAGCAGAACGTAAGCCATGACGCTGGGCATCAGCACCGGCTTTTTGAGCATGATCGTAAAACCGAACAGTACCGGTATCTTGGGAAGACCCAGCGACCGCGCCAGCCAAAGACCGATGAAGTGTTCCAGCAGCACGGCTACCAACGCCCCTGCCAGCCAGCCCAGTACCGGAGCGCCGGAAAAAACGTTCCGGATTCGGTCACGGATACGGATTTTTTCAGCGACCTGAGGGCTGCTTGTTGCTTCCATAGTTCTTCCTTTTCTCTGCGGCTGCTTACAGCCTCAATTTGGCGCTGTAGGGCTCGCCGAAAAATCCGTGTGGCCTGAAGACCAGGATCAGCAGTACAATGGAATAGGCGATAAAATCCCGAAGGGTGGACGGAAAGATCATCGCCACGAAAATCTCGATGAAACCGAGCAAAAAACCGGCCAGGCAGGCACCCATGATGCTGCCGCGACCCCCCAGGATCGCGGCCACAAAAGCTTTCCAGCCAAGTATTATCCCCATGTACGGATCCAGCACCGGGTAGGCCACCCCGAACAGAATCCCGGCCACCGCCGCCAGTGCCGATCCAAGGGCAAACGTCATGCTGGCCATACGGTTTAGCGGCACCCCCATCAGGGGAACGACGATGTAGTCAAAGGACATCGCCCGCATGGCCATCCCCCAGCGTGTTTTTCGGATAAACAGGTGCAGTGCCAGCATGAACAGCAGCGAGACGGCCACGATCATGATTTTCTTGTTGGTTATGTAGACCCCGCCGGCGTTGTATGTCACCGTTTCGATCAGGGCCGGAAAGCTGACCCGCTGGGCGCCGAGCAGTGCCAGGTTGCCGGTTTCTAAAATGATGCCGATCATCAGACCGGTGATGGCCGCAGACGCCCGGGGGGCCTCCCGCTAGGGCCGGTAGCCCTCCCGCTCTACGGTGATACCGACAAAGGAAGTAATGAACATGGATATCAAAATGGTCAGCACCAGAATCATCCAGCCGGGTAGCGCCAGTGTCCCCATGGAAGACAGGGCCACCAGCGCGGTGGCCACTCCGAAGCCGATGTAGGCACCGGTCATGAAGATGTCGCCGTGGGCGAAGTTAAACAGCATCAAAATGCTGTAAACCATGGCGTACCCGAGTGCGATCAGGGCATAGAAACTGCCCCACTGCAGCGCGTTCACCAGATTTTGAAGAAGAAATGCCATTGCTTCCGCTCCGGGGTGTCAGCAGATGCCGGGTGTCTACGGCGAGGTACCTGCTGCGCAGGAAATCATGTTCATTATTGATCCGCAGGCCAGGGCCGGGTGTTGGCGGAACGTGAGGATGGGCCCTGCTGCTGCTTAAAAAGGCGGGCGCAGGGAAAACCCTGGCCCGCCGTTTGTTTTGACAAGCTTGATCATGGGTGGAAGTGGTCAGCAGCTGCCTGGCGGCAGTCGGCTGTTAACACCACCCGGTTTTCGTGCAGGCAGGACTATGGACAAACCGACTTATAGAATGCAAACTCGCCCTGCTCGCTGATCCGAACGATGACGGCGCATTTTTCGGGATCGCCGGTTTCGTTAAACGTCATCTGACCGGTGATGCCGTCGAATTGCTTGACGCGAGCCAGCGCATCCCGCACGCATTGGCGGTCTTTTTTGATGTCGCCGGTAATCGCCCCGCAGTCGGTAATCGCCTGCTGAACCAATCCCAGGGCATCCCAGGTCAACGCGCCCACGTCGTCGGGAATGTATCCGTGTTCCTTGTTATAACGATCGATAAATGCCTTGGTGGCGCCTTTGGCTCCGGCTGCCGCATAGTGCGTGCTGAAGAACAGGCCGTAGCAGTCCTGGCCGCACAGCTGCACGGTTTCGGCGCTGCCCCAGCTGTCGCTGCCGATGATCGGCTTGTCCCAACCGAGCTGGTGGGCCTGCTGCACGATCAGCGCGACCTCGTTGTAGTACTGCGGTGTGAAGATAAATTCGGCGCCGGAATTGATGATGTTGGTCAGCTGGGAGCTGAAGTCGGCGTCTTTGGTGGTAAAACTCTCGTAGGCCACCACCGAGCCGGGACCGTTGACGTTTTCCCATGCGGCCTTGAAAAACTCTGCCAGCCCCTTGGGATAGTCACTGGCCACATCGTAAAGAACCGCAGCCTTTGTAAACCCGAACTCTTCTTTAACGAAGTTGGCCACCACCGGTCCCTGGAACGGATCCAGAAAGCAGGCCCGGAAGACAAAGGGGCGGTCCTGGGTGGTTTTCGGGTTGGTGGACCAGGGACTGATCATCGGGGTGGAATAGTTGTTGGCCACCTCACCGGCCGGCACCGCCTGCTTGGACGACTGCGGGCCGACGATCACCAGTACCTCGTCTTCGGTGATCATCTTGGTATTGGCTTTTACGGCGGATTCGGCCTTGGACTCGTTGTCTTCGATTACCAGCTCGACTTTATATTTCGTTCCTCCGACATCCAGTCCCCCGGCGGCATTGATATCCGCCAGCCACATCTGGGCGGCAAACTTGGAGCCCTCACCCACCTTGGGGATGTCTCCGGTGATGGGAGCGTTGACACCGACCTTGATGGTGGTGGGTGCATCCTTACCGCAAGACACAAACGCCAGTGCGAGGATCAGAACGATTGGAATGATTATGGCGACGGTTTTTGTCTTCATTTCTACCTCCTTTTGAAAGCTGCCGCAATTGGATTGATGGTGAAAATATCCAGAGAGTTTCGCGTTAAAATTGGGTTGATAACACACGGATATTACTTAATCAACTCAAAAATCTCCGGGCCATGGGAAAGGGAGTACTTTGACGAAATAGTAATTTTTCAAGAAATATATTGACAGTTTGATCAAATATTTGTAGAAATCTTGACGGTATCTACCAAACCCTCCTCTTACCCAACCGGGGGTCGTCGTGAAAATAGACGCGATGCACATCGAGATCATCAAGCACCTCCGCGACGGCAGAAAATCCTACAAAGAAATTGCCCGAAAACTGGGGATTGCCGAAAACACGGTCCGCTCGAGAGTAAATAAACTCGTGGCCGAGGGCATCCTCGAGGTGGCCGGCCTGGTCGATACGGAAGCCATCGGCGGCCATCGGGTGGTATTTGTCGGCGTGAAGCTTGCCACATTGAATCTGGTGGAAAAAGGCAAGGAGTTCAGTAAACTCAGAGGGGTGGTCTCCGTAAGTGTCGTCACCGGACGATATGATTTGATGCTGATCGTGCTATTGCGGGATGGATTCGATCTGCTGGAGTTCTACACCCAGGAAGTCTACCGCCTCAAAGATGTGCGCTCGGTGGAGACCTTTGTGGTGTACAAGGGCTACAACCTGAAAGTGCCTTATATTTTGTAACGACAGAAATCCGGGAAGGTTGGAAGGATGGAATAGCCTGGCAAGCCATCACCGGGCACATAAGGAGGCATCCATGAATGAAAGCGCCAAAAAGACACGCCTGCACGGCTGGCACGCTGCCCAGGGAGCCAACATGGCCCTGTTCGGTCAATACGAAATGCCGCTGTGGTATCGTGCCGGAGCCAAGAGCGAACACATGGCGGTCATCGCCACCGCCGGGCTTTTCGACACCAGCCACATGAGCTCGATCATTGTCAGTGGCGAAGATGCGAGATCCCTGTTGCAGCACTGTTTTTCCAAGGATCTGGAAGCTTGCCTCGGCAGGCAGCAAACCCCGCTGACCGACGGCAGGGCGGTATACGGCGTTTTTCTCTCTGATAACGGACACGTGATCGATGACGCCATTGTCTTTCAGAGCCATCAGCGATCCTATATGGTGGTGGTAAACTCCGGCATGGGTTCGGTCATCAGTGATCATCTGCGCAGCCACACAGGAGACAGCGGCGGCAGTGCCGACATTGTGGATCTATCCGATGCGCTCGGAAAATTCGATGTGCAGGGCCCGGCCGCGGCAAAGATCCTTGCCGAGGTGATCATCGATCCAGGCCGGGTGTTTGCCGATCTACCCTATTTTGCCTTCAAAGGTCATTTCGATCCGAACGCGCCGGCGGCGGATGAGGCGAAGCTGCTGGACGGAACACCGATCCTGCTCTCCCGGACCGGCTATACCGGTGAATTCGGTTTCGAGATATTCGTGGGGCCCGATCAATTCGTCCCGGCGTGGCAGCGCATTCTGTCGGCCGGCCAAAATTATGATCTGCTGCCCTGCGGACTGGCCGCACGCGACAGCCTGCGCGCCGGAGCTGTTCTGCCGCTGTCACACCAGGACATCGGCCCGTGGCCCTTTCTGAACAATCCCTGGGATTTTGCCCTGCCGTATAACGCCCAGCGCAGCGGGTTCACCAAATCCTTTTTGGGCGCCGATGCACTGCTGCACCCGGAGGAAAAAGACTATACCGTTGCGTTTGCCGGAAGCGATCTTCGCAAGGTGACCGCCGGTGAATCGACCACCGTGCTGGATGTCAACGAAGAACCGATCGGCACGGTTCTGACCTGTGCCACCGACATGGCCATCGGTCGTCATGAAGGCCGCATATTCAGCATCGCCAGCCCCGACAAGCCCCAGGGGTTTCGGCCCAGGGGACTTTGCTGCGGCTTTGTGAAAGTGGATCGGCCGCTGCAGCCCGGCACCACCGTCCGGCTCAAAGACGAACGGCGCAGCATCGCGGTGGAGATTGTCACCGACATCCGGCCGGCCCGCACTGCGCGCAGGGCGCTGGCCCATTTTTACCCGTAACCGTTCGCTATCATAGCAACCAATCCAACCAAGGAGGAAAACGGTATGAAAGAAATTCACGAACTCAACCTGCCCGAAGATGTCCGCTACGCCGAGGATCACGAATGGGTCCGATCCGATGGGGACAAATCCGTCGTGGGCATCAGCGACTATGCCCAGGATCAGCTGGGGGACATTGTATTTGTCGAGCTGCCGGAGGTCGGCGCTACTTTGTCAAAAGGCGAGGCCTTCGGCACAGTCGAATCGGTCAAGGCGGTTTCCGAGCTGTACATGCCTGTGGGTGGGAAGATCCTGGCAATCAACGCCGGCCTGGAAGAATCCCCGGAGCTTGTCAACAGCGAGCCCTACGGACAGGGATGGATGATCGAGCTGCAACCGGGCGATCCAAAAGAAATCGATGGATTGTTGACCCAACAAGCATACCTTGAAATGCTGAAAGGATTGTAATCATGCGATACTTGCCTCACACACCGGAAGAGATTGATGCCATGCTGCAGGTCATCGGCGTCGACAGCCTCGATGACCTTTTTGGCACGATCCCCAAAAGCTGTTGCTGCAGGCTGGAAATGGACCTGCCGGGCGCCTTGACGGAGTGGGAGCTAGACGAGCATATGGATGAGCTGGCGTCTCGGGTAGCGGTGTCTCCGGAATACAAAGTCTTCATGGGCGCCGGAAGTTACGATCACTATGTGCCGGCATCCGCCCAGTATGTTACCAGCCGCAGCGAATTTGTGACCTCCTACACTCCCTACCAGCCGGAAATCAGCCAGGGAACCCTGCAGGCCATTTACGAATACCAGACGCTGGTTACCCGCCTGCTGGGAGTCGAGGTCGCCACCGCCTCCCATTACGACGGCTCCACGGCGCTGGCCGAGTCGCTGCTGATGGCCATTCGTGTAACCGGGAAAAAGAAGGTTGCCGTCTCTCGCCTCATTCATCCCCATTACCGCCAGGTGGTAAAAACCTACTTCGATCCGACCGGCTACGAGGTGGTCGAAATTCCTTACACGGAATCCGGACGAACGGACCTGGAAGCGCTCGATTCACTGGATGAACTGGCTGCCGTTGCCCTGCAATCACCGAATTTTTTCGGCTGTATCGAGGATCTGGCCGCTGCAGACCCGGCGATCCACGCCAAGGATGCCCTGTTCATCGTCTCGTTCACCGAACCGCTGGCCTACGGTCTGCTGAATAGCCCGGGCAGTCTCAACGCGGACATCGTCTGCGGAGAAGGTCAGAGCCTGGGTCTGCCGCGCTCTTTTGGTGGTCCCGGTCTGGGCATGCTCGGCAGCAGCATGAAATATGTGCGCAACCTGCCCGGCCGACTGGTGGGCCGCACAAAAGACGTGGACGGCCGAGACGGATTCGTGCTGACCCTGGCCACCCGCGAGCAGCACATCCGCCGGGAAAAGGCCACATCGAATATTTGCACCAACAACAGTTTGTGCGCAACGACCGCGGCCGTCTTTATGGCCTCTCTGGGCGGCACCGGATTTCGCCAGCTGGCGCAGCTGAATCGCGACAAGGCGGAATATCTGAAAAACGAGCTGCAGAAGGCCGGCCATGCGGTCCCCTTCGCAACTCCCACATTCAACGAATTCGTGGTTCGCTTCCCTGATGGATTTGAAGACCGCTACAGAAAACTGCTGGATAAGAAAATCGTAGCCGGGCTGCCACTGGAATGCCATTACCCCGAGCTGCCCGACCATTACCTCCTGTGTGCGACCGAGACGGTCAGCCGGCAGGATATGGACACCCTGGTAAAGGAGGTGGGATCATGAAAAAAAGCCTCGGAACGACCGGACTGGTGCTCAACGAGCCGCTGCTGTGGGAAAAAGGCAGCAAGGGCCGCATGGGAATCTCGATACCGGTATCGGATGTGGAAACCAGCCCACTGGATCCGGCCCTGGCAGGAGAGGGACCTGATTTCCCCGACCTGAGCGAAATAGACGTGGTGCGGCATTACACCCGGTTGTCCACCTGGAATTTCGGTGTGGATACCGGCATGTACCCCCTCGGTTCGTGTACCATGAAATATAACCCCAAGACCAACGAACGACAGGCCCGCCTGCCCGGATTCGCAGCAGCGCATCCGCTGCTGCCTCCGGAGCTGGCCCAGGGCGCCCTGGAGATGATGTACAAACTGGAGCGGTATCTGGCGGAGGTTACCGGCATGCAGGCGGTATCTGTTCAACCGAATGCCGGTGCCCACGGTGAGCTGGCCGGCATGCTGTTGATTTACGCCTATCACAAACACCACGGTGACCAGCGCTCGAAGATCATCATCCCCGACACAGCTCACGGTACCAACCCGGCCAGTGCCGCCCTGTGCGGATATCGGCCCGTACCGGTCAAATCGAACGAACAAGGGGTGCTGTCCGTTGAAAGCATCGAGGCGGTCATGGATGAAGATACCGCCGGCATTATGCTGACCAACCCGAACACCATCGGCCTGTTTGAAGACCACGTTCGCGAGATCACCCAGCTAATCCACGACAAAGGCGGGATGGTTTACTGCGACGGGGCCAATATGAACGCTGTGATGGGTATTGTCGACATGAACGAAATTGGCATCGACGTCTTGCACCTGAACCTGCACAAGACGTTTTCCACTCCTCACGGCGGCGGTGGCCCCGGTTCGGGTCCGGTATGCGTAAACGACAAGCTGGAACCGTTTCTGCCGGTGCCGCGCATCATCGAGAAGGATGGGCAGTTCAACCTGTCGGAAGACTATCCTCAATCCATCGGCAAACTCGACACGTTTCACGGGCACTTCGGCGTGATGATCAAGGCCTACAGCTACATCATGAGCATGGGGGCCGCCGGTCTGAAAAAAGTCAGCCAGCTGTCGGTGCTCAACGCCAACTACATAAAGGAAAAACTCAAGGCCACCTACCATCTGCCCCACGACCGACCCTGCATGCACGAAGTGGTATTCAACGATCAGAACCTCGCACCATACAAAGTAACCACCCTGGACGTGGCCAAGCGGCTGATGGATTACGGATTTCATCCACCGACCGTCTACTTCCCGCTGGTGGTGCCGGGTGCCATCATGATCGAGCCGACCGAAACCGAGTGCAAGCAGGACATCGACCTGTTCATCGATGCCATGGAGCAGATCGCCCGGGAGGCGCAGGAAGATCCGGAAATACTCAAAAGTGCTCCCCATCACAGCAAGGTGCGCAGGCTGGACGAGACCACCGCGGCTCGCAAACCGTGCCTGGCGAATTAATCGCCTCTCGAATGCAAGGCAGCCGTCCGCGTTCGGCCTCCGAACCGGGCGGTTGCACGTTGCATAGCACGTGCGGATGGTTAGGTTCATGACAGCCCGCTGGATACATGCAGCGGCAGCGCAAGGAGCCAAATCGGTGGAAATGAACCGACAAAAAGATCGAAAACAGTGGCTGGCAGTAGATTTCGACACGCTCGACTATGGCAGAGCCCTCTGCCTGCAACATGATCTGGTTGCCGCCCGCAGAAGCGGAATCATTCAACAGAATGTGCTGCTGTTGCTAGAGCATCCACCGGTATTCACGCTGGGACGCCGGGGAGGAAGCGAAAACCTGAAGGTTTCAGCCGAATTTCTGAAAAAACACCACATCGAGGTGGTGCAGATCGAGCGGGGTGGCAACATCACCTATCACGGCCCCGGCCAGCTGGTCGCCTATACGATCTTTGATCTGAATGCCTGTCGCAGGGGTGTCGAGGACTTCGTGCACCGGCTCGAAGAGGTCATGCTTCGCGTATCGCAAAGCTCCGGCGTTGCAGCGACCAGAGATCGGCGCAATCGCGGGATCTGGGTAGGTGACCACAAGCTAGGCAGTGTCGGCATCGCCATTCGTCGCGGTATAACCTTTCACGGGCTGGCGCTGAATGTCGATCCCTGCCTGGAACACTTCGGCTGGATCAATCCGTGCGGACTGCAGAATGCAGGGGTTACGTCCATACGCCGGGAAAGCACCCAGCCGGTTAGCATGCAAGACATCCGCACCACATTCAAACATCATTTCAGCGATGTATTTGGCGCTGCTTTACTACCGCTGACAAAGCACCAGCTGTCTGTCCGCCTGGAAGGCACCCGTCAATGAAGATTCAACCAAGACCTATCGAGAAAAAACCGCACTGGCTGCGCCGACGCCTGCCGAGTGGTCCGGAATATGAAAGGATCCGCTCCCTGGTGGACGGCAGCCGGCTGCACACCGTCTGTCAGGAAGCCAAGTGCCCCAACATCTGGGAGTGCTTCTCCAGCCGAACGGCCACCTTTTTGATTCTCGGTGATCGCTGCACCCGCAACTGCCGCTTTTGCGCCGTACGGCACGATCCTGTCCAGGCGCCCGATCCGGGCGAACCGCAGCGCGTGGCCGAAGCCGCAGCCCGGATGTCACTGAAGTACGCAGTGGTAACGTCGGTGACCCGCGACGACCTGGCAGACGGCGGTGCGGGTCATTTTGCCGCCACCATCGAAGCCATCCGCAAGCGACTGCCGGAAGCGAAGATCGAGGTGCTTATACCCGATTTCCAGGGCAGCGCCGAGGCGCTGGAGGTGGTGCTGGCGGCCCGCCCGGATGTGTTGAATCACAACATGGAAACTGCCGAGGGTCTGTATACCACTGTACGCCCGGGTGCCGACTATCGACGGTCCCTTACACTCCTTCATCGGGCAGCACAGTGGCAGCCACGTATTCCCACAAAGTCGGGACTGATGCTCGGCCTTGGCGAAACCGCTGAAGAGATCCATGCCACTCTCAAAGATCTGCGCAATGCCGGTTGTCGATACCTGACCCTGGGTCAATACCTGCAACCTTCCAGGGAGCACCTGCCGGTGGAGCGTTTCGTCCCGCCGGAGGAGTTTGACCGATGGAAACGTTGCGCCCTGGATATGGGTTTTAGCGAGGTGGCCAGCGGACCTTTTGTGCGCAGCTCCTATCATGCAAAAGAGCTGTTTCACGGCACCGGGGAATAAGGTGGCGCCGGCAACGGATGCAGCGCTTCAACTCTGCCCCTTGCAGCAATACAGCGATGGCCTATTTCACCACCACAGACGGTTGTCGGCTATATTATGAAACCCATGGTTTTCACCGCCACCAGGAGCCGCAGCGCTTCGATGCCGATCATCCGGCTGTTGTTTTCTTAAACGGCACCACCCAGACAGCCCTTCAATGGCGACCCCAGGTGCTCGATCTTCAACCGGATTTCCCGATCGTCTGTTACGACGGCCGGGCTCAGGGAAAAAGTGAACCGGGAATCCGGACCCTGACCCTCGACCTGCACGTCGAAGATCTGCTTTCTCTTCTGTCCTATCTGGATATACAAAAAACACATCTGGTGGGGCTCAGTCACGGCGCCCGGGTGGCACTGGCCTTTGCCGCCCGCCATCTGGCAATAACGGATCGACTGATTCTGTGCGGGATCGGGGCCGATCCAGGATACCGAACCCGGCTGATCGTGCGTTCATGGTACGCGGTCCTTACCGCAGGCGGGCTGGAAGCTTTGGCCTGGGCCGCACTGCCAGTGATCCTCGGGGAGAGCTTTCTGAAGGAAAACGAAAAGATTCTGCCGAAAATGGTTGCCGCCCTGGTGGCTCGGAACCGCAAAGAATCCCTTCTGGCGCATTTTACCGCCCTGCTCTCCTATCCACCGCTTACCGAAACTGCCAGCCGGCTTGGTCGGCCCTGTCTGGTCGTCTCCGGCAGCGAAGACCTGCTCTACACCCCTGGATCTGCAAAGCGTCTGGCAGAAATCATCGAAGCGGACTATGAACGGTTTGAAAAAACCGGACACAACGTGCCGGTGGAGGCGGCAAAGCGTTTCAACCGACTCTGCCGTCGTTTCCTGACAACAACGTCGATGCCCTGAACAAGCAACCATCAGGAGGTGGTATGAGCCATGTTGCACTGCTTGGCGATTCGGTCTTTGACAACGCCAGCTACGTCCCTGGCAAGTTGCCGGTAATCGAACAGCTCCGCCGGCAACTGCCGGATCGCTGGCAGGCAACGCTTCTGGCCATCGACGGGGATGTTACCCGGGGGGTGGCCGGCCAGCTGACCCGGTTGCCAACCGACTGCACGCACCTGGTCGTCAGCTCCGGCGGCAACGATGCCCTTTCCCAAAGCCATGTTCTCCAAGAACCGGCCCGCTCGGTCGCCGGGGTGTTGGAGCGCTTTGCCACCATCCGCGAACAATTTCGAAGCGACTACCGGCAGATGATCCAATCGGTCCTGCATAGCAGGCGCAAGGCGGCTGTGTGTACGATCTATGACGGCGTACCAGGCCTGGACCAGATGTCGGTGACAGCCCTGTCTCTTTTTAACGACATTATCCTCAAAGAAGCGTTTGAAGCCGCATTGCCGGTCATCGACCTGCGCATGGTCTGCACGGAATCTTCAGACTATTCTGTCATCTCGCCGATCGAGCCGTCTGCAACTGGCGGTGAGAAAATCGTGGAGGCGATTGTTCAACTTGTCGAAAACCACGACTTTGAAACCCATCGCAGCAGTGTGTACAGGTAAGGACCTTTCCATTGATTTCAGGCCTGTCTGCTTGTCGCATGGGACATCCGCTGCATAAAGAGCTGATCAGAACCGGATTTCTTTGGTCCCGATCGCTCTTTTCAGATGCCATCAGGAGCCGACATCTTTTCAACGTCTCCTCGCAGCGATCTCGTGTCCCATCCCATGTCACATGTTTCGTCGTGCCTTGCCCTTGTTCCAGCAGCAAACTTTCCAGATTCGTGATCCTCTCCCGGACGCTGCTCAGGTAGGCTTTGCGGTCATGCTGCATGCAACCCAACTCTCGCAGATCGGCCTCATCTTTGGATAATCAAACCGCGTTAATTATCTTGACATCAAGATATTAGGCGCTATATTTCGCCCATGAAAGATGGACCACACCTGCGTCTCATTTTGTGGAAAACCGCCAAGGCGGTCGAAAAAGTCGATCGCGCCAGCGTGCAGCAGACGAAGCTTTGTTTGGGCGACTTTGCCATAATGGAAGCGCTGCTGCACAAAGGACCTCTGCCCATCAACACCATTGGTGAAAAGGTTCTGCTGACAAGCGGCTCTATGACCGCGGCTGTGAATCGACTCCAGGCTAGAGGGTTGGTTCGCAGGGTGCAGGACAAGTCAGACGGACGGTTATTTCACATCCATTTGACCGCCAAGGGACG
>JAAUYE010099718.1_pt1 | contig 12414 bp, 10 predicted proteins | sample 7278081 | NCBI WGS metagenome assembly JAAUYE01 (sample SAMN14350131, study PRJNA611818) | marine sediment metagenome | isolation source: surface marine sediment (0.6m) | place: French Polynesia: Moorea | collected 2018-08
CGGCGGGACCCGCGCGCGTGAGGACCGCCCAGCGCGTGCGCATCGCCGAGGTGCGCCGCGGGCAGGTGGGCGGGCTCTCGGACGTGGCCGGCGTGACCTCGGCCTTTCGCACCGCCACGGTGTCGGCGGAGGTGGCCGCCCGCGTCGTGGAGCGTCACGTGGAGCCTGGCGCCACCGTGTCGGCCGGCGATCCGATCGTCACGCTGGACGATGCGCTGCTCGCGATTGCGGTCGACGAGGCGCGCGCCACGCTGAAGGCGCGTCAGGTCGATCTCGAGGAGGCGCGGCTGGAGCTCGCGCGCGGAGACGACCTGCGGCGCGAGGGAGCGGTCTCCGAGCGGCAGCACGACGGGCTGCGCTTCGCCCTCGAGCGCGCCGAGAGCTCGTGGGCCCTCGCCAATGCCGCGCTCCGTCGCGCGCGTCGCTCGCTGGCCGATGCCCAGGTACGAGCTCCCTTCGAGGGAACGGTCGAGACCATCGAGGTGCAGGTGGGCGACTACCTCGCCCCGGGCGCGCCCGTGGCCACCGTCGCGGACTTCGCGCGGGTGCGCATGCGCGCCGGCGTCACCGCCGCCGAGGCGGCGCAGCTGCGTCCCGGCATGACCGCCCGGGTCGCGAGTCCGGTGCTCGGCGGAAGCGAGATCGAGGCGGCGATCCACAGCGTGGGCCTGCTGGCCGACGCGGGCAGCGGCACCTATCCCGTCGAGCTCTGGCTCGAGAACGAGGAGGGACGGCTGCGCGCGGGCATGGTGGGCCAGCTCCGCCTCTCGGACGCCGGCGAGGACGCGTCCACGGTGGTTCCGCGCGCCGCCCTGCTGCGCCGGGGAGGCGAGCTGACCGTCTTCGTCGTGGTGGGAGACGGCGACGCGCTGCGCGCGGTGGCCCGCCCGGTGCGGCTCGGCCGCCAGGGGGGCGATCTCGTGGAGCTCGTCGAGGGGGCCCGCGTGGGCGACCGCGTGGTCGTCGACGGCCTCTTCGCCCTCACCGACGGGGCGCCCGTGTACATCGACACCGCGGTCGCGACCTCGGACCCCGGCACGTGGAACGACTGATCCGCTTCTTCGTCGAGCGGCACCTGCTCGTCAACGTTCTCGTGGTCTCGATCCTGGTGCTGGGCTGGCTCCAGGCCAGCCGCGCGCCGCGCGAGACCTTCCCCAACGTCACGCTGCCTAAGCTCTTCGTGACGGGCACCCTGCCCGGCGCCTCCGCACGCGACGTGGAGACCAAGATCACGATCCCCATCCAGGACGTCGTCCAGGACCTCGACGGCGTGAAGGCCTTCAACACCGTGGTCTCGGACGGTACCTCCCGCACCGAGGTCGAGCTCTACGACGAGTTCGACGAGGCGCGGATCCGCGAGGCCGAGCGGGACCTTCGCGTCCTGATCGACGGCGTCCGCGACTTTCCGCCCGAGATGGAGGACGACCCCACCATCCGGCGCATGAACCCGAAGCTCTTTCCCGTGGTGCAGATCGCACTGGGCGGCCCCACCGACGCCCTGGCCGAGGCGGGGAAGATCCTCGAGCGGCGCATCCGCACCCTCGACGAGGTCTCGAAGGTGGTGGTCGTGGGCCTCGAGGACCCGGAGGCGCGGATCCTCGTGGACCCGACCCGCGCCCGCGAGCACGGGGTGACGCTGCTCGACGTGGTGAACGCCGTGCAGCGCCGCAACGTCTCGAGCACGGGCGGACTGCTCGAGAGCGCGCGGGACCGCCGTCAGGTGGTGCTCTGGAGCCGCTTCGACGAGCCCGCCGACGTCGCCGCGACGGTGATCCGCTTCGAGCCGGGCGGCGGTGCGCTCACGGTGGGCGACGTGGCGCGCGTCGAGTTCACGCGCGAGGACGTCGGGCTCATCGCGCACACCAACGGCCAGCCGGGCCTCTCGGTGGTGGTGAACAAGCAGGAGGACGCCGACATCGTGGACACGGTGGACGCCGTGCGGGCCCTGGTCGCGGCCACCCCGCTTCCGCCCGGCGTCACCTACACCTTCGCCCGCGACGAGTCGTTCATGGCGCGCAACCGCCTCCAGCTGATGCTCAACAACGGCCTGCTCGGCGCCGTGCTGGTGGCGGTCGTGCTCTTCGTCTTCCTCACGCCGGGCGCCGCCGGCTGGACGCTGGCCGGCCTGCCGGTGGTGATGCTGGGCACCCTCGCCCTCTTCCCGGTGCTGGGCTTCTCGATCAACATGGTCACGCTCACCGGCCTGGTCGTCGTGCTCGGCATGATCGTCGACGACGCCATCGTGGTCTCCGAACGGATCGTGGCCCGACGGCAGGAGGGAGAGCCGCGCCGCGAGGCGGCCGTCCGGGGGGCGGCCGAGATGGTCCGACCCGTCACCGCCTCGGCCATCACGACGATGCTCGCCTTCATGCCCCTCTGGGGGCTGGGCGGCATGAACGGCGACATGGTCGCCGCCATGCCGGCGGTCATCATCCTCGCGCTGGGCGTTTCCGTCGTCGAGTCGTTCACGGTGCTGCCGGCGCACCTCTCCATGGGCCGGCAGGAGGCGCGGCTCGCGAAGCGCGCCTTCATCGTGCGCGCCGAGGAGGCCTACCGACGGCTGCTGCGCCGCGTTCTGCGGAACCGGGGGCTTCTCGTCGCCGGCTTCGCCGGCGCGCTGATCGTCGTGTTCGCCGTGATCGCGCCGCGCATGCCCGTCATGCTCTACCCCCAGGACGACTCGGAGGCCGCCCACATCAAGGTCTCGCTGCCGCTCGGCACGCCCATCGAGCGCACAGAGGCCGTGGTCGCCGCCATCGAGCGGCAGCTTCCGCTGCTCATGGCCGACGACCTCACGGCGGCGACGGCCCGCATCGGCCTCCAGGACCCGCAGGCCTTCGACCAGCGGCTGGGCTCGGCCGAGAACGAGGCCGTCATCACCGCCCTGGTGCGCCCCACGGGTCGCACGCGCACCAGCGCCGAGTGGATCGAGGTCTTCGAGCGCGAGCTCGGCGTGCCGGCCGACGCGGAGGTGATCTACGAGGCCGAGTACATGGGGCCGCCCGTGGGCCGGCCGGTGACCGTGCACGTCTCGAGCAATCGCGACCAGGACCGCCGGGCCACGGCCCTCGAGGTGGCCGACTGGCTGCGCGGCATCGACGGCGTGGTGAGCGTGGAGGTGGACGAGCGACCCGGAACGCCGCAGGTGGAGCTCGCCCTCGACTACCAGCGCCTGGCGCTCCGGGGCCTCGCTCCGCAGGACGTGGCGCAGACCGTGCAGCTGGCCTTCCACGGCATGATCGCCTCCGAGCACCGCGAGCTCGACGACACCACCGACTTCCGTCTGATGCTCGACCCCACGGCGCGCCGCAGCCTCGACTCGCTGCTCGAGATCCCGGTGCGCAGCCAGGGCGGTGAGCTCGTGCAGCTCCGCGACGTGTTGACGCCGATCGAGGTGCCGGCGGTGTCGCGCATCTACCACCGGGACGGACGCCGCACGGCCACCGTGACGGCGAGCTTCGCCGTGGGTGCGCCGCACACGGCGCTGAGCCTGGCGGAGCGGCTCGAGGCGGAGCTCCTGCCGGCCTACGCGGGGACGCCGGGGCTCGAGGTCTATCTCGGGGGCGAGGCGGTCGAGACCCGCAAGACCACGGGCGATCTGGGCCTGGCCGCGTTCCTGGCCTTCACGGGGATCGCCCTGGTGATCGCGCTGATGCTCGGCTCCTTCCTCGAGGCGGCCTTCGTGGTGGCGGTGATTCCCTTCGCCATCGCCGGCGTGATGCTCACCTTCTTCCTGCACGGCCAGCCCCTGTCGATGTTCGCCATGATGGGCTCGATCGGCCTGGCGGGCGTGGTGGTGAACGCCTCGATCGTGATGGTGGACTCCGTGCACCGCCGGCTCCGCGCCACCGCCGGCAGCGACGAGGAGACGCGCCGCGAGGCGCTGATCGACGCCGTCGTGACCCGGCTGCGGCCGATCGTGGTCACGACCCTCACGACCCTGGGCGGCGTGCTGCCCATGGCCTACGGCATCGGCGGCCGCGATGCGGTCGTGGCGCCCATGTCGCTGGCGCTCGGCTGGGGCCTCGCCCTCTCGACGGCGGTGACGCTCTTCCTGGTGCCCACGCTCTACACCCTCGCCAGCGACCTGCGCGGCCTGCGCCCCGCCGACCTGCGGCTGCCCGATCTCGCCCGTCTGCTGCCGGGCCTGGGGCGTCGCGGGCGGGAGCCGGCCGGAACGCTCGAGGGGCGGTGAGCCGTCCGGCGGCTCGTGCTGCCGGTCGCGACCGGGGCTCACGGGCCCGGTGCTATCGTGGCGCGCAGCGTGCGAACTCCGTGCTCCCGAGGAACCGACCGTGCTGCGCTCTCCGGCTCTCCTGCTGCCTCTGCTGGCCCTGCTACTCGCTACGGATGCCCGAGCCCTCTGTGACCTGAGCGGACTGCCCCCCGGCACCGAGGTCGCGGAGCTCGAGACGGCGCTCGGCTCGCTCTGCATCGAGCTGCTGCGCGACGAGGCGCCGCTCCACGTCGAGAACTTCCTGTTCTACCTGAACGGCGGCCTGCTGGAGGACACCTTCTTCCACCGCAGCGTGCCCGGCTTCGTCGTGCAGGGCGGCGGCTTCACCGTGGGCGCGACCGACTACGAGCCGGTGCCGGCGTCGAACGGCACGGTGACGAACGAGCCCTGTACGCTCGACACCCCCGACCCGCAGGATCCGGGCGGCCAGATCTGCTCCGAGCGCGGCAACGTGCGCGGCACCGTCGCCCTCGCGAAGTTGGGCGGCGACCCGAACAGCGGCTCGACCAACTGGTTCATCAACCTGGCCGACAACCGCTTCCTCGACACGCAGAACGGCGGCTTCACCGTCTTCGGGCGCCTCGTGGACGGCAGCATCGCGGTGGCCGACGCCATGGCCGCACTTCCCCGAGCCAGCCAGGACGACCTCGCCTGGATGGAGAGCGCCTTCCAGACCTCCCCGAACTTTCCCATTCCGCTGCTCCAGCCGCCGCTCGCCACCCCCTTCGGCTGCTGGGATCGCGCCCAGGAGGCGACGGCGGTGGTGGCTGCCCAGCTCCCCGCCCTCCAGCCCTACGCCGACCCCGTCCTGCTCGGCCCGCCCCCGAGCTTCCAGGCTCCCTTCCAGCTCTCTGCCGCCTGCGGGACGGCGATCCCGGCGCCGGCGTCGCCGGCCGACCTCCCCGCGGACAGCTGCTCCAACGCGGGCGGCGTGGCGGTGCGCGTGACCGGCCCGGTCACGCTGGACTTCCCGACGGGCGCTCCCGAGCTCTACTCCTTCACCTGCGCCCAGGTGACGGAGTCCTTCGCGCAGCGCGCCCTCTGGCTCGACGCCTACCGGACCCAGTTCAACGACAGCCTGGTCTTCATCGAGGCCGCCTCCGTGAGCGTGGTGCCGAGCCCCGTCCCCGTGCTGTCCCCGCTCGCCGCGATCGTGCTCGGCGGCCTGCTGCTCGGCGTGGGGCGCCGGCGCTTTCGCGAAGGCCGGTCCGCCCGCGTGGTGTAGACTCCCCCCATGCGCGTTGCCGATCTCTACGGGAAGGGGCGCCCGATCTTCTCCTTCGAGTTCTTCCCTCCGAAGGGTGAGGCGGGCGCGCGCGCGCTCCTGCGCACCCTGGACGAGCTCAAGCGGCTCGGTCCCGACTTCGTCTCCGTGACCTTCCCGCTCGATCGCAGCCGCCAGCAGCTCACCCTCGACCTCGTAGCCAAGATCAAGCACGAGCTCGGCATCGAGTCGATGGCCCACCTCACCTGCTCGAACTCCACCCGGGAGGAGCTCCGGGAGATCGTGGAGTGGCTCGAGCGGGAGGGCATCGAGAACATATTGGTCCTGCGGGGCGACGAACCGCCGCCCGAGCTCGCCCAGGTGCCGCGCGAGGCCAGCTTCGCGTACGCCTCGGACTTCGCCGCCTTCGTGCGCGAGCGCTTCTCCTTCTGCATCGGCGGCGCCGCGCACCCGGAGGGGCACCCCGAGTCTCCGGACCTCGAGAGCGACCTCGAGCACATGGCTACGAAGGTGCGGGCGGGCTGCGACTTCCTCGTCACGCAGTTCTTCTTCGACAACGAGGACTACTTCCGCCTGCTGGGGGCGGCCCGCGAGCGCGGGGTCACCGTGCCGATCGTGGCCGGGATCATGCCGGTCACCAGCGTGGCCGGGATCAAGCGGATGGCGGCCATGAACGGCTCCTCGCTCCCGCCCGCCCTGCTCGAGCGGATCGAGCCGTTCGCCGACGAGCCGAAGAAGGTCGAGGAGGTGGGCACGGAGTGGGCGCTCGCGCAGTGCCGCGACCTGATCGCGCGCGGGGCGCCCGGGATCCACTTCTACACGCTGAACCGCTCTCTCGCCACTCGTCGCATCCTCGAGGCCCTCCGGGCGACCCCAGGGCTGCTCGAGCCGGCCTGAAGCCCCAGGACCCCGCTCCCTCGCCGCCCCTTCGGGCCCGGAACCGCCGCCCCGGCCGTCAGCCGGCTCCCTTTACTTCGCCTCGCGGGCGCGAATATCATGACGGCATGCCCCGGGCACGCCCTTGCGGATCGCGAGACAGGGGGAACGAGGTGTCGGGTCGGTCGTACGTGGGCAGCGTCGCGCTGCTCGTGCTCGCGCTCGGCGTCGGCTTCGTCGGCAGCGCCGGTGCGGATCCCGACGCCAGAGACTCGATCCGGCGGCGGCCCGACCCGCTTCGCGTGGTGATGCGGAGGCTCCTGATCGAGGCGGGCGCCCGCCCGCTGCGAAATCGCGACTTTCCCGAGCACGAGAAGGCCAAGGTGGCGCTCGGCGAGGCCCTCTTCTTCGACAAGGAGATCTCGGGCAACCGCGATGTCTCCTGCGCCACCTGTCACCACCCGCTGGCGGGAACCGGCGACGGCCTGAGCCTGCCCGTGGGCGTGGGCGGCGCGGGCATCTCGGTCACCCGCGAGATGGGCCGCGAGCGCGTCCGCGTGCCGCGCAACGCCCCGGACATCTGGAACCGCGCCGCCTTCCCCTCGATGTTCTGGGACAGTCGCGTCGCGGCCGACCCCGACGATCCGACGCGCTTCGATTCGCCCGCGGGCCCGGCGCTGCCGCCCGGCCTCGAGAGCGCCCTCGCCGTGCAGGCGATGTTTCCCGTGACCTCCCCCGACGAGATGCGCGGGCAACCCGGCGAGAACGAGATCGCGGACGCGGGCAGCGATGCCGAGGTGTGGCGGCTGCTGATGAAGCGCCTGCTGGCCATCGGGGGCTACCAACGGCTCTTCGCGAGGGCCTACCCCGGGGTCGCCCCGGGCTCGCTCGGCTTCCAGCACGCCGCCAACGCCATCGCGGCCTTCGAGGGCACCGCGTGGAAGGCCACTGGGGCGCCCTTCAACCGCTACCTGCTGGGCGAGACGGAGGCGCTGAGCCCGGCGGCCACCCGCGGCGCCTTCCTGTTCTACGGCCGGGCCGGCTGCAGCGGCTGCCACTCCGGAGCCCTGCTGAGCGACTTCGAGCACCACGCGATCGCCATGCCGCAGATCGGTCCGGGCAAGGGCGACGGCCCGGATGGCGACGAGGACTTCGGCCGCGCGCGAGAGAGCGGCTCGTCCCTCGACATGTACCGCTTCCGCACGCCCTCGCTCTGGAACACCGCGCTCACCGGGCCCTGGGGCCACGCCTGAGCCTACGGCACGCTCGAGGCGGTGGTCGGGCACCACCTCGACCCGTTGGCCTCGCTCGAGCGCTACGACGGGTCGCAGGTGCAGCTGCCCCCGGACCCCGACGAGTGGGATCCCCTGTCGGTGATGAAGAGCCCGATGAAGCGCGCGTCCATCGCGGCAGCCAACGAGCTCGAGCCGGTGAGGCTCTCGCGCAACGACCGCAAGGACCTGCTGGCCTTCCTGCGTGCACTCACGGATCCGGACTCGATCGACGTGCGGGCGGACGTCCCCGACAGCGTCCCGAGCGGGCTTCCGATCGCGGACTGAGGGCGGCGCCGCCCGGGGCGGGCTCCGAGGAGCCCCTTGGACGGGCTCCGGCGAGCCGGCTCACGGCGCCGCGAAACGGATCGGGACGGAGCGGTAGGCGCGCGCCCAGCGCGAGGTCTGCCAGCGCGGCGTCTCCGCGAGCTCGTAGGCGGGCAGCCGACGCAGCAGCTCCTCGAAGCTCACCCGGCCCTCGAGGCGCGCGAGGTGCGCGCCCATGCAGAAGTGCACGCCGTGGCCGAGGGCGAGGTGGCGGTTGCTCTCGCGGTGGATGTCGAAGCGCTCCGGCTCGGGGAAGCGGCGCTCGTCGTGGTTGGCGGCGCCCCACACGAGCGACACCTCCTCGCCGGCGCGGATCGTGCGCCCGTGCCACTCGACGTCGCGCGTGGCGATGCGCGGCAGCGCCTGGGTCGGGGAGTCGAAGCGGAGCATCTCCTCCACCGCCTGCGGGATCGCCGACGGGTCGCGCACGAGCTCCTCGCGCTGCTCGGGGTGTCGTGCCAGGAGGACGGCGCCGTTGGCGAGGAGGTTCGTCGTCGTGTCGTTCCCACCCACCACGAGCAGGAAGCAGAAGCCCAGCAGCTCCTCCTGCGAGAGGCCCTGGCCTTCGATCTCGGCGTCGATCAGCGCGGTCATCAGGTCGTCGCGGGGCTCGCTGCGGCGCTCGTCGAGCAGCTTGGTGAACTCCTGGTAGATCTGGGCGAAGGGGTTGGCGTCCCAGTCGCGCTGCGGGTCGGCGGCGATGAGCGACTCGGTCCACCCGAGGAAGGCCTCGCGGCGTTCGGACGGGATCCCGATCAGCTCGCCGATCACGCGGCTCGGAAGCTGCGAAGCGAACTGGTGGAGCCAGTCGCAGCCACCCGCGGCCGCGAAGCCATCGATCAGCTCGTTGGCGATCTCGCGGATCCGGGGCTCGAGGGCGGCCACCCGCCTTGGCGTGAAGGCCTTCCACAGCAGGTCCCGCAGCTCGTCGTGCCGGGGCGGGTCGAGCTGCTGGATCATCGGCAGGAGGCCCGTGCTGATGCTCGTGCCCTCGGACGAGAAGGCCTCGGGGTCGGCCGCGGCGGCCCGAACGTCCTCGTAGCGCGAGAGCGCCCAGGTGGAGGCCTTCTCGTCGCGGTAGAGCGGGTGGTGGTCGCGCAGCTCCCGGTAGATCTCGTAGGCGTGCTCGGCGAAGTCGGGGTCGGTGGGGTCGTAGACGAAGTGGGCGGTCATGGAGCCCTCGAGGCGGTGCCGGGAGCCGATCGTATCACGCCCTCTCCGGGCTCCCGGCCGGGCCCCGGGGCCCCTTCACGCGTGTGCAATTTGCCCCGCACCGGCCCTTCCCCACTCAAGAAATCCGTTCCGGCTCCGATCAGGTCGGGGACGGCCCGCGGCTCGGGCCCCGAGGAGAATCCCAGATGGCCCTACGTCCCTTCGCCTTCGGCGTCCGTCTTCGCGACAAGGAACGCAGCGTGCGGGTCCGCGCGCGCCGCGACGATCCCCGCCGCTTCGTGGTCGAGGAGTCCCGCTCGGGACGCCCCGCCCGCAGCCGGGAGCACGACTCGCTCCACGGTGCGCTTCGCGATCTGGCCGCGAGCTGGCGGGCGCGCCTTCACTAGCTCAGGGCCTACGGCTCGCTCGGGGCGGCCGGGGCGTTGCCGCGCACGCAGAGGACGCGGCGGGTGAGGTCGGGCCGGAGGCGCGGCGCGAGCTTCGAGCCGAAGCGCAGATCGGCGTAGAAGCGCCGCTGCGGAGGCCCGGGCGTGGCGCTCCAGACGTAGGGGCTCTGGAGCGCGAGCGCCGGATCCACGGCACAGGTGAAGCGCCCGCAGGGCTGGGCCTCGTCCGCATCGTGGAGCACCTCGAGCTCGCTGATCTCCGGAAGTCGCCAGTCGTCGTGGCCGGCTCGGGAGAGCTCGCGGCAGAGCGCCTCCGCCGCGTGCCAGTCGAGCTCGCCTCCGAGGTCCCGGTCGGTCCAGACCAGCCCCGTGCGGGCGTCGCGAAGCGCTCCCGTTCCCGCGACCGCGAAGCGCGCGTCGGGCTCGCCCGCATCCAGCCCACATGCGGCGGCGATGCCGGCGAGCAACGGGATCGCCCACGCGCCGCGGGGGGTCACGACAGGGGCCGGAGCAGCGCTTCCTGCACGCAGGAGGCCACCAGCTGCCCGTCCCGGGTGTACAGGAGACCGCGACCGATCCCGCGCGCTCCGGTGGCGACCGGGCTGTCGAGCTCGAAGAGCAGCCACTCGTCCATGCGGAAGGGGCGGTGGAACCAGACGGCGTGGTCGAGGCTCGCCGACTGGAGCGCCGTCACCGGGAAGGGGTGGGGGTGCACGGCGGGCGCCATGATCGCGTAGTCCGAGGCGTAGGCGAAGAGGCACTGGTGGAGCGCCGGGTCGTCGGGCAGCGCGCCGCGCATGCGCATCCAGCAGCGTGCCTGCGGAGGCTTCACCTCCGACGTGAAGAGCGCGAGGCCGCCGACCCCGCGGATCTCCACGGGGAGCTCGAAGGCCGGCTCCGCGTCGCCGTCGCCGTGCGGCGTCATGGCCCGCAGGAGGCCCCGCTCGTAGGTCTCGCCCTCGGGCTCGCCGACGTCGTCCATGGGGATCTGGTGCGTGGGCCCCGCCTCGGACTCGTGGTGCGAGGCCGACAGGGTCAGGATGGGCTCCTCCTGCTGCGAAGCCACCACCTGGAGGGTGCGGAAGGAGCGGGAGTGGCGGAGCCCGGTGACCTCGAAGCGGATGGGATCGCGCGTGTTGCCGCGCCGCAGGAAGTTGGCGTGCAGGGCGTGGGCGGGCGTGCCGCCCACCACGGCGTGGGCCGCGCCCAGGGCCTGCGCCAGCACCTGACCGCCGAAGAGGTGCCGGCCCATGTCGCTGGCGTGGCCGGCCTCGTAGACCCCTTCGGAGACCTCCCGGGGACGAATGGCTGCGAGCAGGGCCTGGAGCGCGGCGTGCATGGCGGCGGACGGTAGCGCGCGCGACCTCGGGCGGACGGTAGCGCGCGCGACCCGGGCGGACGGGAGCGCACGCGTGCACGGCGGCGGGCGGTGGCGCGCGGCCCGACGCCTCCGGCACCCTAGGCGCGCCGTTGCGGGCCGCCCTGGACGTCGTGGGCGCACCGGCCGTTGCGGGTCGCACCGGCCGTTGCCGGTCGTTCGGACGTTGCGGGCGGGGCGGGAGCTCTGGCGACCGGCCCGAAGAGGAGACCATGGGCGAAGAAAAGACCGTGCTGACCGATCTCGACGAGGAAGGCGTGCTCCTGGTGACGCTGAACCGGCCACACCGCAAGAACGCCTTCGACGAGGCCCAGTGGGACGCGCTGGCGCGCACCCTCGCCGAGGCCCGGGAGGATCCGGCCGTCGCGGTCGTCGTGCTCCACGGGGCGGGCGGGAACTTCTCGTCGGGCGTGGACCTCGCGTCCTTCTCCGAGCCCCGCACGCCGCGCGACGACGGCAAGCCGAGCGGCTTCTTCGCCTGCGTCGACGAGATCTTCGCCTTCGACAAGCCCCTGCTGGCGGCGGTGCAGGGCGTTGCGGTGGGCGGCGGCTGCACCATCGCCGTCGCCTGCGACGTCGTCTACGTGGGTCGCAGCCTGCGCATGCGGCTTCCGTTCGCGAACCTCGGGCTCGTCCCCGAGATCGCCAGCAGCTACACGCTGCAGGCCGCGATCGGCCGTCAGCGGGCGGCGGAGCTGATGTTCACCGCGGAGTGGATCGACGCGGAGCGTGCCCTCGAGGTGGGCATGGCGGCGCGCGTGCTTTCCGACGAGGAGCTGCTCGACGCCACCCTGGCGAAGGCCCGGGAGATCGCCCAGTGGCCGGTGTCCTCGCTCCGGGCGATCAAGCGCACGCTCCAGGTCGCGCACCGCGCCGGGATCGAGGCGGCGCGGAAGGCCGAAGACGAGGCCATGCTCCAGCTCGCCGGCTCGCCCGAGAACGTCGAGGCCGTGTCCGCCTTCCTCCAGAAGCGCCCACCCGACTTCAAGCAGTTCCGCACCCGCCCCGAGCCCCCCAGCAGCGGGAGCCGCGGGGACGTTCCTGCCGAACGGCAAAACCCCAGGACCCCCTGAACTTCCTCGGGAATCGCCGCCGGGGGACGTTCGTGCCGAACTCGCCGCCGGGGGACGTTCCTGCCGGACGGAATCGCTGCCAGGGGACGTGCCGAACGTCTCGCCGGCCGTGGGGACGTTCCTGCCGGACGAATCGGCCGCCGCCGCGGGAGCGCCCCGAGGGCTCGCGGGCCCGGCACCGTTGGACGCTCCGAGGGACGCCGAGCCGGCCAGCACCGAAGTTCTGAGCCAGAACTCCGGGCTAGCGATTCCTCGCGTGCACGAGCGTCCGAGGCCCCGAATCGAAGAGCACCTGGATCTTCGTCGCGCCGGTGACGGCCTGCACTACGCCCTCGCCGAAATGGCTGTGCACGACGCGGTCGCCGACGGAGTACGTGTCGGAGGTGCGAAACGGCCGAGGCGGTCGGGTCACGTCGGCGCCAGCGTCCCGTCGCGCACGGGATCGCGCACCCGTGGTCGAGGCCGACA
>JAAUYE010046445.1_pt1 | contig 12406 bp, 15 predicted proteins | sample 7278081 | NCBI WGS metagenome assembly JAAUYE01 (sample SAMN14350131, study PRJNA611818) | marine sediment metagenome | isolation source: surface marine sediment (0.6m) | place: French Polynesia: Moorea | collected 2018-08
GGTCCTGGCGGTCGTGCGGCGACGCGTCGCGTCGGCGATTATAGCTTTGACCACGGAACGCAGTTCTTTACCGCACGAACGGCACCGTTTCGCGCCCTTCTCGAGCCGTTGATCGAGGAGGGCGTTGTCGCTGACTGGGCCGCGAGATTTGCGGAGATCGATGACGGTCGTATTCGCAACCAGCGGGACTGGGGGGAGCGCGATCCGCACTACGTCGCTGCGCCGGGAATGAATAACCTCGGCAAGTTTCTCGCGTCAGGACTGGGCATCGAATTCAATGCTGAGATCCGGAGCTTAGAGAAAAGGGGTGATGGTTGGTCCGTTCGAGATCAAACCGGTCGCGAGCATCAGAGATTCGACTGGCTCGTAGTCACGGCGCCATCCGCACAAACAGAGGCGCTCGCTGCGCAGCATGCGGCCCTGTCGTCACTATGCCAGGATCGGCAGATGTTGGGTTGTTTCGCGCTCATGCTCGGCTTCGAGGAGCGGCTCGAACTCCCCTGGGATGCGGCCGTGGTTCGCAACACCGACATCAGCTGGATGGCGGTCAACAGCAGCAAGCCAGGGCGTGGCGAAAAGTTCACGATGGTTGTGCATTCGACCAATCGCTGGGCAAATGCACACATCGATGACGCGGAGGAAACAGTGCGGGCGCACATGTTGGCCACGGCGACAGAGCAGAGCGGTGTGAATCTTGGTGTTGCCGACGTAATGAAGCTGCACCGGTGGCGCTACGCGAATCTGCCCAAACAGTCTGGCCCGGAGTTTTTCGTGGACGCGGATATCGGTCTCGCGGCCTGCGGCGACTGGTTCATCCGCGGCCGCGTCGAAGCGGCCGTTACGAGTGCAACGCGTCTCGCAGATTGGCTAATCGACGAGCTCTGATATCTGCACGACGACACGACCCTTATAGAACGCGATGTACCCGGCAATCTCGCTGACCTCGTCAAAGGTTTGCGGGTAGTACCAGCCCACATCAGTCAGGTTGCCGTCGATCGCCGCGGCCCAGTACGACGCATCGCCTTTGAACGGGCAATGTGACTCTGTGTCGCTGGGGCTGAGCGCATCGGTGCGAACGTCGTCGGGCGGGAAATACACAACCGGTGAGTACCCGGCTTCTGCCAACAGCAGGGCTCGGTCGCTTCGGGCAACTTCGAAGTCGCCCAGCATTGCCACCCAGGTGTCGCCGGTCGACGAAATTACGATCGAATGATGCTCGCTGTTCTTCGCTGCCTCGGACGGCCCCAGTCCGCCTTTCACGCCGTTCTTCGCAGCCGCTCCGAACGGCAGCGCCTCGAACAATATTTTACGTCGGACCAGTTGAGCGCCCACTTGCGACGCCAGGTAAAGGGTCGTGCGCAGGCCGCGCAGATCTTTGACGGCAAGTTAGACTTCTTGTGCATGGATAGGGCACTCGCTTTTTTACGCCCTTTTATGGTGCACGAAGTCAGCCGCTAAACGGTCTGCTCCATGTAACAACTCGTATCAATTCGTGTCACGCATGACATGCCCGAACGGCAGTAATGCCAGAGGCACAAGCTTCATATGCTGCGCGGCGATCGGCAGGCCGATAATCGTGATCGCGAAGAGCAGCGCGAGTACCAGGTGCATGATGGCAAGTTCGAGCCCGGGCAGAATGATCCAGATGATATTCATGATGATCGAGACCGCGCCGCCCGGCGGTTGGGTATCGACGACCTCGCGCCCGAATGGCGCGAGCACGCCACCCGCCAGCCGAAAGCACATGAGTCCGAATGGAATGCCAATGATCGTGATGCAAAGCAGCAATCCGCCGAGCACGTAGCCCAGGAAGATCAGGAATCCGCCGAAGACGAAAAAAACGAGATTGCCAAGCAGTGACACAGGAACCTAGAACCCCGCGTCGACGTCGGCGGCCGAGTGACAGCCCTGGCACTGGACGGTGATTCGTTCCGCGGCGGCGCGGGCGGCCTCAAAGTCCGACGCTGCCTCGACTTCTCTTGCCGCTGCGCGCATCCCCTCAATGTACTGCTGCAGCTCAACCGGGATGCCGTCGACCTCGTCGTGGCGCGACAGCCAGTAGGCTGGTGTCATGGCACCGTCGAAGTCACCCTCCGCGAGGGCCATATTCAGCTTGTCGATCTGGTTCGCATGCAGATGCATGTGCTGGATGAATGCATCGGTCTTCCACGACTGTGATTCCTCGGGCACCGTGCTCGCGGGCTGAACCTCGTCAGCAGGTGCCGGCGGCTCTTCCCTGGCGCAACTGAGTGCAGTGAGCGTGACCGCCGCAATCAGAACTGTTTGCAGTTTCATGACAACTCCCAGGCTCGGCGCACTGCCGAACCAGTCCAGAGCATAGCCGTCCGCGGTGCTCTGGGCGATACGCACTTTATCTGACAAAATCGATGGTCCGGCAGCCTCGGAGCAAGCCCTTGAGTGAAGAACAGCGCAACGGACGAATGAACATCATCCTGGCCTTCATCACGGTGGTCGTCTTTGCGATCGTCGCCGTGATTTCGTTTCAAGGCGAGGAGGAAACCTCACCATTGGAAGATGTCCGGGTGGCATTTGACGCGGCGCTCGCCAGCGAGCATGCGCCAATGTTTGGCGATCCGGATGCGAAGGTGCATCTCGTCGAGTTTCTGGATCCCGCTTGCGAGACCTGCGCGTTGTTCTACCCGATGGTCAAAGGCTGGATGGAGCAGGTGCCCGGCCAGATTCGACTGTCAGTCCGACACGTGCCGTTTCACGAAGGGGCGGAATACGCGGTCCAGGTCCTCGAGGCCAGCCGCAAACAGGGCAAGTACTGGGAAACCCTCGAGGCGCTAATGGCCTCGCAGTCGCAGTGGACACGGCATCATCAAGTCATCCCGGAGATGGTGGATCCCGCCATCGCGGGGGTTGGTCTCGACATGGACAAGCTCAAGGCCGACATGAATTCGGTCGAGGTGATGCGCAACATGGAGCAGGACCGGCAGGACGCGGTCTTCCTGAAAATCAGCAAGACGCCGACCTATTTCGTCAACGGTCGGCCGCTACCCAGTTTCGGTGCGCAGCAGCTTGCAGACCTGATCCGCGAGGAACTTGAGAAGTAGCACAGGGCTATTGGCATCCGGTGCACACGAAAATACTTCGGCTACCCATGGTTTTGCGCTCGATGGTTGTTCCGCAGCGATGGCAGGGAAGGCCGTCGCGACCGAAAACATAGAACCTGTATCGGCTATAGGTGAGCCCACTGGCCTTGAGTGATTTGGCGAGTGCCGGCGCCACGGTTACGCCGCGGGTCCTGTAAGAGCGACGCACTGTCTTCAGCGTTTCTTTAGCGAGCGTGTCTACCTGGGCGTCGCTGAGCGCGGCCGGCTTGAGCGCAGGATTCAGGCCCGCAATCCACAGGATTTCCGATCGCAGGTAATTGCCATTGCCTGCCAGAAAACCCTGGTCGAGGTAAAGACTGCCCAAGGCGCGATTACGAAATACCGGGTCGCGCAGCCTGTCGGCAATCAGCGATGGTGACAGGGCAGCATCGAGCAAGTCTGGGCCGAGCCGACACAGGAACGGGTGGCGTTCGAGCTGGCGGTCGGTCAGCACCTCGATATCGGAGGCGCTGTAGAGTAGCGCGCGGTGCGTGCCCGTCTGTATCTCGATGCGCAGTTGCCGCCCGGTCTTTGGCATACGCGGGCGCTTCATCGCGTACCAGCGGCCATAAAGCTGGTTGTGGCTATAGATGGTGAGGTCGTTATCGAAGCGCGTCAGCATGGCCTTGCCGCGTGTCGTTACGCTTTCCACGGTTCGCCCACAGAGGTGCTTCTCGAAGCGTTTCAGTCTTGGCAGGCCGAAACGAACGTGCTCCGCTGTCTTGTCTTGGAGAATAGCGGCGATACGATCCGCCGCGCGCCGTATTTCGGGGCCTTCGGGCATAACGCAGTGATGCTACCAGTGGCCGGTTCCGGGCTCGCCCTTGAACGGCCCGACAATCTCGCTCGTGATCCAGCCACCGTAGAAGCGGCCGGGCTGTGGCTGGACGCGCTCACCGTCGATAAAACACTCGACGCGACCCGGATAAAACGCGAGAAAGCCCCGAATCATCTCGAAACGCGCTCGCGGCCGTTCGTAGGACCAGGCGACAGGGCGATCCAGATCGGCTGCAAGCGCCCAATAGGATGCCGCGCCCTTCCACTCGCACACCGTGGCGCCCGCAACACGAACGAGCTCGTCAAGATCAATATCCTCGGGCGGAATATAGAATGTCGGTGGACTCGCTGTTTCCATCACCTTGAAGCTGCGCGTCGTCTTCGCGACGACCACATTTTCCGACCGGACTTCGACCAGGCGGCCTTCGCGTCGGATTGCGGGCGGCCTCGGATAGTCCCACACGGACTCCTGGCCAGGTCCGGGCGGCTCGACAAAGTCGGGACGTGACGCTCGCGCGTCCCGTAGCTTCTGGCGGAATAGGTTCGTTTTCATACCCGAGAAATCTTACGTGAAGATTCGGCCCATACCGGGCGCCGATACAAAACGATACGAACTCAGGTAAATCCGAGTCCTTCCAGCAGCCCGATGCCGTCGCGATGGAGTTGGTCAAGATGGTCGGCGAGCGCCGCGGGCGACAATAGTCGCCGGCACTTATCGGTCATCAGGCAGGCACCCTCGATCCGTGCCACCCTGTCCGCATCGGAGATCTCTTCGAAGTCGCCGCGCTGCAACAGTGTAAGCGCCACGCGATCGGCCACCTGGAGGCAGAACTGCTGCGCCTCGGGAGTGCCGGCAACAATGTCGCCTTCTACCGGTGTGTGGTGGTGTCTGATTGCCTCGCAGATCGACTCGGGTAGCTGCCAGTGGACGCAGGCCAGGTAACCGAGTTCGCTGTGCGTGAATTTGTAAACCTCGACATCGGCCTCGATGAGCTGTTCCGGAGTTTCCCATTTGCTCTCATCGACCGCGAGTAGCTCCGGCGCTGCGTGTTCGAACATCACGAAGCGTCCGATGTCGTGCAGTAGCCCGACGAGATATGACTCAGCCGGATTAACCTCGAGTTGCGGGACCACTTCAGCGATCTTTGCAGCGGCGAATGCCGTGAATACCGAGTGCTGCCAGAGACTGATTTCGTTGGGCTTGGTAGGCAGGAAGACTCGCTGCACTGCAAGCGATGCAACGAGACTGCGAATCGTCCCTACACCCATGCGCGTGAGTGCTTCGCGAATCGACACGACCGGGATGACAGGCGCCGATGCCGACGAGTTCGCGAGCGCGATGACCCGTACCGCAAACGCCGGGTCTTCTTTTGTGAGCTTGCCGAACTCTTCGAAGTAGTTATTGCCTTCCGGGTCGAGCTGCAGAATACGGACGAGCACCTGCGGCAACAGGGGCAGCTCGTCGATCTTGCGCTCCATGTCTTGGAGCGCGGAGTTCGCAGCAACATCCACTCACGTGTCTCCAGCCAGGCCTCGAAAAGACCGTTTTAGACATAACAACAGGGTCTGTAGACTGTATCGGCCGCAGCATCCGTCCCTTGAGCCCATATTTGGCATACTGGACGCAACAATCTCGGGGGGAATCTCATGAAACACGCCTGCTTAACCACACTGCTCATGGCGCTGGCCGTGATCGTTCCAGGGACAGCTGTCGCACAAGATGACGGCCCTGGGCCGATCTACCTTGCCGTTGAGTGCATGAAGTCGAGTGATCCCGGCTATGTGCAGCTCGAAGTCGACGTATGGAAGCCGATGCACCAGCACCTCGTCGACCATGGCCAACGCGCGGCTTGGGCACTCTACCGGGTTGCCTACGGCGACCGTTCGCGATGCGACTACTACGCCGTGACGACCTACGCCGGTGCCGCGCAACTAGAGGTTGCTCCCGACTTTGCAGGCGCGTTCGAAGCGGTCCATTCGGGTGCGAATGCAGATGCTATGTTCAAGAAGACCCTTGCGGCGCGAAAGATGGTGGCTACCGAACTCTGGATGCAGGTTGATAGCACTGCCGTGAAACCGCATCGCTACGCGATCGTCAACAAGATGTTCGCCGACGACCCTGTCGCCTACGAAAGCATGGAGTCGGAGGTGTTCAAAGCCGGCCACGAGACGCTGATTGCCGATGGCCATCGCGCCGGCTGGGCGGTGTACTCGCTGGTCTCGCCGCTCGGCAGCGCGATTCCGTACAACTACGGCACCGTTGATTTTGTCGACGAGCTGGGCCCAGTGCCGATGGCCGAGGCCATGCTGCGCGGCAACCCGGACCGCGATCTCGATGCGATGTACCAACTGCTCGAGCTTCGTGAGCAGGTCTTGTCCGAGACCTGGGAGCTGGTCACAGCGACGGACTAACACGCAGGCGTGACCTACGACCAGACTCACTGGATTCCCGAACAGCGTCGGCAGCCTCTGCCGACGTTCTACTATCACTCGCATTTCACGGAGATGCTCGACTTCGTTGCGAGCCACTACGCGCACACGCTCCTCGAGGAGCATATTCGATTCATCGATGACTTTCGCAAGCTGTCACGCGAGGCGCAGTGTCTCTACGTACGCCTGATCAATCGCAAAGGCCGGGTATTCGGGCGCAATCGGCTGCGCTATCCGGAGCTCGGCGATCCTTCGCCGTTGCTCGACGAGCTGCGGCAAGCCGAATGGGTTGCCGGTCCGGCGGGTGATGATTTCGACGTCGTCCTGACCTTCCTGACTCGCGCGGAGATATACGCGGTTGCGCTGCCCCTGGTTCCGGGCATGAGCCGTTCGCTGAAGAAGGCGCAGCTTGTTGGCTTTGTGCGCGACAACATAGAGCCTCAGCGTTTCATGGCGGCGCTCGATACGGATCGGATTCTTGTGCAGCTGCGGGCCGATGCCGTGCGCTACCTGTTATTTCTGTACTTCGGCCGCATCCGCGACAGCCTTTCGCAGTTTACGATGCGCGATCTCGGCCTGGTCAGAACTCAGAACCTGCAGGACAGCTACGAGCCGCGTTTCAGCGATCGCGTCGAAGCGCTCGAGCACTACTATTTCGCATCCCGTTTGCACAGTGCATCAGATGCTGACCTGCGGGCCGGGCTGGAGCGTGAAGCAGGCGACTGGCCGGAGCCGAATTTTCCCGGCAGCGCGAGGCTGCGTGACGAACTCGCGTTCACGCTTGGGCGCGCCGCAGAGCGGGCCCGAGCCGCGGACAAAGCGCTCTCTCTTTACCTGCGTGGCGAATCGGCAGAGTGCAGCGAGCGTATTGCGCGGCTGCTGCTGGCCTCCGGCAAGCGCGACGAGGCACAGACTTTTCTCGAGCGGTGCATCGACGATCCGCGAAGTGAAGAGGAACGCCTGATCGCGGAAGACCTCTACGCGCGCAAGTTCGACAAGAAACGGACCTCGACCGCGACCGATGCATTGCGCGCCGGAGAATCGCTCGATCTCGACGAGAGCAGGAGCGGGGCGCCCGAGCGCGCCGTTGTCGAGCACTTCGAGGGTCTTGGCTACGCGGCCTACCGCACGGAGAATCTGGTCTGGCGAACGCTGTTTGGTCTGCTGTTCTGGGATGAGCTGTTCGTCAGCGGCGACGCATCGCTGCATTCTCCGTTCGAGTTTTTGCCAACAGCGCTCGCGAACGGCCGGTTCTATGATCAGAACCATGAACGCATCGAGGAGAAGCTTGCGCTGTTGCACGAACCGGCTGCCGCAAAGCGCGAGTTGTTGCGCATCAGCACCCAGTACTACGGCACACCCAACGGCGTGTTTCGCTGGCGCCGGGAGCTGAATGACGCTGTATTTGCGCTGCTCGATCATGGCGACAGCAACGCACTGGCTCGCAGCATGCGGCGCCTCTGCAGCGATTACAGGGAGTCCCGCTATGGTTACCCGGACGTCATGGTCGTCGATGAGCAAGGCGTGCGGTTTCTCGAGGTCAAGACCGAGGGCGATCAACTCAGGCGTAACCAGCTGCTGCGGTTGGAGCAACTGAGGGCCGACGGATTCCGCGCAGACGTGCTTCGAGTGCGCTGGACGCTGGACCCGAACCAGGCCTATGTCGTGGTCGACGTCGAAACGACCGGCGGCAAGGGCGAGAATCACCGCGTAACCGAGATCGGCGCCGTGAAAGTTCGCAATGGCGAAATTGTCGATCGCTTCCAGACGCTGCTGAATCCGCAACGCACGATCCCGCCGAACATCGTGCGCCTGACCGGCATCACGCCGGCAATGGTCGAAGACGCACCGTATTTCATGGATATTGCCGATGATTTCGAGACGTTCATGGAGGACGCGATCTTCGTCGCCCACAACGTCGAGTTTGACTACGGTTTCATCGCGCGCGAGTTTGCGCGGCTGGGCCGTGGCTTCCGCCATGCGAAGCTTTGCACCTGCAGTTCGATGCGCAAACTGTACCCGGGCCATCGCTCCTACAGCCTGGCTTCCCTGTGCCAGCAGTACGATATTTCACTGCAGCAGCACCACCGAGCCCTCTGCGACGCCGAGGCGGCGGCGGAGTTGCTGCTGCTGATCAATGAAAGACGCCAGGCGGCTTGCGAAAGCTAGCCAAACTTGTCCGGTCGGAGAACCCGGACGTCACTCTCGAAGATAATCATCGCGTAGTTATCGTAGTACTTGCGCTGCAAGTGCTCCGCGATACGTTTGGCGACATCGTCGCTGCAAACGACTTCAACTCGAACATTGCTGCTTGTTGACCAGCCCGCATCGCGCACTCCGCGGCTGCCTTTGCCGCGCGCATTCGTGACCGTGTAACCAACCGCGCCCAGATCTTCGAGCGATTCGCAGACTTCCTGCTCGAGAACCGCTTCGGTCACGATCGTCACGAGTTTGCGAGTGTCATCAGGCATTTGGTTAACCTCCGCTACCGTGCAGCAGATTGGCGATCGCGAAATACGCCGGAATCCCAATAAAGATATTGAATGGGAAGGTTACGCCGAGCGAGGCGGTCAGTGAAAGTGAGGGATTGGCATCGGGCAGTGCAATGCGAATGGCCGCCGGTGCGGCTATGTACGAGGCACTGCCGGCAAGGACCGCCAGCAAGGTTGTGCCGCCGACGGACAGCCCGATGCTCCAGCCTACAATGGCGCCGATTGTCGCCATGGGCAGGGGCACGAGAACGCCGAACAACACGAGGAAGATGCCGTTCTCGCGAATCGCCCTGGCCTGGCTCGCCGCGATCAGGCCCATCTCGAGCAGGAACAGAGCCAGTACGCCCTTGAACAGGTCGAAGAAGAACGGTTCGAGGCTCGAGATACCGTCAGGACCGGCGGCCCAGCCGATGAGCAGGCCGCCCACAAGCAGCACGATGCTCTTGCCGAGGAAGATCTCGTGCAACAGCTTGCCCCAGCGTCCGCTTGCCTGCGTTCGGCGGGCCAGCAGGATGCCGACGACGATAGCAGGGACCTCGAGTAAAACCAGGAACAGCGGCATTTGGGGGTCGTACTCGACCTTGCGGTCAACGAGAAACGCAACGCCCACGGCGAACGTCGCGACGCTTACTGAACCGTAGTGCGCAGCCAGCGACCCGGCATCGGCTCGGCCAAGTCGGCCGAACGTGCGTGCCGCAGGATAGAGCACCAGAGGCAGGAGGAAGCCCATCGCGAGAACCGCGAGAATCTGCGGCAGCAAGCCGCCGAAGGGCGACTTCGCCAGCTCGACACCGCCCTTGAGCCCAATCGTGAGCAACAGCACCATGCTGAGCAGGTCGTAGATCGCCGGAGGCATGCGCAGGTCCGACTTGGCCAGGCCAGCAACAAGGCCCAGAGCGAAAAACCAGATGACCGGATCCATACTACTTGTCTGCTGACCCTGCCCGCGTAATACGCGCTTCCTCGATCAACGCTCCGGAACCTCGTTGCTGAATGGATCGGCAACAAGATTCCGCAGGCCGAGCTTCTCGAAGCGTCTTGCCTTGCGAAGGTTGCGACGCGCGGCGCGTTTCGCGCGCTTGGTCGAAATTCTCACAGCAGCGTATAAGTCCTCCCGAGTCGTCTGCAGCGTAATCTGCTGTCGCCCTCTCATTCGAACGCACAGCAAGACCTGCTTATCGATACCACCTTTCGGGCCGTTGGTGTCTTTCATGAAGACATCGACAGAGACGATGTCTTCGGTAAAGCGCTCAAGCGCGGATCGAACCTCATCCCGAACGAATGAATCGATCGCTGAACTGAGTTCGAAACCCTGTGCCCTGTTCGTAATATTCATCGAACACCTCCGTCTAATTACAGTCCAATGTTACCGATGTCAATTCGTCGGTCTAGTCGAAGTATTCGATATAAAGTATCGGTTCTGCCGAACTAATATATACTCCGACCGCACTGTATCAGTAATCCAAGCCGGTATGCCTATGCGCCACCTGAACTACAGTCACCTGCACTATTTCTGGGCCGTTGCGCGTGAGGGCAGTATTGCGAAGGCCTCCAAGTCACTTCACCTGACGCCCCAGACGATAAGCGGCCAGCTAAAACTCCTCGACGAAGCGGTCGGCCAACCGCTATTCAATCGGGTTGGCCGGCGCCTGGTGCTGTCCGATATGGGAAGAGTGGTGTTCGAGTATGCCGACGAGATTTTCTCGGTAGGCGCAGAACTCGCAAACGTTGTGCGAGGTAATCACCTGACCGGGCCCACCACGTTACACGTCGGTATTGTGAGCTCCATGCCCAAGCTCATTGCTGAGCGTATCGTCGCTCCAGCGCTGATGGCGGAGCAGCCTGTGCGAGTGCGCTGTCACGAGGCATCGCTCGAGCAGCTCTTGTCCGAACTCGCGGTACACAAGCTCGATATTGTCCTTTCGGACCAACCGGTCCCCGATGGCCTCAGCCTCAAGGCCTACGCACATCGGCTGGGCGAGAGCGGCATGTCCTTCTTCACACTACGCAGCAAGGCGCGTCGTTATCGCGGCAAGTTTCCGAGCAGCCTGAATGACGCACCGATGCTATTGCCATCGCAGCATTCAGCGCTGCGCCGTCGTCTCGATGACTGGTTCGAATCGCACGAGCTGTCGCCGCGAATCGTCGGCGAGTTTGACGACAGCGCGCTGCTCAAAGCCTTTGGAGAAGCAGGGGCGGGCGTCTTCGCCGCACCATCGGTCATCGAAGAAGAGATATGCCGCATGTACCGCATGGCAGTGGTTGGCCAGACGGACGAGATTAAGGAGCGCTTCTACGCAATCTCCCCGGAGCGGCGGCTCAAGCACGAGTCGGTCGTCATGATTACGGAAACTGCCCGAGCGGACCTGTTTGATCGCGACTGACGGAGCGAGGCGGGGCGCTTAGAAATAGTCGGGCTCGTTGCCGGCTTTCCACTTGATGTTGCAGCCGATACTCGGCTTCTGCTCCGAGATCGGGGCCGCGGATCCGAGTACGGCATCAAGCGCGGCGCGCAAGTCCCGGCCATCGACGGCCACGTTGTTCGAGGGCCGACTGTCATCGAGCTGGCCGCGATAAACGAGTTTCCGCTCTGCGTCGAACACGAAAAAGTCGGGCGTGCAGGCCGCGCGATATGCTTTCGCAACGTCCTGGCTCTCGTCGAACAGGTAGGGGAACGTGTAGCCCCACGTCTCAGCCTCTTCCTTCATCCGATCCGGGTGGTCTCCGGGGTGTGTCGTGACGTCATTGCTGTTGATCGCAAAGATCGCGACACCGCGCGGACCGTAGTCAGCGCCGAGCCGGGCGAGTTCAGTGCGAATGTGCTTCACGAAGGGACAGTGATTGCAGATGAACATGACAAGCGTCGCCGGCGCGTCATCGAGGAGCGTGTGAATCGCCCCGTCGGGATCCGGCAATGAGAAGGCGGGTGCCCGGGTACCGAGCTCGAGCATTTGGGATTCAACAGCGGCCATAGCGGCATTCTCGCGCCGGTCCCGGCTAGGTACAAGCCCGAATTGTCAACGTCTAAGCCTTATAGGACCATTGTGTTGCGGCCCGGAAGGCATCGAAGTCGCGAGAGGACACAGATAAAACGCATAATTCCCTGCCCGATGGGCCGCAAGGTCCAAGGGCGGCGAAGAGCGTCGGCCGACAGGTCCTCAGCGCAGCCCCTCTTCACCGGCAAACTCTTGGGTTATTCAACCTGGCCGGAGGAAGAAAAGATGACCACCCTCTCCAGAAAACTGACCGGAGCTGACCCTCCACGCACAACTCGGAAACCCTGCAATTGTGTCTTTTGCGGCGCGGCTGCTGGTTTGATCGTCGCGTTGACGACATTCTTCATCGGTAGCACTTACTACGCTAGTGTCGCCGGGCTTTGCGCGGCCAGTTGCGCGACCCTCGGCTCGTTCATGACGATTGCGCTGAGTCAGCCTGTCGCGCTTGCCGGCCTCGTCATTGGCGCCGCTTGCGGCGGGGCATATGCCTGCGCTACCTGCAGAGTCAAGAAACCGAAGGACACGAACTAATGCGCCGGATTGATTCCAATCTTCGGCCCGAACGAACGGTCACTCGGCGGGAGGAGAAGCTCGA
>JAAUYE010079152.1_pt1 | contig 12405 bp, 10 predicted proteins | sample 7278081 | NCBI WGS metagenome assembly JAAUYE01 (sample SAMN14350131, study PRJNA611818) | marine sediment metagenome | isolation source: surface marine sediment (0.6m) | place: French Polynesia: Moorea | collected 2018-08
GCAACCTGCACGCGCATGAAGGCGAGAAACTCGCCCTCGACGTGGTCCGACCACTGTACCGAAAGCTGATCTCCCTTGGAGCGTTCGGTGATATTCGGGCAGGCGCGTTGATGAATCACGATACCCTTGCCCGACGACATGAAGCCGGCGATCGCGTCTCCGGGCACCGGCCGGCAGCATTTCGCAAAGGAAACCACCATGCCCTCGGTACCCTTGATCGCAAGCGGGTTGCCCGAATCGTCGAACGCGGTGGCGTCTTCCTCGACGTCGAACATGGCTTTCGCCACCAGGCTCGAGTTGCGGTTGCCGAGCCCGATTTCGGCGAGCAGTTCGCTACGCTCGGCCATATGGTACTGCTCCAGTATCTTGTCGAAACGCCGTTTCGAGATCGCGAATTCGCGCCCCTTGATCTGGTTGACCGAGCGCTGTAGCAGTCGCTGTCCGAGCGCAATAGCCTCGTCCTTTTGCAGCGATTTGAGAAAGTGCCGGATATTGGTGCGCGCCTTGGCGGTAGTGACGAAATCGAGCCAGCTCGGATGCGGGCGGCTGGCTTCGGAACATATGATTTCGATAGTCTGGCCGTTATAAAGGCGGCTGCTGAGCGGCGACATCTGGTAATCGATGCGAGCCGCGACACAGGTGTTACCGACGTCAGTATGTACCGCGTAGGCGAAATCGACCACGGTGGCGCCGCGCGGTAACTTCTTGATATCGCCCTTGGGCGTAAATACGTAAATTTCGTCCGGAAACAGGTCGACCTTGACGCTTTCCAGGAACTCCTGCGAGCTACCCGACTTCTGCTGCATTTCCAGCAGGTTCTTGAGCCACTCGAGCGCCCGGCTCTGTGCGCTGGTGGTGCCGGCCTCGCCTTCCTTGTAAATCCAGTGCGCGGCAATTCCCGACTCGGCGAAGTGATCCATCTCCTCGGTGCGGATCTGTACCTCGATCGCAACCCCGTGCGGCCCGAACAGGCTCGAGTGCAGCGACTGGTAACCGTTGGTTTTCGGGATCGCGAGGTAATCCTTGAACCTGCCCGGCAGCGGCTTGTAAAGGTTGTGCATGACGCCCAGTACGCGATAACAGTCATCCACCGACTGGGTCAGAATCCGCACACCGAAAACGTCGGTGATCTCCTTGAAACTGAGCTTTTTCTCTTTCATCTTGCGGTAGATGCTGTGGATGTTTTTCTGCCGGTACTTGACCGTGGCCTCGATATTGGTTTCCTTGAGGCGCTGCTTGATCGCGGCCTCGATGGTATTGAAGATTTCCTTGCGATAGCCAACCACTTCCTTGCAGGCGCTTTCGATCGCGCGGTAACGCATCGGGTAGGCCGCCTTGATCGACAGGTCCAGCAGCTCGTGGCGCATTTTGAAAATGCCGAGCCGGTTCGCAATCGGTGCGTAGATATCCATGGTTTCATGGGCGATACGGCGGCGCTTGTCGGGACGCATCGCGTCCAGCGTGCGCATGTTATGCAGGCGGTCGGCGAGCTTGATGATAATCACGCGAATATCCTTCACCATCGCCAGCATCATCTTGCGGAAGTTTTCCGCCTGCGCCTCCGCCTTGCTGCGAAAATCGATCTGCGTCAGCTTGCTGACCCCATCGACCAGCTCCGCTACCTCTTCGCCGAACTGCTCGGCGATTTGCTCCTTGGCGGTGGGAGTATCTTCGATGACGTCATGCAGGATCGCGGCGATGATGCTCTTGCTGTCCATGCGCATTTCGGCGAGGATGCGCGCCACCGCGACCGGGTGGCTGATATAGGGTTCGCCCGAGACCCGGCTCTGGCCTTCGTGGGCCTCGGCGCCGACCAGGTAGGCCTGGTAGATTTCCTGCACCTGCGCCGGGTCCAGGTAGACCTCGAGCTCGCTGCAAAGCTCGGAAATACGGGTCTTGTCATCGCTCGCGCTGACATCGCCGGCAATGACCTCGAACAGATTGGCGTAGTTCGCCCCCATTTAAATTGCTATATCACCCATCAGCTTAAGACAATGGGGTTTTATAACATATTTACAAGCTACAGGCCCACTATCGCGGCAACGCGCCAGCGGGCTCGGGGAACGGGAAAAGTTATTAAAAAAGAGTGGCTTACTCGGGAGCTTCTTCGGCTTCCATGCTGGCCTGGGCAATCTGGCGGATCAGGTCGTCGTCGGTGGCGATCTTCTCGATTTCGGCCTGGGCTTCCATTTCATCCATCGAAGACGCGTTGATCAGATTCTCGGCAATTTCGCGTAATGCCAGGACCGTCGGCTTGTCATTCTCGGGCGGGACCAGCGGATCTGCGCCCTGCGAAATCTGACGGGCACGCCGCGCCGCCAGCAGCACCAGGTCAAAGCGATTTTCGACGTGCTCGAGACAGTCTTCTACGGTAATTCGCGCCATTGCTTAACTCTCGATCCAAAAAAGGGGCGCAATCATAGCTAAAAACGCAGTAAATCTAAAGGTTTTACTGCAAAAAAACTATTCCTTTTCGGGCGGTATCGATTCGATCAGCGCCTGGTTTTTGAGCTTTTGCCGCGCCAGCGTCAAACCCTGGGTGTGGATGATCGCATCGAGATCGAACAGCGCCTGCTCGAAACGGTCGTTGATCACCAGGTATTCGGCATCGTGGTAATGCGACATTTCGCGATCGGCGTCGCGCATGCGACGTTCGATGATTGTCTCGTCGTCGGTGCCGCGCGCGCGCAACCGCTGCTCCAGCTCGGCGCGCGATGGCGGCAGGATAAAGATGCTAACGGTTTCCGGCATCTTCGCCTTGACCTGGCGCGCGCCCTGCCAGTCGATTTCCAGGATGACGTGTTTGCCGCTGGCGAGTAATTTGTCGACCGAGGCGCGTGCGGTGCCGTAAAAATTGTCGAAAACCTGCGCGTGCTCCAGAAATTCGCCGTTATCGACCATCTCGTTGAAGCGCGCTAACGAGACGAAATGATAGGCGTCTCCGTTAACCTCGCCCGGTCGCATGGGTCTGGTCGAGTGCGATACGCAAACCGTAACCGCAGCGGCACGCCTTTCAAGCAACGCCTTGACCAGGCTGGTTTTACCGGCGCCAGAAGGCGCCGAGATGGTAAACAGGCAGGCAATACTCACTCAAATTTCCAGAAATTAACGGCTGTACTCGGTAGCGGCCGCCTATTGTAATGACAGATCAACTATAGACCAATACACTTCTGCCACTAAACGAATAATCGGTCAAATGCTTAACAAACAATACCGGCAGCGATTTTCGGGACTTGCCCGGGTTTATGGCGAGGCCGCGCTGGCACCGCTGCAACGGGCGCATTTCTGCGTCGTCGGCATCGGTGGTGTCGGCTCCTGGGCGGCCGAGGCCTGCGCACGCACCGGTATCGGCAATATCACGCTGATCGATCACGACGACATCGATATCAGTAACACCAACCGCCAGCTGCATACCACCGTCGATAGCCTGCAGCGCTCCAAGGTCGAAGTGCTGCGCGAACGTATTCTCGCGATCAATCCCGAGTGCAACTGCCGCGCCATCGACGACCTGGTGACGCGCGGCAATATCGATAAATTCGAGCTCGCCCAGTATGACTACGTAATCGACGCGATCGATCAGGTCAGTCACAAGCTGACCCTGATGCATCACTGCCGCCGCAACAAGATCCGCTGTGTCTCCACCGGCGGTGCAGGCGGCCTGACCGATCCAACCCAGATCGTGGTCAAGGACCTCACTCTGAGCTTCAACGATCCGCTGCTGGCCAAGGTACGTTCGACGTTGCGCCAGCAATTGGGTTATAGCCGCAACCCGAAACGTCGCTATACCATGGATTGCGTGTTTTCGACCGAACAGCCCATATACCCGGTGGGCGATGGCACGGTCAGTTATGAGAAACCCGAAATGGACGAGCGCACGACACTGGATTGCGCTACCGGTATCGGTTCTTTTGTCGGCGTCACCGCCTGTTTTGGTTTCACGGCAGCCGCGCACGCGATCAGGAAGTACCTCAGGGCCTGCGCCGAATAGGGTCGTCTCGGGTCAAAGCTCGATCGCACCCAGGTTCAGTCCGTGCTCGCGCGCGCATTCCCTGGCGATCTCGTAACCGGCGTCGGCATGGCGCATAACGCCACTGGCCGGATCATTCCACAGGACTCGCTCGATTCTCTCCGCCGCGGCTGCGGTACCGTCGCAGCAGATTACGAGACCGGCGTGCTGCGCGTAACCCATGCCAACGCCGCCGCCGTGATGGAATGACACCCAGGTGGCACCACCCGCAGTGCTCAGCAGCAAATTCAACAGTGCCCAGTCGGAAACCGCGTCGGAGCCGTCGAGCATCGCCTCGGTTTCGCGATTCGGGCTGGCCACCGATCCGGAGTCGAGATGATCGCGGCCAATCACGACCGGCGCCTTGAGTTCGCCCGAAGCGACCATTTCGTTGAAAGCGAGCCCGAGACGGTCGCGATCGCCGAGACCGACCCAGCAGATCCGGGCCGGCAGACCCTGGAAGCTGATACGGCTTTGCGCCATGTCGAGCCAGTTGTGCAGGTGCGGGTCGTCGGGAATCAGTTCCTTGACCTTGGCATCGGTCTTGTAGATATCCTCCGGGTCGCCGGACAGCGCCACCCAGCGAAACGGCCCGATGCCCCTGCAGAACAGCGGACGGATATAGGCCGGCACGAAACCGGGGAAATCGAACGCGTTCTTGACGCCCTGGTCGAAGGCTTCCTGGCGAATGTTGTTTCCATAGTCGACCGTCGCGATCCCCTGGCTATGGAAATCGAGCATCGCCTGCACGTGAACGGCCATCGACTTGCGCGCTTCCGCCGCCACCAGCTCGGGATCGGTGGCACGTTTCATTTCCCATTGCTCCATGGTCCAGCCAATCGGCAGGTAACCGTTGACCGGATCGTGCGCCGAAGTCTGGTCGGTGACGATATCCGGCTTTACGCCGCGCCTGACCAGTTCGGGCAAGATTTCACCGCCGTTTCCGAGCAGCCCGACCGACAGTGCCTCGCCTTTATTGCAGGCATCGTCGATCAGCTGCAGCGCTTCGTCGAGCGAAGCGGCACGCTTGTCGAGGTACTTCGTTCGCAGGCGAAAATCGATGCGCGTTTCGTCGCATTCGATACACAGGATACTGTAGCCGGCCATGGTTGCGGCCAACGGTTGTGCGCCACCCATACCGCCGAGACCCGAGGTCAGGATCCACTTGCCGCGGGTATCGCCGCCGAAGTGCTGGCGTCCGGCCTCGACAAAGGTTTCATAGGTGCCCTGCACGATTCCCTGGCTGCCGATATAAATCCAGGAACCGGCGGTCATCTGTCCGAACATCATCAGGCCCTTGCGATCGAGTTCGTTAAAATGCTCCCAGTTGGCCCAGGCCGGCACCAGGTTGGAGTTTGCAATCAGTACTCGCGGGGCGTCGACATGGGTTTTGAAAACGCCGACCGGTTTGCCGGACTGAACCAGCAGGCTTTCGTCGTCATCGAGCTCTCGCAGGCACTCGAGAATCTTGTCGAAACATTCCCAGTTGCGCGCTGCGCGTCCGATGCCGCCATAGACGATCAACTGTTCCGGTTTTTCGGCAACCTCTGGATCGAGGTTGTTTTGAATCATCCGATAGGGCGCTTCGGTAAGCCAGCTCTTGCAGCTTAACTCGCTGCCGCGCGGTGCGCGGATCTTGCGGCTGGTGTCGGTTCTGTCTAGTGGCATTCTGGTTTCCTCGTATTGTTGATTTAACGCAGCTGGTACTCGTCGGTGGCGTAGCGCGCACCGAGCTCGTAGCGTTCGCCGGGATAGGTTAATGACACGTAAGTGACCACCTGGTCGCGTTTCCAGGTACGTCGGGTTAATTGCAGGCAAGGTTCGCTGGCGTTCATTTTGAGCAATTCACGCGTCTGCTGGTCCGGCACAATGGCGCGCACCCGGTGCTCCATTTCATCGGGCTTGAATTGCCCCAACAGGTAAGCGGTCGCCGTTATCCGGGTGAAATCCTGGTTGATGAAATCGGGCATCGCCCGCGGATTTACGTAGCGCGATTCGAGCTGCAGTGGCAGTTCTTCCTGGTAATGCACCGCGCGCAATCGATAAAGAGGTTCATCATCTGCAACCTGCATCAGTTCGGTGACCGTGCGACCGGCGTAAACCGATTCCAGGCTCAGCACTCTGGACCGATGTCGGCCACCACCCTGCTCGATCTCGAGCGCGATGTCCTGCAGCTCGATCAGGCTTGCATGCCGCGGTCGTTCGGCGACGAACGAACCGAGCCCGTGCACACGATTGATCAAGCCCGCCTGGGTCAGCTCGCGCAACGCGCGGTTGATCGTCATGCGGCTGACATCGAGCGCGGCGACCAGGTCGTTTTCCGACGGCAACTTCTGCCCGGCGATCCATTCACCGCTCGTGATACGCCGTTCGATCAGCTGCTTGATCTGGCGGTAGATCGGTTCTGGCGCCGACTTGCTGATATCATCGAAACTGTCGAGCATCGCACTCATTCGAATACTCCGCGATCGCGCCAGCGCCCGGCCCGCATCACCGCCGCGCAGGGATTCATGCCCAGCCGATAACTCAACAACGCCGGACGGGTGACGTCCCAGACCACGATATCGGCCTGCTTGCCAGCTTCGAGCGAACCGATATCGTCCGCCAGGCCCAGCGCTTTGGCCGCGTTTAGCGTGATGCCACGTAGCGCTTCGGCCGGGGTCATGCGAAACAGCGTGCAGGCCATGTTCATAATCAATAACAATGAATGCACCGGCGAACTGCCCGGGTTGGCGTCGGTGGCCAGCGCGATTGCTATCCGCTGCTCGCGCAATGCGTCAATCGGCGGCAGCCGGGTTTCACGCAGCACGTAATAGGCACCGGGCAACAATACCGCCACGCTTTCACTGGCGGCGAGCCGTGCGACGTCCTCTGGATTAAGGTACTCCAGGTGGTCGACCGACAGTGCGCCTCGCCCGGCAGCCATCGCGGCGCCCCCCAGATCGCTCAGCTGTTCGACATGCGCCTTTACCGGCAGGCCCAGGTCCTGCGCGCAGGCGAGCACCCTTTCGCCCTGCTCGAGATCGAAGGCGATCGACTCGATAAACACGTCGACCGCATCCACCAGCCCTTCGCGCTGCGCCCGTGGCAGCATTTCATCACACACCAACGCGATATAGTCGTCGGCACGGCCCTCATATTCCGGCGGCAGCGCATGGGCGCCGAGGAAAGTCTTGCGCACCCGCAGGTCGAGCTCATCGGCAAGCCTGGCCGCAACGCGCAGCATCTTGATTTCATTCTCGGTGTCGAGCCCGTAACCCGACTTGATTTCCAGCGTGGTCACGCCTTCGGCCAGCAGGGCCCTGATACGTGGCAAGGCTTCGCTAAACAGCTGGTCGTCGCTGGCCTGTCGGGTCGCATCGACCGTCGCTACGATGCCACCACCACGCGCCGCGATCTCGGCGTAGCTTGCACCCTCTAGCCTTGCCTCGAATTCATCGGCGCGGTCTCCACCGTAAACCAGATGGGTATGGCAATCGATCAGCCCCGGGGTCAGCAGGCGCTGCTCGCAATCGACAATCTCGGCGCCGGCCGGCTCTGGCAGCTCTGCCATCCCTCCGAGCCAGGCGATTCGATCGCCATCGACCAGCAACGCGGCCTGCTGGCGCAGCCCGTAACCGGCCTCGCCCTGCATGGTTGCCAGGGTTGCGTTGGTGAACAGAGTTTGAGACATTAATCCTGCCGTAGCCTATACTTGTATATACAAGTATGTTACGCTGGTTGCTCCGCAAACGCAACAGGATTCACGGATCTCGGGATGACGACAAAAATCTGGGCTGCCTCCGCGCTGCTGGCCACCGGCTGGGCAGACTCGGTCGAAATAAGTATCACTGAAGACGGCAGTATCGAGGCCGTTGCACCGGATTCGGACTACATTTCGGGCGCCCGCGCCGAGGTGCTGATACCGGCGGTGCCGAACGTGCACTCGCACGCGCACCAGCGCGCGATGGCGGGGCTCGGCGAGCGCGCCGGCGACAACCAGGACAGCTTCTGGACCTGGCGCAAGGTCATGTACCACTACCTCGAGCGCATCCAGCCCGATCATCTGCATCACATCGCGGCACAGCTCTACCTCGAGATGCTCAAGGCGGGCTATAGCTGTGTTGGTGAATTCCAGTACCTGCATCACGATATCGCTGGCAAGGCTTACGCCAACCGCGCCGAAATGAGCCTGCAATGCCTGCAGGCAGCGCGCAACGTCGGCATCGGATTTACCGCGCTGCCGGTGTTATATCGTTACGGCGGGTTTGGTAGCGCCCCGCCGCTCGACGGCCAGAAACGATTCATCAACCAGGCCGACGACTTTGTCGCGATCGTCGAGTCGTTGCAGCAGGCCACCGTCGGGGACGCTAACACCTCGGTCGGCATTGCACCGCATTCGCTACGCGCGATCGACCGGGAATTGCTGAGCGAGGTCATCGGCAACCTCGATCGGCTAGCATCGATTCATATTCATATCGCCGAGCAAACCAAAGAGGTCGACGATTGCCTCGCGTGGAGTGGCCAGCGCCCGGTGGCCTGGCTGTTCGATAACTTCGAGGTGAATTCCGACTGGTGCCTGATTCACGCCACGCATATGGACGCCGCCGAAACTCGCAGCATGGCCGGCAGCGGTTGCATCGCCGGGCTGTGCCCGACCACCGAGGCCAACCTCGGCGACGGCTTTTTCAACGCGCGGGACTACCTGGCGCAGCAGGGCCGCTGGGCGATCGGTTCCGACAGCCATATCTCGATCGACCCGGTAGAAGAACTGCGCTGGCTAGAATACGGCATGCGACTACAGACGCGACGCCGTAACGTGCTGGCATCGGCCACGACGGCGAACACCGGCCGCAACCTGCTCGGTGCCGCCCTTGCCGGGGGCGCCCGGGCTTGCGGACGTGCGGTCGGCAGCATCGCGCCGGGTTACCGCGCCGACCTGCTGGTGCTGGATTGCGATCACCCGCGACTCTACGGTCGCCGGCGCGACGACCTGATCGATAGCTGGATTTTTTCCGGCAACGAGAACCTGGTGCGGGACGTCTATATCGGCGGTAAGAAGCTAATCGCCGACGGCCATCACGCCAACGAAGACATGATTGCGCGAAATTACCGTGTTACGCTCGATCAATTGGCCGGTTAGGAGACAGTCGTGACAAAGTCTTTGTTATTGACCCCGGGTTCGACACGCCTGACCGAACTGCGTCATATCTACCGCCAGAACCTGAGTGCAGACCTCAACGATGCCTGCAAATCCCGGGTCGATGCGGCGGCAGCGGTAGTCGCCAGGGCCGCGCAAAACGATACGCCGGTTTACGGCATCAACACCGGTTTCGGTAAACTTGCCAGCACGCGGATACCTGCCGAGCAGACTTCACAGCTGCAGCGCAATCTGATCCTGTCGCATTGCTGCGGCGTGGGCGCGCCGTTGCCACGCCCGGTGGTACGGCTGATCATGGTGCTCAAGATGCTGTCGCTAGGACGCGGCGCCTCGGGCGTTCGTTGGGAGATCATCGAGCGCCTGCAAACCATGCTGCGCCTGGACATCATGCCGTTGATACCGGGCCAGGGCTCGGTTGGTGCTTCGGGTGACCTGGCGCCGCTGGCTCACCTGACTGCGGCAGTAATTGGCGAAGGGCACGTGTTCTACCGGGACGACAAGATGCCGGCCGCCGAGGCGCTCGGAGCCGCCGGGCTCGAACCGCTGGAACTTGGCCCCAAGGAAGGCCTCGGAATGATTAACGGCACCCAGGTTTCGACCGCGCTCGCGCTCGCCGGCCTGTTCGACGCCTGGAATCTCGCCCAGGCGGCACTGGTATCCGGCGCGCTGACCACCGACGCGCTGATGGGCTCGACGCGCCCGTTTCGCTCCGAGATTCACGCGCTGCGCGGGCTGCAGGGTCAAATCGATGCTGCGCTGAGTTTACGCACCTTGCTCGAGGGTTCGGAAATTCGCGAATTGCACCGCACTGACGACGAGCGCGTACAGGATCCGTATAGTATTCGTTGCCAGCCACAGGTCATGGGCGCCTGCCTCGACCAGTTCCGCCAGGTCGCGCGTATGCTCGAAATCGAGGCCAACGCGGTAACCGATAATCCGATCGTGGTGATCGAGGATGGCTCGATCCTGTCGGGCGGCAATTTTCACGCCGAGCCGGTTGCCTTTGGCGCCGACCAGTGCGCACTGGCAATCGCCGAGATCGGTTCGATCGCCGCACGCCGAATCGCGACCGCGGTCGACCCGGCACAGAACTTCGGCCTGCCGGCGTTTATTTCGCCCGATCCGGGGCTCAATTCGGGTTTCATGGTCGCGGAAGTAACCGCAGCGGCGCTGATGGCGGAAAACAAGCAGCGGGCGGCACCCTGCTCGATCGACTCGACCCCGACCAGCGCCAACCAGGAAGACCATGTCTCCATGGCCTGTCATGCCGCTCGACGACTTGCCGAAATGAATCATAACCTGGCGCATATCGTCGCCATCGAGTTGCTGATCGCAGTACAGGGCATCGAGTTTCGCGCACCGACAAAAACCAGCCCTCGGCTGATCCGGGTGATGGAGAAAATTCGCAGTACGGTGGCGCCGCTGGAGGGCGATCGCTACCTGGCCGACGATATTGCGGCGATCAAACAGCTGGTGATGGAACGCAGCATCATCGCCGCGCTCGACGAAGGCGGGCTGCTGCCAGAACTGCAGCCATGAAACCGGAAGTGACGCCAGGTCATGGGCCGTTACTGCTGGCGCAGCCGCACGGAGGGATCGAAATACCGGACGCGATTCTTTCCCGGCTCAATTCACGCGGGCAGGCGCGCGCCGATACCGACTGGCATATCAACCGCCTTTATGCAGACCTGGTCCCCGATGTGACCATCGTCAGCACCCCGGTGCATCGTTACGTAATCGACGCCAACCGTGATCCGTCGGACCGGTCGCTCTACCCCGGCCAGAACACCACCAGCCTGTGTCCAACCACTACTTTCGACGGCGAAGAAATCTACCTCCCCGGCCAGTCACCCGACGCCGACGAAGTTCAGGAGCGACAACAGCGTTATCACCGGCCCTACCACGATGCCCTGCAAACACAACTCGAGCGCATTCACCAGCGGCACGGCTTCGCTATTCTTTACGATTGCCACTCGATACGCTCACTCGTGCCCTATTTATTCGACGGCAGGCTGCCTGATTTCAACATCGGCACCAATAGTGGCGAGAGCTGCGGCCCCTTGATCGAAACCGCGGTGCGCGCGGCTTGCGATAATGCGCAGGACTACTCGGTCGTGACCAACGGCCGCTTCAAGGGAGGCTGGACCACGCGTCACTATGGCGAGCCCGGGCGCGACTTGCATGCGATTCAGATGGAGTTGGCGCAATGTAATTACATGAGTGAACAGGCACCCTGGCATTACGATACGGACAAGGCCGGGCAGCTTCGTGTTATTCTAGCGGCTATTTTGAAAAACCTGATTCACGTCTTCGACTAGGCCTTTATTTAAAAATGCTGGAAATCACGAAAAAACCCATCGGTATGGGCAAGGAGCGCATGTGCTTCGTGCATCCCGAGGACCCGCGCCTGGCCATCAAGATCCCCAGGGAAAAGGTCAGCCAGCAGTCGCAACGCGAAATCAAGTTCTACCGTAAACTAGAGAAGCGGGGAGGAGTTCATGACCGACATATCCCCAAATTTCACGGTCTCTGCGAAACCAATCGTGGTGTCGGGATTGTCGTCGACCTGATTCGTAATTACGATGGCGAAATAGCGCGGCCGCTGAACTGGTACCTCGCCCAGGGCTATCCGATCGAGGAGTTCGAGCCCTCGCTGGAAGAGCTAAAACAGTCGTTTCTGCAAAACCTGATCGTGTTAAATCACGACATGACCATCGGCAACCTGCTGGTGCAGAAGCTATCCGTCACCAAGGCTCGGATCGTCGTGATCGACGGGCTGGGCGACCTGGTCGCGATTGACCGGCTCGATATTATTCCTTTCCTGTTGCGGCGTAAGATAGAGCGCCACTGGCAGCGTTTTATGGAGCGCCTGTACCTCAGCCGCGAGGTGCGCCAGCAGCGCGAAGCGGCGGAGCAGGAATAACAATCAGAGCACGCTGTTTAGAACAAAAACAAACATGAAACCATTGTTCCATCCGAGCCTGTATCAATTCGACCAGCCGCAACCATCCTACTGGGAGACAAGCGCAGGCTCGACGCCGATCCCCAACGAGAAGCTGAGCGGCACTCAAAGTTGTGACGTGGCGATCATCGGCGGCGGCTATACCGGCCTGTCCGCGGCGCTGCATCTCGCGCGGGACTACAACGTCGACGTCTGCCTGCTCGAAGCCGGGCATATCGGCTGGGGCGCTTCGGGACGCAACGGTGGTTTCTGTACCATGGGCATGACCAAGGTACCGCTGGCTTCGCAACTGAAGAA
>JAAUYE010111322.1_pt1 | contig 12404 bp, 10 predicted proteins | sample 7278081 | NCBI WGS metagenome assembly JAAUYE01 (sample SAMN14350131, study PRJNA611818) | marine sediment metagenome | isolation source: surface marine sediment (0.6m) | place: French Polynesia: Moorea | collected 2018-08
CGAGGATGTCGTCCACGGGCCGCATCCGGTACTTGTGGCCCTGCAGGATCGGCACGCAGCAGAACTCGCAGCGCCAGGGGCAGCCCTTGGTGGTCACGATCGACGAGAACTTGTACCCGTACTTGTTCGTGAGCAGCTCACGGTCCGGCCGGTAGCCCTTCAGGATCTCGAGGTCGGGGAGCCCGCCCTCGTAGACCGGCTGGATCGAGCCGTTCCGGTAGTCGTCGAGGAAGCGGCCCCACACCAGCTCGGCCTCGCCCTTCACGATGGCGTCCGCGTGCTGGGACACCTCGTCGGGGTGGGTCGTGGTGTGGGCGCCCCCGAAGACGACCTTCATGCCCTGCGCGCGGGCCGCATCGGCGATCTGGTAGGAGCGCGGCGCCTGGTAGGTGAGCGTGGTGATGCCCACGAGGTCGGCGTCGAAGCGGAGCTTCCCGTTCTCGTCGATCGCCGGCTCGATCGCCTCGTCGATGAGGTCGATCTCCCACTCGTCCTTCGGCGTCATCGCCGACAGGTAGGCGAGGTTCAGGGGCATCTGCACGATGACCTTGATGTCCTCTTCGCCGCGGTTCCCGGGCGGGTGCGGATTGATGAGCATCAGTTTAGGCACGTGAGACCCCTTTCCTTCATGGTGCGCTCGTAGAGACCCGACTCGCGGAGCGCGTGGAGATTGTCGAGCACCTGGCGGAACACCTTGTCCCAGTCGGAGCTCACCTTGTAGGCGAACATCGCCGTGCGCCGGCTCCCGTTGGCCTTGAGCGACTTCACGAAGCGCTCGCGGAGGGCCCGGCCGGCGTACAGGTTGTCGTACACGTACTGCATGCCCTCGATGAAGTCGTCGAGCGACATGTGCGACAGCGTGTGTGTCAGGTGCGCCGTGTCGTAGTAACACCAATCGTCGGGGAAGTTGTCCCGCAGCAGGCGGTTCTCCTGCTCCATGCGCTTGAAGAGCGGCGTCGACGGGAAGGGGCAGTGGATCCCGAAGGTCAGGATGTCGATCGAGTGCTCCAGGATGTAGTCGGTCATGATCTTGAAGGAGTCCTTGGTCTGGAAGTCGGCCCCCCAGATCACCGAGGCCCACACGATCATGCCGTTGTCGTGGATGTTCTTGATCGCCGAGGGGTAGTTCTCGACGCCCGTCTTCAGGTTGGAGCCCTTGCGGAGCTTCTTGAGCACCTCCGGGTCGGTCGACTCCATGCCGATCAGCATGCCGAGGCAGCCGCTCTCGGACATGTCCTTGAGCGCGTCGACGTCGTGTCCGGTGCTGAACTGAGAGAAGCCGAACCAGTCCTTGCGGATGCCGCGCTCCACCATGCCCCGGAAGAGCCTGCGAGCCCGGGCGTTGGAGTCGGGCTTGTAACCGTAGAAGTTGTCCTCGGCGAACATGAGGCCGCGGAAGGGCGTGGCCTCCATCTCGTCGAGCACGTCCTCGACGTCGCGCTCCCGGTAGGTGCGGCCCGAAGACATGGGCACGCTGCAGAACTCGCAGCGCCAGGGGCAGCCCTTGGTCGTCACGATCGAGGAGTACTTGTAGCCGTACTTCCCCTGGAAGAGCTCCCGGTCGGGGTGCCTGCGCATGTAGGCGAGGTCGGGAAAGTCGCCGTCGTAGAGCTTGGCGAGGCTGCCCTGCTCGAAGTCGTGCAGCACCTTGGCCCAGATGGGCTCGGCCTCGCCCACCACCACGGCGTCGACGTGGTTCATGGCCTCCTCGCGGGCCGTCGTGGCGTGGGTGCCGCCGAAGACCACCGGGATGCCCTTCTCGCGACATTGCTTGGCGATCGCGTAGGCCCGGGGCGCCTGGTAGGTGAGCGAGGTGATGCCGACGAGGTCCGCGTCGAAGGTGAGGCGCCCCTCGTCGTCGAGGGCCGCCTCGTGGATCTCGTCGATAAGGTCGATGTCCCAGTGCTCGCGGGGTGTGTGCGCCGCGATGTAGGCCAGGTTCAGGGGCATCTGCACGATGACGCGGATGTCCTCTTCCCCGTGTCGGCCCTTGGGATGCGGATTGATGAGTACGAGCTTCTTCTTCACCTGACCCCTCCAGTCTTGCTGGCTTGCCCTGCCCGGATTCTCCTACCGGGTTCTAGCGAATCCTTGCGGATTCCTGAATACGATTTGCGGCCATCCACCCCGAGGCCGCCACCGCGCACACTCCCGGGCCCGGCGAGGTCCACTGACCCGCCAGCCAGAGGCCTTCGAGGCTGGTGTGCTGCGTGAAGCGATCGTTGCCCGACTGGTCGGGCGTCACCGCCCAGCCGTAGGCCACCCCGTCCTTCGACAGTGTGTAGCGCGCCAGGGTGCGCGGCGACGCCGCCTCGAGGAAGGTGAGGTGTTCGCGGACGCCGGGAACGCGCTGGTCGAGGTAGGCCATCACGGCGTCGGTCATGTCGCTCTTCGAGTCCTGCCAGTCGGCGAAGGCCGGCGCGTCGGGGCGCACGCCCACGGTGGCCGAGACGATCTGCTCTCCGTTGGGCGCGAGGCCCGGGTCGACCTCGGTGGTGACCGAGAGGTAGATCCAGTCGATGGCCGGATGGTCCTCGGGGAAGTGGTAGAACCCCCTCACCAGGGGCGAGAGGTCGATCTCGGGCGAGAAGGCCGCGTAGAAGCCGTAGAAGGAGGGGCCCGCCTGGAGCTCGCGGATCCTCTGCCTCTCCTCGCGGCAGGCCTCCTCGGGCAGCAGGTCGCAGAAGAGCTGGCGCGCGTCGATCGCGCTCACCACGGTGTCGGCGCGGATCGTGCGGCCCCCGTCGATGCGCACGCCGACGGCGCGGCTCCCCTCCACGAGGATCTCGGTCACCTGCTGGCGCAGGCACACGTGTCCGCCCGCCTTCTGGACGGCGTCGACCATGGCGTTGGAGAAGGCCTGGGTGCTGCCGACGGGGTAGTAGGCGCCGTCCTTCAGGTAGTTGACGAGCATCTGGCACATGCCGACGGCCGAGATCTCCTCGGGACGGGAGCCGAGATAGCCCCACTGTCCCGCCAGCACCCGCACCAGCACGGGGTCGTCGAAGTAGTCGGTCAGCAGCTCCTCGAAGGTGGCGCGACGGTAGCGGTCGATCAGCTCGCCGCCGCGCTTGCGGTTGAGGATCTGACGGTAGAGGCGCACGAGGTCCTTGAAGAAGCGCGGCACGGCCTCCGCCTGGGAGGGGAAGCGCCGGGCGAGCTCTGCCTGGTACGCGTCGAGGTCCGCGGCGATCTCGAGCTCGAGGTCGGGAAAGATCAGGTGATCCATCGGATCGAGGCGCAGGAGCCGGACGTCGACGCCGAGACGCGACACCACCTGGCCCACGATGCCGAAGCGGCCGCAGCCGCCGATGTGGTGGACCGCGGCGTCGAAGACGTACTTCTTGCGGGGGAAGGCCGTGCAGTACCCCCCGGGCAGGTAGTGCTGGTCGAGCACCAGCGTGCGCGCGCCCGCCTTCTCCAGGAACCCGGCGCAGGTCAGCCCGCCGATTCCCGCGCCGACGACGACGGCGTCGTAGCGGTCCTCGATCTCCGACGCGCGCATGGAGTGCTTCACGAGCCCGACACCACCACGGCCGCGCAGTGGCCCACCTCGTCGCGCGCGGTCACCAGCACGTGCTCCACCTCCTGCTCGCGGGCGCCTCCCACCACGAGGTCGAGCTCGGCGGCCGCGGGGTCGACGTCGACGAGGCCCGCCACGGGAGGAATGCGCCGCCCGTGGATGGCTCGAACCGCAGAGACGACGCCGATGGCGCCGGAGGCCTCGAAGCACTCGCGGGTGGCCGACTTGGGGGCCGTCACCGGAACCTGCCGGCGCGCCTCCCCCAGCAGCTCGAGGATCGCCGCCGCCTCGAGGGCATCGCCCTCGACGCTGCCCGAGGCCCCCGACGAGACGAAGGAGAGCTGCGCCGGCTCGAGACCGGCCTGGGAGAGCGCCCCGCGCATGGCCGTGACCAGGCCCTCGCGCCGTGCCGCCTCGCCTCCGACGGGAACGAAGGTCGAGCAGGCGCCGGCGAGCCGGGCCAGGGGCGACGCCCCGCGCTTGTCGGCCGCGGCGGCGTCCTCCAGGACCATCACTGCGGCGCCCTCGCCGAGCACGGCGCCCCGCCGCTTGGCGCTGAAGGGAGCCTCGGCCTGCGCCGCGTCGCCCAGCAGTCCCGCGCGCTGGTAGCCCAGCTCCACCTCGCGCGAGTAGCCGAGGGCCGCCCCGCAGAGGGCCGCGCGAATCGGTCCCGAGCCGAGCAGCGCCACCGACTGGGCCGCCGCGTCGAAGGCGGAGGCCGCGCCGCTCGAGAGCGTGCTGTTGAGCCCCGTGATGCCGAGGTGGATCGCCAGCCGTCCAGCCGGCGCGTTGATCACCGTGTTCGCGAACGACTGCGGGTTCACGTAGCGCGGCCCTTCCTTCAGGGCCTCCTGGTCGAAGTCCGTGATCGACTGCACGCTGCCGTGCGTCTGCCCCACCAGGATGCCGATCTCCTCGCGCGCGTACTCGCCCTCGAGGAGCTTGCTCGAGTCGATGGCCGCCGTCGCCGCGCTGGCCAGCAGCAGCGCCGTGCGGTCGAAGTGCCGGATGCCCCGCTCGCCCAGATAGGGGCCGGGGTCGAAGTCGGTGAGCGGGCCGGGAAGCCCGCAGCGTCCGGCCAGCATGGACTCGAACGCGGGCTCGGGGCCGAGCCCCGCCGGGCAGAGCAGGCCGACGCCGGTGATGGCGACCTTCACGTGGCGTGAGACCTCAGCACCAGGCAGCTGTTGTTGCCGCCGAAGGCGAAGGCGTTGTTGAGGGCGATCCCGACGCGGTGGTCGCGCGCCTCGTTCGGGACGACGTCCACCTCGCACTCGGGGTCGGCCGTCTCGTGGTGGATCGTCGGAGGAATCGCGCCCTCCTGGATGGCGAGACAGCAGGCGATCGTCTCCAGCGTGCTGGCCGCCCCCATGGTGTGGCCGATCATCGACTTGATCGAGCTGATGGGCGCCGGGGACTCCCCGCCGAAGAGCTGACGCACTGCGGCGGACTCGATCTTGTCGTTCGCCTTGGTCCCGGTTCCGTGGGCGCTCACGTAGTGGACGTCGGAGGCCGCGACCCGGGCGTCCTCGAGCGCGCGCCGCATGGCGAGGCCGATTCCGACGCCGTCGGGCTGGGGCATCGTCATGTGGTGCGCGTCGCAGGAGAAGCCCGCTCCGGCCACCTCGGCGTAGATCGGCGCTCCGCGCCGCCGGGCCGAGCGCAGCGACTCCACCACCACCATGCCCGCGCCCTCGCCGATGAGCAGGCCCTTGCGCTCGCGATCGAAGGGGCGGCAGTGCTCGGGGGCGATGGCGCCGAGGCGCGCGAAGCCCGTGAACGCGACCCGCGAGAGCGGATCGGAGCCGCCGGCCAGCACCACGTCGGCCTGGCCCGAGCGCACCCAGCTGCGGGCGATCGACACCGCGTAGTTGCCGGCGGCGCAGGCCGTCGGCACCACCAGGTTCGGACCGCAGAGCTCCAGGGCGCGCGCGACGTTGCCGGAGATCACGTGGCAGGGGTGCTTCAGGAACTCGCGCGGGGCGAGCGCTTCTTCGCCGCGCTCGATCGCCGTCTGGTTCATGCGCTCGAGCACCTGGATCTCGCCGCCGGTGGTGCCCACGACGACGCCGGCACCGCGGGGCACCTCGTCGAGCCCGGCGTCCGCGAGGGCGAGGCGTGCCGCCTCGATGGCCAGCAGGCTGGCGCGTCCCGGCTCGTCGGCGCTCGTGGGCCGCACCTCGCGGCCGAAGAGGGCCTCGTCGTCGAGCTCGCAGGCCCGGTGCACCTTGAAGCCCGAGGTCTCGAAGGTCGACACCTCGCTCGATCCGTCGCGGCCCTCCAGGAGGGCCGACCAGAAGGCGTCCCGGCCGGCTCCGATGGAGCTGATCGGCCCCAGACCCGTGATGACGACAGCATCTTCGTTCAAGGCCCGTTCCCCGCTGCGGTCGCGGCGCCTGCCGCGCCCCGCTGGATGGCAGCCCGATCGACGCGCGCGAAGGTCAGGCTCGCCCGCAGCACCTCGCGTCCCTCGACCTCTCCGCGTGCCTTCACCATGGCCGCCCTCGAATAGATCCGCTCGACGTCGACGAAGAGGTGGAGGGAGTCCCCCGGCACGACCGGGTGCATGAAGTGCGAGCGCGAGCGGCCCACCACGAAGACGTGGTCGGGTTCGGCGAGCATCGACTCTCCGGAATTGCTCATGACGAAGAGCAGGATGGAGGCCTGCGCGCAGGCCTCCATCATCAGCGCCCCCGGCATGATGGCCACCTCCGGGAAGTGGCCCGCGAAGAAGGGCTCGTTCCCACTCACGTTCTTCAGGCACTCGATCGACTCGTTGGGAACGAGGTCGAGCACCTTGTCGATGAACACGAATGGGTACGACTGCGGGAGCAGCCGGCGTACCGAGTCGAAGTCCAGGAGGGCCGTCACGCGGTTCAGGCAGCCTCGTTCTTCTCGAGCTCGCGCTTGACGAGGTTGATCGTCGCCGTGAGCGACGTGACGTCGAGCAGCTCCTCTTCCTCGATCTCGATGCGGTACTTCTTCTCGATGCTGGCGACGATCTCGAGCGCGAGCATGGAGTCGATCGCGAGGTCCTCCATGAAGTGCTTGTCTCGCTGCTCCCAGAGCTCCTTCTCGTCGATCTCGGTCACCTCGGCGACGATCGCCGTGATCTCCTGCTCAAGCTGGCTCATACGATTCCCTCGCTGTCTCCGTTCGGTGTGGATGGGTAGGGCGGTTCGAGCCCCGCCCCTTCGGAGTGACAGGGCGGGCTCACACCCCCTCGCGACGCCCATGGTGTATGCCTAGCCCACAGGTCGCTTGGGTCCCAACGTTCGCAGTTCATTGTGCGGTGCGTCAAGCCCGTGGCCACGAGTCGCCTACCCGACGGTGCTGCGCGTTCCTCGTTCGAAACCGGATCGCGTCGGTCGGTGGCGCATTCCGCGAAGAAGCGCGCGCCACTGGCGAACTCACGGTGTATGCTCCCGCCGCTAGCGGGGCCCACTTGGACTACTCCTTCTTTTCTGTCGAGACCAAGGACCAGATTGCATCTGTGCAAATGGTCCGACCCAAGCGCTTCAACTCCCTGGATGCGGAGTTCTGGCGGGAGCTTCCGCTGCTCCTGGCCGATCTGGACAGGGAAGGCGACATCCGGGCGATCGTGCTGTCGTCCACCGGACGGCACTTCAGTGCGGGGATCGACCTACAGATCCTCGGCTCGATGGGGGATAACGCCCCCGGTGAGAGCGAGTCCGCCGCCCGGGGCGGAACGAGAATGCGGGTTCTCCAGCTGCAGTCGGTGTTCAACGCCCTGGAGGAGGTGCGGGTGCCGGTGCTCGCCGTGATCCACGGCGGCTGCATCGGCGGCGCCCTCGACATGGTGTCGGCCTGCGACCTGCGCTTCGCGACGGAGGACGCGTTCTTCTGCATCGGGGAGGTCAACTACGGCCTGACGGCCGATCTCGGCACACTCCAGCGCCTGCCGAAGCTGATCCCCCAGGGCATCGTCCGCGAGCTGGCCTACACCGGGCGCCAGATGCCGGCCGAGGAGGCCCGCCAGGTGGGGCTCGTGAACCGGGTCTTCCCCACGCTCGACGAGGCCGTGGCCGGCGCCATGGAGACGGCCCGCGAGATCGCGGCCCGTGCCCCCGCGGCCATCTGGGGCACGAAGGTCGCCCTCAACCACGCGCGCGACCACTCCGTGCCCGAGTCGCTCGACCAGATCGCCACCTGGCAGGCGGGCATGTTCCGCCCGGAAGACGTGCAGGAGGCCATGCTGGCGCGGCGCAAGCGCCGAGCGCCCGTGTTCGAGGACCTGCCTCCCTGGCCCCGCAGGCCCTGAACCGGCACCCTGACCCCGCGGGCCCTGAACCGGCACCGCCGCGCGACCGGACGCGGCCGCCCACCGGAGGTGACGTGAAGCGGATCGACCCGATCGATCGGAAGGCCAAGCGATGAAGATCTACCTGATCAACCCCGCCATGAAGAACTGCTTCTACAGCCTCTCCGAGGCGGCGGAGATCACCCACAAGCCGGGCTTCATTCCGAACCTCGCGCTGCCCACCCTCGCGGCCCTGACGCCCGACGACGTCGAGGTGGAGGTCTGCGACGAGACCGTCGAGCCGGTCGACCTCGACAAGAGCTGCGACCTGGTCGGCATCACCGGCTACGTGTCCCAGGCGGAGCGCATGCTCGAGCTGGCCCGGCTCTTCCGCGAGCGCGGCCGCACGGTGGCCATCGGGGGCCCCTACGCGTCGCTGAGCCCCGGACGCGTGCGTCCCTACGCGGACATCCTCTTCACGGGCGAGGCCGAGCGGACCTGGCCGGCCTTCCTCGAGGACTTCCGGCGCGGCGAGCACCGCGACGCCTACCACGAGGCGGAGAAGCCCGACCTCGCCAGCTCCCCGGCCCCGCGCATCGAGGTGCTCAAGGAGGGCGCCTACATCAGCGGCGTCATCCAGACCAGCCGCGGCTGCCCCTTCGAGTGCGAGTTCTGCGACGTGATCGTCTACCTCGGCCGCAAGATGCGACACAAGCCGGTGGAGCACATCCTGGCGGAGGCCGACGCGCTCTACGAGCGGGGCTATCGCTCGATCTTCCTCAGCGACGACAACTTCACCGCGCAGCGCAAGAAGGCCAAGGCGATCCTTACGGCGCTCGGCAAGTGGAACGCGGAGAAGGGCAACGATCCGGTGCTCTTCAGCACCCAGCTCTCCGTCGACGCCGCGCGCGACGAAGAGCTGCTCACGCTGTGCGCCGACGCCGGGCTGCGCGTGGCCTTCATCGGCATCGAGACCCCGAACAAGGCCGCGCTGCAGGAGTTCAAGAAGCGCCAGAACATGGGGACCGACCTCCTGCAGGATCTGCGCACGATCCAGAGCCACGGGCTCGCGGTGCTGGCCGGCATGATCGTGGGCTTCGACCACGACACGCCGGACGTCTTCCGCGACCAGTTCGACTTCCTCCAGGCCTCGTGCATGCCGATCTGCGCGCCGGGCATGCTGAACGCGCCCGAGGGCACGCCCCTCGAGGCGCGGCTCATGGCCGAGGGGCGCCTGGCAACGGCGCGCGACGATTTCTACGTCGAGACGAACATCATCCCCAAGCAGATGACGCGCGAGCAGCTGCGGCACGGGCTGCTCTGGCTGCTGAACCGCCTCTACCACCCGGGCCACTTCCTGGAGCGCGTGCTCAAGGTCTGCGAGGTCTGGCCCGACGGCGGCAACGTCTACCTGGGCGTGCCCTCCGCCGAGGCGATGAAGCTCTTCCTCGGCATCCGCCGGGCCTACGCCCGCATGGGCCCCGAGTTCGAGCACATCCCCGACCGCTGCTTCGAGGCCAGCCGCAAGGCCTCGGCCCTGGGCGGCGTGGGGTGGTTCCTGTTGCAGTACAAGCACATCGTGACCGTCATGAAGCAGACGGGGAAGTGGGATCCGAGCCTGGCCCTCTGCCTCGACCCGTGGGAGCGCTTCGACGGTCCCGTGGCGCAGCCCAACGCCTGAAAGTCGAGGTCGACATGCGCATCTATCTCGTCAATCCGCCGATGCAGAGCAACCACATCCACGCGACCTTCTACAGCCAGACGGAGTCGGTGGACATCACGGGGAACCCGGGCTTCATCCCGAACCTCGCGCTGCCGACGCTCGCGGCGCTCACTCCCGACGACATCGACGTCGAGATCTGCGACGAGACCGTCGCCACCGTCGACTTCGACAAGGACTGCGACCTCGTGGGCATCACGGGCTACGTGACCCAGGCGCGCCGCATGTTCGAGCTCGCGGAGGAGTTCCGGCGGCGCGGGAAGACCGTGGCGATCGGCGGCCCCTTCGCGTCGCTGAGCCCCGACCGCTGCCGGCCGCACGCCGACATCCTCTTCACCGGCGAGGCGGAGCGCACCTGGCCCGCCTTCCTCGAGGACTTCCGGCGCGGCGAGCACCGCGACGCCTACCACGAGGCGGACAAGATCGACATCGAGCAGACGCCGGCTCCGCGCATGGACCTGCTCTCGAACCACCTGTACACGAGCGGCGTCATGCAGACGAGCCGCGGCTGCCCCTTCGAGTGCGAGTTCTGCGACGTCATCGTCTATCTCGGCCGCAAGATCCGCTACAAGACCACCGAGCAGGTGCTGCGCGAGGCCGACCTGCTCTACGAGCAGGGCTACCGCGGCGTCTTCCTCTCCGACGACAACTTCACCGCGAACCGCAAGAAGGCCACCGAGATCCTGAAGGCCCTGCGCGACTGGAACCGCAGCAAGCACCCGCGCCCGGTGATCTTCGGCACCCAGCTCTCGATCGACATCGCCCGCAACCCCGAGATCCTGGAGCTGTGCGCGCAGGCGGGCCTGCGCATCGCCTTCGTCGGCATCGAGACGCCGAACAAGGAGGCTCTCAAGGAGGTCAAGAAGCGGCAGAACCTCGCCAGCAACCTGGTGGACGACCTCCACGAGCTCATGCGCTACGGGATCCTCCCCATGGCCGGGGTGATCCTCGGCTTCGACCACGACACCCCCGACGTGTTCCAGGAGCAGTTCGCGTTCCTCCAGGAGGCCGGTCCGCCCATCTGCGGCACCGGCATGCTGAGCGCGCCCGAGGGCACGGCGCTCGAGGCGCGGCTCGAGAAGGAAGGACGCCTGGTCAGGGTGCGCGACGACTTCTACACGGAGACCAACATCATCCCGAAGCAGATGTCGGTGCCCGAGCTGAGCCACGGCCATCGCTGGCTGCTGAACCGGCTCTACCACCCGCAGCACTTCCTCGAGCGCGTGCGCACCGTGTGCCGCTTCTGGCCGCGCGGCGGCGCCGCCCACCTCGGCACCACCATCGAGGAGGCGATCACCATCCGCGAGGGCCTGCTCAAGGCCTACGCCGGCCTCGGGCCCGAGTTCCGCGACATGCCGGACCAGTGCTTCGAGGCGGTGCGCAAGAGGCGCGCGCCCACGGCCTTCGCTGTGATCGGGCAGGCGCTGATCCAGTACAAGCACATCGTCGCCCTCACCATGAAGGCGGGCTGGTGGGACCCGGACCTCGCCATGAGCCCGGACCCCTGGGAGAGCTTCGACGGCCCGCGCGCCCAGGTCGGTGGCTGAGCCGCGCCTCGGGCCCGCCGCCGCCAGCGCGACCCATCCCGGCGCCCGGCCCCCCGAGCGGACGCGCAGCGTCGACTCGGGCGGGGTGCGGATCGCGGTGCACGAGTGGGGCCCGGCCGAGGGCCCTCCGGTGCTGCTGGCCCACGGCAGCTTCGACTTCGCCCGCACCTTCGACCTGCTCGCGCCGCTGCTCGCCGACGCGGGCCTGCGGGTGGTGAGCTGGGACCAGCGCGGCCACGGCGACTCCGGCCACACCGCGCTCTACAGCTGGGCCGCCGACGTCTGCGATGCGCGCGTCGTGCTCGACTCCACCCACGACGGGCCCGTGCACGCGGTGGGCCACTCGAAGGGGGGCTCGGTGCTGACGGCCCTGATCCAGGCCCTTCCCCATCGCTTCGCGCGCTTCGTCAACGTGGACGGCATCCCCCGGGCGGCGCCCCCGGCCTCGCTCCCCGTCGAGCAGCAGACCCGGCTCATGGCCGCCGGGATCGCCGGGTGGCTCGACGGTCGCGCGCGTCTCGGTGAGGGGGAGCGGCGGGCGCGCCCGCTCGAGGACCTCGCCCGCCGCCGGCAGGAGATGAACCCGCGCCTCTCCCTCGACTGGCTCCGCTACCTCGTGAGGGTCGGCGCCCACGAGGAGGCGGACGGCTTCCGCTGGAAGCTCGACCCCTTCCTGCGCACCGCCGCCTTCGGGCCCTCGCGGCCCGAGTGGGAGCTGCAGCGTCTGCGCGGGCTGGGCGTTCCGCTGCTGTCCCTGTTCGGCCTCGTGCCGGAGCCCATGGGCTGGGGCGCCTGCGTCGAGGCGCAGGAGCCGTGGCTTCCCGACGGCGCGCGGATCGTCGCCCTGGAGGATGCCGGGCACTTCGTACACATGGAGCAGCCGCGCCGCGTCGCCGAGCACGTGCTCGGGTTCCTGTCGTGAACGCGCCCGCCAAGCTCTCGTGGCTGGTGCACGGACGCATCGAGCTCGCGCTGCACACGCTCCGGGAGCCCGGCCCGGAGCCGGGCCCCTCGCTGCTGCTGCTGCACGACCTCGCGGGGCGTTCGCCCGCGCGCGCTCCGGATGGCCTAGAGGCCTGGCCCGGTGCGGTGTATGCGCTCGACTTCACGGGACACGGGGAGTCGACGGTGCCCCGGGGCGGGGGCTATACGGCGGAGGTGCTGCTCGGCGACGCCGACGCGGCGCTGCGTCACCTGGGCGCCGCGACGCTGCTGGGACGCGGGCTCGGCGCCTACGTGGCGCTCCTGCTCGCCGGCGTGCGAGCGGCGCAGGTGCGCGGGGCCATCCTCCTCGACGGCCCCGGCCTCGCCGGTGGAGGCCCGCTGCCGGCGACCCCCTTCCTGCCCGTGGAG
>JAAUYE010196714.1_pt1 | contig 12398 bp, 12 predicted proteins | sample 7278081 | NCBI WGS metagenome assembly JAAUYE01 (sample SAMN14350131, study PRJNA611818) | marine sediment metagenome | isolation source: surface marine sediment (0.6m) | place: French Polynesia: Moorea | collected 2018-08
CGCTGCACTCATAGCCGAATAGCTTCAGTACGGATACGGCCACCTAGACCGTGTCGTCTGGATTCAGCGCCGTATCGACAAATATGTTCTTCCCGTCTATGTACAGCGGCAGGCGCAACTCTTCCGGATTGTCGCGAAACATAAACTTGCCGTCCACCGAATGCCACAGCAGTTTTTCCAGGTCCTCGCTGAACTCGGAAGCCAGCAGCCCGCAGAGCCTGGTGAGGAACACATCCCACGAGTCGACCGAGTGGCTGTGGCTTTTAAAGTTAAAAGACTGAATCTTGCGCCCTTCGTAAGAGATGGGCGCCTTGGCAACCGGCTCTTTCAGCTCGATAATCTCTTCGCAGGGTTCGCCGCGTGCCCAGGACGCAAGGTATTTTTTGATCACCTTGTCGTCTGCCGGGTATCCACTGAGCTTTTCAAAGGTCTCATTGATCAGCTTAAGCAGCACGTCCGGGGGACGGCTCATCAGACCCTGCCAGGCTTCGGACAGATATCGATCGAAGGCGCGGTTCTGCCTGGCCTCCTGCATGGTTTCGGCCTTCTTCAGTGCTTTTCCGCTGGAAACGTTGCTTTTCTCCAGCAAACCGATCAGTCGAACCGCTGTTTCCTCCGGTTTCTGTTTGAGCAGATCGATGGCACAGACCTTGCGCTGTTCGGCTACTCCCTCCCTGAATGAAAGGTAAAACCACCACTGAAATCCGTTGGTGACCAGAACCAGCTTGACCCCTTCGGAGATGGCGCTGGCAAGAATCTCCTTCTGGTCTTTTCTGAGCTCCTCACCGGCCTTGTTGACCCCGATGAAGATGGTATTGAACTTGTTCTTTCGCAGCGCGTAGTCGACCATGTAGGATTTGACAACCAGATCGGGCTTGACCTCGTCCACGTTGAAGATGTCCCAACCCAGCAGTGAAAGCATTTTGATGATGATGGCCTGCTTGGTGGATGCTTCGTCCAGTGTAACCAAGCGTTTATCGCCCTTCAGGCTCTCGATGAAGGCTATGATCTTCTTTTCCATTGTCACCCCGGAGGTCGTTTGTCGGAGCGCTCGCTCGCTGGTTGTGCTTCAAGAATTCAGACCGACTGAACAGCGAACGCTAAAATTTGGGGAAGATGCCGCTGAGAACGGCAGCATCCGCTTACTCAGTATATTGTAACATATCAGAGACATATCTGCATCTGTTAATTAACGTCCGCTGGTAAGCATCAGGTAGGCACCGGAGGTGACGGCCCAGGCGAGCACCGCGGCAGTGGCAACCAAACAGATGACCGCCGCTGATTTATGCACCAGTCGTTCGCGGGATTTATCCTGGTAGCCCAGGGAAAATCCAAGCAGGATGCCGGCCAGAATTCCACCGCCGTGCCCCCAGTTGTTGATCCCTGGAACCAGCAGACCAAACACAAAGATGGCCAGGGCCCAGCCGCCCACCTGCCGATAGATGGCCTGGCCGTAAGAATCCCCGCGGCTTTTTCCGTAATAAAGCGCGGCACCGATCAGGCTGCAAACGGCAGCCGATGCACCGATGGTGAACCGGACGCCGGCAATGTAGGATACCCAGAAGCCGATTACACCGCCGAGGGTGTAAATGACAAACATTCGGGAAGTGCCGAATTCCCGGGTGACAAAGGGGGCCAACTGACGAAGGGCCATCATGTTGAAAAAGATGTGCAGTATGCCGCCATGCAGGTAGTTGGCCGACAGCAGCGACCACCAGCGACCAAAGCGATCGATGGGAATCGTTCCGGTGGCACCCAGCACCAGCAGGCTGGAGCTGTCCGGGGCCAAAATGGTCAACGGATTCATCGACAGGTTGGCAAAGGTGGGTTTCAACACCAAGGATACGATGAACAGGGCCACGTTCACCACGATGATGCCGCGAACCAGTTGCTGGGGATCTTTAAACACTTGCATCAGCGCGTTGTTTTTCAGGGTAGACCCCGGGCGTTGAATGGCGCAATAGGGACAACGGGGCTCGTCGACGCTGATCAGCTTTCCGCAGTTGGGACAGATGATGGATTTTCGTGGTTGGACGGCCATGGGAGACTCGTATCCTGCTGTAAATGGCAGTGGGTTTTTCAGGCATCATGCGCAAGACTGCGCGTGATGTATGTATGCGGACTTAGAATAAGACCGAATCAACCGTGGTCAAGCAGTTGGGGCGGGTGGTGCAGCGACGGTTTCCAGGGGCCGAAGCCGATTGCCGCCGGCGGCACCACCCGGTAGATCGGATTTGACAGCTGTTCGATACGAATGTCGAAGTTGCTGAAAATGGATTGCCAGTGCGATATCCCTACCCATCCACGTGGCATTCGGTGCAGCCGGAAGGTCCGACCGATGGAAGCTGCTCGTTCACAACCTGGTATGACTCCGCCAGCTTCTGATTCTTGAGCTTGATTTCCTTGTGACACCCGATGCAGGCCTTGTGGTAGGCATATTTGTAATAGGTGATGGCCTTGTCACTGTAGGACAGAAAAGAACTCGACTTTTCCGGTGCCTTGATCTGGTCGTGGCATCCGGAAGCGGTGCAGCTCTGGATCGGCTCGCTGCCCTGCCACTTGTGGTGGCATGTTTTGCAGTCGGTCTGGAAATGCTGTGCATGCGGAAATTCAACCGGTGATTTCTTGGACTCCACTCCCTCCGGCGCCCTCAGGGTAATGTTTCCCATGGGAACACACATTTCCCCACCTTCGTTTTCCCCGTAAACGTCCATCGATACCACTGTCAACAGAATCGTTAGCGCCACCAACAACCCAATGCCTTGCTTCTGCATCCTGTAACCCCCTTCTCAGCTATAGAATTTCCCGGCTGCCCGCATCAGAATGGCATGCGTCGCCTTCAATCCAAATGGTGTATATGTCAGAAATTTGCATTCTGTGCAACGGTTGAATTGCGGTAAATCGAAAAAAATTGGCAGAATTCGACCGCGGCAGTTGTTCGTACCACAAAAACTGCCAACTTCCCTTCCCCTGTTCGGCGTGGTTGGTGCTGATCATGCCGTCTGCCGACCTCGTTGACAGGATAGCGGGTATTGGGTATTTTTATCATCGCATCGAATCCGCAGCGCAAAGAGGCTCGATTGAAATCAGGACAAAACAGCATTAGCCACCGGCAGACATGGATCAGCCTGATCATACTACTGACGCTGGTATCCATTGCAGTGACGATGGTTACCGTGCAGTTCCGATTCAACCCGGCGGTCATCCAATCAACCGGTGCTGCGGTCTCTCCGACAGGCTCGGGTAAAGCGACAGCCCCCCCGGCTGTCGACAGCCTGCTGGAGCTGCCGCCCGGCATCCGGCCGCTCACCCCGGCGGAGACGTTTCCTCCCGACCGGATGTCCGACAAAATCAACGGAAAAGCCGAATTGTACCTGTCTGCCGGATGCAAGGGTCTTCGCAGCCAGCGCTACACCGATTCTCCTTCTCCGGCTGCAGAGCGCTGGATGGAAATCTTCATCTTTGACATGGGCAGTCACGAAAATGCCTTTGCGGTTTACAGCTCCCAGAGACGCGACGATGCGCAGCCGCTCGACCTGACACCGGACGGCTACCGGACCCAGAATGCATTGTTTTTTATCCACGGAAGCTTCTACGTGGAGTTCATCGCATCCGAAGCCACCCCTGAAGCCCTGGGGGCCATGGAAAAGATGTCGGCCGGCTTCATCGGCGCCACAGCGGTTCAGGCAGCCGCGGTCGAGGAGCCGGAACTTTTTCCGGCCGACGGTCTGGTTCAAGACAGCATCCGCCTGATCCCCGACGATGCATTCGGATTCGACAGGCTGGATCGGGTCTATGCCGCCGCCTACAGCGTAAATGAATCTGACATGACCGCCTTTTTGTCCAATCGCTCATCAACGCAGGCCGCCACCGAGCTGGCTGCAGCGTATCGTGATTTTCTGGTGCAATTCGGCGGCACCGACCTCACCACCCAAAGCAACATAGATATTCCGGGGGCATCGGTGATCGAAATTTTGGGTACCATCGAGATCATCTTCACCCGCGGCAATTACCTGGCCGGCGTGCACGAAGCCGCCGACCTGTCGTCAGCCGCAGCGGTGGCCCGAGCGCTCCAGCATCGACTCGAGGAAGATCGCATTGCAAGATAAACGACTTACCGAACCTGCCAGCCGCCGGGAGTTCATGCTCCGATGCGCCAAAGCAGGCATCTCCGTAGCGGCAGCCGGTGCAGCCGGGTACTGGTTTTTCGACCCGAATGTCCCCGAGCCCGACACCGGCGCCGGATCCGAGGTGATGCTGGCGGACTTTTCGATAGCGGGCATCCAGCCGTCGATGGGCATCGCCTACGGAGAAGACCGCAAAGCAGCGGTGGCTGCAGCATTGCAAGCTCTTGGCGGCATCGAAACATTTATCAAAAGCGGTGACCGGGTGGTGCTGAAGGTCAATGCCGCCTTTGCCTCCCCGCCGTCGTTGAACGCCACCACCCATCCGGCGCTTGTCGCGGAAGTCACCCGGCTGTGCTTCAAGGCCGGTGCCGCAAAGGTGACGGTGACCGACAACCCGATCAACGATCCGGCCAGCTGCTTTACCCTGACAGGCATCGAGCAGGCCGCCCGATCGGCAGGCGGCCGGGTGCTGCTGCCCCAGGAACCCTTTTTCAGACCTTACAGCCTGCCGGGAGGCCGGCTGATCCGGCAGTGGCCGCTTCTGTTTGAACCGTTCAGGGAAGCCAACAAGCTGATCGGCCTGGCGCCGGTCAAAGACCACCACCGCAGTGGGGCTTCCATGACCATGAAAAACTGGTACGGTCTGCTCGGCGGCCCGCGCAACCTTTTTCACCAGGACATCCACAACATCATCAAGGAGCTGGCCCTGATGGTCAAACCGACCCTGGTCATTTTAGATGGCACCGCCACCATGGTTACCAACGGCCCCACCGGTGGCAGCCTTTCGGACGTAAAGCCCACCCACACCATGATCGTGAGCACCGACCAGGTGGCTGCCGATGCGCGGGGTGCGGCTTTGCTGGGCAAAAAACCCCAAGACCTGCCGCACATCGCCATGGCTGCCGCCGCCGGCGCCGGAACGGCCGACTATCTCTCACTCAACCCGGTGGAAATTTCCCTATGAGAATTGTCACCACCCGCCGCATCAGCCAGGTATTTTTTACCGTGTTGTTTCTATGGTTCTGCGTGGTCACCAGCCTCGGAGATTCCTGGTGGCAGCTGCGGGGCTGGCCGGTGAACTGGCTGATCGAGCTCGATCCGCTGGTGGGACTGGCCACGCTGCTGACCACCGGCACCCTCTACGCCGGCTTATTGTGGGGGTTGGTTACCGTTGTGCTCACCGTGCTGCTGGGTCGGTTTTTCTGCGGCTGGGTCTGCCCGTTCGGCGCCATGCACCAGTTTTTCGGTTACCTGGGAAAAAGAGGCAAAACCCTAAAGGAAAAAATCAGCCGCAACCGTTTCAGCTCCTGGCAGCGGTTGAAGTACTGGATTCTCATCGTCCTGCTGGCTCCGGCAATCGCCGATCTGCTCGCCTTTGTCCTGCGAGTCCCGCTCGGCAGCCCGCTGCTGTTCTGGCCGGCGCTGGGTGTTGCCCTGGCGGCGGCGATAGCGCTGACAGCCGGCAAAGGGATCCGTCAAAGCATCCGGTGGTGCCTCGGCCTGGTGATTCTGACAGCTGCCTGGGTGGCAGCCGGCCACCTGCTGAAAACCGACCGACTGCTCTTTGCGTCCCTGCAGGTCGGGCTGCTCGATCCGATGCCACTGGTGTATCGGTCTGTGAACCTGATCCTGATGCCGCTGGTCGACCGGACAACGGTGGGGTTGTCGGTCGTACCGCGTTTGTATGCCGGCAGCTGGCTCATCGCGGTTATTTTTTTCACCGCCCTGCTGTTGAACTTTCGTCACCCGCGGTTTTACTGCCGGTACATCTGCCCGCTGGGAGCCCTGTTCGGCTTGCTGGGTCGCTACAGCATCTGGCGTATCGGCAAGCAGGAATCCGAATGCCGCGAGTGTTTCATGTGCGATCGCGACTGCGAGGGCGCCTGCACCCCCTCCGGCACGATCCGGATCCACGAATGCGTACTGTGCATGAACTGCTTCAGCGACTGCCGGCACAATCAGATCGGATACCGGACCACCGTATCGGCGGCCGGTGAGATCGACACGCCGGATATCACCCGCAGACAGCTGGTGTTGACCACCCTGACGGGTGTGGCCAGCATCCCGGTGCTGCGGCTGGGCGGCTACATGGACAGCAACTGGAACCCGCAACTGGTCAGACCTCCGGGGGCCCTGCCCGAAAGGCAGCTGCTGGAGCGCTGCATCAAGTGCGGCCAGTGTATGCGGATCTGCCCGACCAACGTTATTCACCCGGCCGGCCTTGATGCCGGACTGGAAGGGTTGTGGACACCGGTGCTCAACTTTCGGATCGGCACCAGCGGCTGCCAGCATAAATGCATTGCCTGCGGGCATGTATGCCCCACTGCTGCCATCCGTCCAATCGACCTGGATGAGCGCACCGGTCAGGGACGCTTTGCCGCGGCCGGCCCGATTCGCATCGGCATGGCCTACGTCGACCGCGGCCGCTGCCTGCCCTGGGCCATGAACACCCCGTGTATCGTGTGTCAGGAAAACTGCCCGGTGAGTCCCAAAGCCATCGTCACGCGGCCGGTCCTGGCCCCTGTCCAGACCCCGGCAGTGCCCATCGTGCAAGCTGCCGATTCCCTCCGGGTGCAGCTGGAACAGGAAACGCTGCCTGCCGGAAAGTACGGCTCCGGAGATTATTACTGCCTGATTGCCGGTCAGGACGATACAGAGGCCCGCAAAATTGTCGGCAACACGGCCGGAGAAGTAACCATCCAGGCCGATCGTCCCTGGCAGCTGCCGCCTGTCGCCGGCAGCCGACTGGCGATCCGCATCCGCCTCCAGCAGCCATACGTTTTGCCGGAGCGCTGCATCGGCTGCGGTGTGTGCCAACACGAGTGCCCGGTTCAGGGCAAACGCGCGATACGGGTGACCGCGGAAAACGAATCCAGAAACCGCAAGAACGCCCTGCTGTTGAAAAGTTGAACACTAGTGCTGACTCGAAACCACTAACCGGAATGCACCTCACGCAAAGCAGTGAACGTGCACGAACAGGAGCACACTGACATGAAACCCAAAGACACGAATTGCAATCGCAGAACGTTTCTAAAAGCCGCTGGATGGACCGGACTCGGATCGCTGCTGACCCCGCTGGCAGGCAGCAAAGACGCAATCGGTGCGGACATGCTGGCTGCAGACAACCTTCCCATTGCCAAACTCACTTTCGGACGAACCGGTGACCATGTCGCCATGCTGTCTCTGGGGGGGATATTCGACATACCCAACAACCAGCTGCTGCTGAAACAGGCCATTCGCTGGGGGGTGACCTACTGGGATACGGCCAATTCCTACATGGGCGGTGACAGCGAAAAAGGAATCGGAAAATACTTTTCGCGCTACCCCGAGGACCGCAAAAAGATCTTTCTGGTCACCAAGTCCGGCGCCTGGACCCTCAAAGGTATGGACCGGCACCTGCATCGCTCACTGGAACGAATGCAGACCGACACCATCGATCTGTTTTTCGTCCACGCGATCAACGACATCGGTGAAATGAACGACGATATCAAACGCTGGAGCGAGAAAATGAAGTCGGAAGGCAAAATCCGGTTCATCGGCTTCAGCACCCACAGCAACATGGAAGAATGCCTGGCCGATGCTCCCGCTCTGGGGTGGATCGACGGCATCATGATGACCTACAACTACCGACTGATGCACACCGACAGCATGCGGGCCGCGGTGGATGCCTGCACCGAGGCCGGTATCGGTCTGACCGCCATGAAAACCCAGGGCGGCGGACAGGTGCGCACCCACAACGAAACCGAACTAAAGCTCGCCGGCAGGTTCGTGAAAAAGGGATTTACCAACGAGCAGGCCAAGCTGAAAGCGGTGTGGGAAAACCCGCAGATCGCCGCCATCTGCTCCCAGATGCCGAGCCTGTCTCTGCTGTCCGCCAACGTGGCCGCGGCGGCGAACCAGACCCGGCTGGGAGCCAAAGACCATCGCCTGCTGCGCCAATACGCGGCTGAAACCGCATCGAGCTATTGTGCCGGCTGCACCCGCATCTGCGGAGCGGCATTGCAACAGGAAGTTCCCGTCGGCGATGTAATGCGCTGCCTGATGTACAGCCGCGCTTACGGTGACCACGAAAGGGCCCGGGCGAAGTTTCAAGATTTTGGCCCGGCCGTACATCGCCGACTGGCCAGCCTTGACTTTACCGAGGCGGAACACCGTTGTCCCCAGCGGCTGCCCATCGGCAAGCTGATGCGCCAGGCGATCGAAGAGCTGTCCTGAACAGGTGGTTTGTGGACTTTTTTTCATCCGCACTGAAAGCATCAGCGGCACACAGCGACCAATAGGCAGGGCAGATGAGGAAGGAGGAACGGGATGGATGTCAGATTTGTCTACATGACCGCCGGCAGCCGGGATGAGGCCCGCACCATCGGACAGGCGCTGCTGGAAGCGAACCTGGCGGCCTGTGTCAACATTATCGGCAACATGAACTCCCTGTACATGTGGGAGGGGGCCCTGCAGGACGATCAGGAGGTCGTGGTAATCGCCAAATCAACCGAGCAGCGGATCCCCGCGCTGATCGAAAAAGTCAACGCACTGCACAGCTATGACTGCCCCTGTGTATTGAGCATCCCGGTGGAAAGCGGCAATCCGGAGTTTCTCGCCTGGATCCGCGACGAAACAACCGGGTGACATCCCGGCGGTCTGAAACAGCCGCTTAACCGGATCCGGCCCTGCAGTGCGCAGCGAACAAGGAGAAGGTGGCGGCAATATGTTCGGCAAAAGCTCAACCCCATCAGAGCCTGACGCCGGGCAGGCAGCATTGCCCGAGCGTGTCAGCAAGGCCATCGGTGAGCAGCAGTGGGCCGGAGAGCGCCTTGTGGGCTGGCTCCAGCTGGCCGCGGTTTTCTTGTTCGGCGTTTTGTACACCGCTGCTCCCAAAACGTTTTCCACCGAGACACCCTTCGAGCCGGTCCCCTGGTTTTTGTCGATATACCTGCTGCTGACCGTCGGTCGCCTGGTACTGGCCCATCGACGCAAGCTTCCCCCTTTCCTGCTTTACCTTTCGATCGTCATCGACATCGGCCTGCTGCTGGGCATGATCTGGGCTTTTCACCGACAATACGAGCAGCCGGCCACCTTTTACCTCAAATCTCCGACCCTGCTCTACGTGTTCATCTTCATCAGTTTGCGGGCCCTGCGATTCGAGGCCCGCTATGTAATCGCCGCCGGGATATTCGCAGCCGCCGGCTGGATCCTCATGGCATTCTATGCGGCCTGGTCCGCCGGGGATCTGGATCCTCTCACCCGGGATTATGTACACTATATGACCACCAACAGCATTTTGATCGGTGCCGAGTTCGACAAGGTGATCACCATATTAACGGTCACCGTCATCCTGGCGGTCGCCATCACCCGGGCACGCGACCTGCTGGTCAGCACGGTGGTGGAAAGCGCAGCTGCCCATGACCTGTCGCGCTTTTTTGCGCCGGAGGTCGCAAAACGGATCACATCGGCCGAACAGGTCGCAGCCGTCGGCCAGGGACAGATGCGCGATGCAGCCATCCTTATGACCGACATTCGTGGTTTTACGGCCATCGCCTCGCAAACCGAACCCGACGAACTGATGCAGCTGCTGGCCGCATATCAATCCCGCCTGGTTCCCATCATCGAAAAAAACGGCGGCAGTATCGACAAGTTCATGGGCGACGGCATCATGGCGACCTTCGGTGCCGTGGCCCCCTCCAGTCGGTATGCTGCCGATGCCCTGCGGGCGGCAGCGCAGATCGCGTCCGAAGCCGCGAGCTGGCAACACGATCCCGCATCTACGGGAAAACCGGCGCTTGCCGTCGGTGCAGCCGTGGCCACCGGTCGCGTGGTATTCGGGGCCGTGGGCAATGACAGTCGCCTCGAGTACACGGTGATCGGTGAGGCCGTAAACCTGTGCGCCAAACTGGAAAAACACACCAAAACCGTAAAGGCGGCAGCTCTCTGTTCGGTGGAATCACACCGCATCGCCGTTTCACAGGGCTACCAGCCGGGCACCCAACAAGAGGCGATTTACGGCTGCATGGTGGAAGGCCTGCCGGAACCCGTCGATATCGTCGTGCTGGCCAAAGGACCGGCAAATCCTGCCTGAAATAATCCTTTCCTTTTCCCAATGAAGCCGCTATAGGGTTTCTCTTTACGAAATCGATTCGATGCTTATGTTTATGGCGGTTTTCAAAGCCCGTCATGAATCCCGCACCCGCGATGGTTGCGTTGCGGGTTTTTCCGGTATCAAAAAGGACCTGGAAAATCAGAAATCAAGGAGGCTGCGGATGTACAACAAGGTCGTGATGGATCATTTCAGAAACCCTCGCAATGTCGGTGTGATCGAAGATGCCGATGGTGTCGGTGAGGTGGGCAACCCCCTGTGCGGGGACATGATGACTATTTACCTGAAAATCGACGAAGACCGGATTGCCGACATCAAGTTTCAGACATTCGGCTGCGGCAGCGCCATTGCGGTTTCCAGCATGCTCACCGAAATCGCTCAAGGCAAGACCCTGGGCGAGGCCAAAAAAATCACCAACAAAGATGTAGCCAAGGCCCTGGAAGGGCTGCCGAAAAACAAGCTGCATTGCTCGAACCTGGGTGCGGATGCGCTGCAAATGGCCATCAAGAACTACGAAGATCGGCTGGCGGGCATCGAACCGCAGGAACCCGTACGCGAGGAACCCCACGAGCACAGCCACGGAGACAAGTGCTACTGCCCCTACTGCGATATCGAACTGGATGGTGACGTCATCTTCTGCGATGCCTGTCAGTCCAGTCTGGAAGAAGAACACTAAACCGCTCAGAAGTTGCCCGCCTTCGGCGGGCCAGCAGGAATCACGCCATGGACGTTGTCAACCTGGACCACATTTCCTACAAGCCGCTGCTGCCGGAAGTCAAAGCAGCGATGATCGATGCGATCAACAAAGATTACTTCAACCCTTCCAGCCAGCACAAGCGCGGCGAAGAGGCGGCCGAAGTGCTGGCTGCCGCCCGCCAGTCCGTGGCCGGACTAATCAATGCTGCCGTACCCAAAGAGGTGGTGTTTACCTCCGGTGGAACCGAGTCGGTGAATCACGCCATCAAGGGTGTGGCCCTGGCCAACGCTGAAAAAGGCAAGCACATCGTCATCTCCAACATCGAGCACAATGCGGTCATTCGCAGCGTTCGCCGGCTCAAGGCGGCGGGTTTCCGGGTAACTTCGGTTTCGGTCGACGACAAGGGCCGGGTGAACCCGCAGGATGTCGCCGAAGCGATTACCGATGAGACCATCCTCGTGTCGATCATGCACAGCAACAACGAGACCGGCACCATCCAGCCCATCGAAGAGATCGCCAAGATCACCCGCGAAAAGAAAATCATATTTCACACCGATGCGGCCGATTCGGTCGGCGTGGTTCCCATCGACGTGCAGAAACTGGGTGTCGACCTGCTCAGTTTCGCATCCAATACCTTTCACGGCCCTCCGGGTATGGGAGGACTTTATATCCGGCGCGGGACGCGCATCTATCCGCTGCTCGACGGCGGCGTCCAGGAGCACAACAAGCGCGCCGGCACCGAAAACCTGATCGGCATCATCGGGACGGGGGCCGCCGCCCGGGTGGCCACCACCGAGTTGGACAACTGGGTCGCCCACTGCCAACACATCAAAGACAAGCTGATCGCCGAGCTGCCCAAATCAATCGACGAATACATCATCAACACGCACCCGGAGCACAGCCTGCCGAACATGCTGTCCATATCGGTGCAGTACATCGAAGGCGAAAGCGTCATGCTGATGCTCGACGACGACGACATCGCCGTCTCCACCCGATCGGCATGTGCCACCGGCTCCCTGCGGGCCTCCCACGTGCTGATCTCCCTCGGCCTCAGCCATGCCGACGCCCAGGGCACGCTGGTGGTCTCATTCGGCAAGGACACCACGGACGAGGACATCGAAAAGTTTTTGTCATCGCTGAAAGAGACCGTAACCACCCTGCGCAACATTTCACCGCTGTACAACAAAGTCAGTCAACAAACTGCCTGATCTTATCCGCGGTATCGATTGCCTTATCTACAGGTCAAACAGGATTGAATAAACCGGTATGCAGATCGTCGACGACATCCACGCATTTATCTGGCAGTCCGCCGCCGCCAACAACTGCAACACCTACCTGATCAACGGTTCCACCCCCATCCTGATCGATCCAGGGCACCTGCGACTGTTCGACCATGTCGGAAAGGGACTGGATGAACTGGGACTGGCGATCACCGACATCGGCCTGGTGCTTTGCACCCACGCCCACCCGGACCACATCGAAG
>JAAUYE010019411.1_pt1 | contig 12393 bp, 7 predicted proteins | sample 7278081 | NCBI WGS metagenome assembly JAAUYE01 (sample SAMN14350131, study PRJNA611818) | marine sediment metagenome | isolation source: surface marine sediment (0.6m) | place: French Polynesia: Moorea | collected 2018-08
CAGCACCTCGCCGGCCCGGATCATCTTGAGCAGGTCCGTCTCCAGGACGGCTCCGGCCGCCACCACGCCGCTGCGCATGACGTTGGCGATGCCGTGGCCCGAAGGCGTGCTCGCGCCGCACAGGTAGAGCCCCTTCACGTCCGTCTGCGGTCCCATGCGCAGCGGGCCCACCTGGTCGAGGGCGGTCTCGATCCCGTAGGAGGTGCCGCCCGTCGAGTGGGTGAAGCGCTCCTGGGTGACGGGCGTGGCCGCCTCCTTCCAGCGGGCGTGCTCGCGAAGGCCCGGAACCACCTGCTCGGCGGTCTCGAGGAGCTCCTCCATCAGCGCCTCCTTGCGGCGGCGGTACTCGGGGTCGCGGTGGTAGCGACCGCCCTCGGCCGGCCCGCGCGACACGTTCCAGATCGCGTAGTCGTGGGGCACCAGGGTCATCACCTGGAGGTTGGAGTGGCCCGGTGGAGCCACCTGTGGGCTGCGGGGATCGCGCAGCGAGGTCACGGTGACGTAGGCGAGGCTCTCGTTCGGGAGCTCCCCGCCCTCGACCTGCTCGTAGATTCCCTCGATGTCGGTCGTGCCCCAGAGCCAGTGGTTCGTGTTGGGCTGGTCCAGCTCCTCGAGGTCCACGTCGAGCCCGGCGTACACGGCGAAGAGCGGGAGCGACATGCGGAAGCCCTTCACCCGTTCGACCGTCTCCGGAGCGAAGGCCGACTCGCCCACCAGCTCCTGCACCGTGCGCTTGAGGTCCGCGTTCGACACCACGACCGGCGCCTCGATCTCCTCACCGCTCCGGGCCAGCACGACGCCGGTGGCCCGGCCGTTGTCGACGCGCACCCGCTCCACCGCCGAGCGCGTGCGCACCTCGCCCCCGTAGGCGCGAATCGCCTCCACGAGGCGGCCCGCCATCGCCTGCCCTCCCCCTTCGGGGTAGAAGGCGCCGCGCATGTAGTGGTCGGTGAGGCCGGCGGCGAGGGCCGCCGGCGTCTTCGACGGCCGCACGGCGTAGTCGCCCTGCTCTCCCAGCAGCACCGCCGCGGCGGCCTCGGAGAGGCCGTAGCGGGCGAAGAGCTCGGTCACGGGCCGCAGCCCCCAGCGCACGAAGGTCGGCGCCCTCTCGCCGAGCTCGTGGGGGGCGATCACGCCGTGCTGGAAGAGCCGGCCCTCGTGCGCCACCTTCCGCATCTGGTCCACCACCTGCCCGAGGCCGTCGGCCTCCGCCGGGAAGGTCTCCAGCAGCCGCGCCCGGTAGCGGTCCCAGCTCGCCGGCACGCGGAAGGTCAGGCCCGGGAAGTAGAGTGTCGAGTAGCCGTCGGGCTCGAGGGGCCGGAACAGGATGCGTTCGGCCAGCCCCAGTCCGTTCAGCATGCGCGTGATCAGGCCGTCCGGCCCACACTCTCCGATGTAGTGGACGCCCACGTCGAACTCGTAGCAGCGACCCCGGACATCGCGGCGGAATGCCTGTGAGTTGCCGCCCGCCACGTAGTGGGCCTCGAGCACGAGCGTCCGCCTGCCCAGCGCGCACAGGAAGGCGGCGCAGGTCAGCCCCCCGAGACCCGAGCCGATCACGATCGCGTCCCAGCCGTTCCGAGATCCTTCGCCCATCGAAGCCTCCCTGCCCTTCCGCCGCCAAGCTGACGCCGCGGCACGGAGAAGTCAGTCGGCCGCCCGACACCGGAACGGGCCGCGGGGGCGAGCCGCAGGCGAGCGGAGCTCGGAGGGGAGAGCTACTCCGAGGTGGGCGCGTAGACGGAGGCGAGCTGCCTCGTGATGTCCGCCGCCGTGACCACCCGACCGCCCTCGGTGGCCGGGTTGCCGCCCGCGCTGTGGGGCGAGAGATCCACGTCCACGGCCTCGGCGCGCAGGGCGCCCACCGTGCTCCTCTCGCGGGGGCGGTGGGCGAAGGGGTCGAAGCGGAACAGCTTGCACGCGTTCTGCCAGGTGAGCTGGTGGACGTCCTGCTCGGGCAGGCCGCCCACGCTCTCCCAGAGGATCTCGGGAGCCCGCGGCCACGTGGAGTCGGAGTGGGGGTAGTCGCACTCCCAGGTGATGATGTCGACGCCCACCTTGTCGCGCAGCTCGACGCCCACCTTGTCGTCGATGAAGCACGTGATGATGTGCTCGCGGAAGACGTCGCTCGGCAGCTTCCCGCCGAAGTCCTGGTGGGTCCACGCCTTGTGGTGCGCGTAGACGTAGTCGACGCGCTCGAGGAAGTAGGGGATCCAGCCGATCCCGCCCTCCGAGAGCGCGAACTTGATCCCGGGGAACTTGCGCAGCACGGGCGACCACAGGAGGTCGGCCGCGCAGTTCATGATGCTGATCGGCGTCGTGGTGATCATCACGTCCACCGGCGACTCCATGCTCGTGAACTGCATGCCCGAGGCGGAGCCGATGTGGATGGCGACCACGGTGCCCTCGTCGGCGCAGGCCTCCCAGAAGGGGTCCCAGTGCTCGTTGTGGAGGCTCGGGAGGCCGGGCATCACCTTCTCGGGGTTCTCGGTGAAGGAGACGGCGTGGCAGCCCTTCTTCGCCGCTCGCCGCACCTCCTCGGCCATGAGCTTCGGGTCCCAGATGGGCGGCAGCGAGAGGGGGATGAAGCGGCCGGGGTGCGTGCCGCACCACTCGTCGATGTGCCAGTCGTTGTAGGCCTGGAGCATCACGCGCGAGAGCTCCTTGTCCTGCTGGCGCGCGAACAGGGCTCCGCAGAAGGACGGGTAGGAGGGGAAGCACATCGAGGCGAGCACGCCGTTGGCGTTCATGTCGCGCACGCGCTCGTTCACGTCGTAGCAGCCGGGCCGCATCTGGTCGTAGGCCGTGGGCTCCACGCCGTACTCCTCCGGACGGCGCCCGACCACCGCGTTGAGACCGATGTTCGGGATGGGCTGGCCCTCGAAGACCCACATCTCCGACCCGGAGCGGCTCACCACCTTCGGCGCCCGGGCCTTCCACTCGGGGGAGAGGTGCTGCTCGAACATGTCGGGGGGCTCGACGACGTGGTCGTCGACGGATACGAGGATCATGTCTTCCGGGCGCATGGAGTCCTCCGGGAGAACCTGACGGTGTGTCAGATAGCGTAACCGGGGGCCGAAGCGGCGCCAAGGCCCTCAGCGCTGCGTCAGGAAGCGGCGCACCTCGGCGGCCACGAGCGCCACCTGGTCGTCGCGCAGCTCGGGGTACATGGGCAGCGAGAGCAGCTCGGCGCAGGCCCTCTCCGCTTCGGGGATGGGCCCGCAGCGGTGCGGACGGCCCTCGAGCGCCGGCTGGAGGGCCGCGGGCCGAGAATAGTGGACGCCGCTGCCGATGCCGGCCCGCGCGAGGTGCGCACGGAGGCCGTCGCGGTCGGCCACGCGCACCGGGAAGACCTGGTGGACGGGCTCGCAGCCCTCGCGGCAGGCCGGCGGGCGAAGCGGTGCGCCGTCGAGGAGCTTCCGGTAGCGCTCGGCGACCTGCCGTCGGCGGGCGTTTCCGCGGTCGAGGTGCGGGAGCTTGAGCCGGAGGACGGCGGCCTGGATCTCGTCCATGCGGCGGTTCGCGCCGAGCACCGCGTGCTCGAGCTTCGACACGCGGCCGTGGTCGCGCAGCAGGCGGACGCGCTCGGCCGTCTCGGCGTCGTCCGTCGCCACGAAGCCCCCCTCTCCGAGCGCGCCGAGGTTCTTGGCGAAGTAGAAGCTGAAGCAGGCCGCGTCGCCGAGGCTCCCGCAGCGTCGGCCCCGGTAGCGGGCTCCGTGGGCCTGGGCCGCGTCTTCGATCACGCGCAGGCCGTGCTCCCGGGCGATCGCGAGCAGCGGGTCCATGTCGGCCGGGTGGCCGTAGAGATGCACGGGCAGGAGCGCCCTCGTCGCCGGCGTGAGGGCGGCGCGCACCGCCTCCGGGGCGAGCGTGAGCGTGTCGGGCTCCACGTCCACCAGCACCGGCACCGCGCCCGCGTGGAGCACGGCCTCCACCGTGGCGAAGAAGGTGTGCGCCGGGCAGATCACCTCGTCGCCCGGCCCGATGCCGCAGGCGAGCAGCGCCGCCACCAGCGCGTCGGTCCCGCTCGAGACGGCCACGCCGTGGGCCGCTTCGCAGTAGCGCGCGAACTCCTCCTCGAAGGCGCGCTGGCGCGGCCCCAGGTAGAGCTGCATGCCGTCGAGCACGTCCTCGATCTCGCGCATCAGGTCCGCGCGGATCGGCTCCAGCGAGGCCCGGAGGTCCACGAGGGGCACGCGAAGGGAAGGTTTGCTCACCGGGCCGCGCGCCCGTGCTCAGTGGTCGAAGACGGTGGGCTCGCGCACGTAGGCGTCGGCGAGCGTGCGCACGAAGCCGGGGTCGCGCAGCGGGTCGGTGGGCCGCTCCCAGGCGATGCCGCGGGCATCGAGGTCGGCCCCGAAGCGCTCGAGCACCTCCTCCAGGCTCGTGTCGTCGAGGTGCTCGTCCACCGCGCGCTCCTCGTCGGCGTCGCGGAACACGAGCGCCTTCCACGACACGGAGATGCGGAGCTCCTCGAAGGGGAAGCGCGCCCACACGCGGCCGCCGTCCTCGATGCGCCACCAGTCGCCGCCCTCGTGCACGAGGCGGCTGTCGAGCGTGAGGTCGGTGAGCATGCCGCGTTCCTTCGGCCCTACCGGCCGCACGCGGTGGAACATGCGGTCGTTGTCGCCCACGTACGCGGTGTTGTGGATCGTGCCCTCGTGCACCGTGGGCGGCGCGTCGGGGCCCTCGGGCCAGCAGGTGAAGCCGCCGTCGCTGCCCTCGTAGAACCAGGCCACCGCGGTGACGATGTTGACGCGCTCGGCCTCGAAGAGCCGCGAGTGGCCCATGGCCTGCAGCAGCCAGACCGGGTAGCGGGTGCGGTCGACACCGCGGAAGGCCGGGACGTCGACGTGCCCGCCCCCCTGGTCGAAGGGGAGCTGCCAGGTGAGATTCGAGTACACGATCTGCGGGCGGACCCTGTCGGTCGCGAACATCTTGCCGGCCGCCTCCACGAAGGCCGGGTGGTGGAGCAGCGGCTCCACCCCCTCGATCAGCGGCTCGTCGTAGGCCCAGTCGCCGCGGAAGTTGGGCGCCACGATCATGCGCCCCCCGGCGTCCTGCCCCGAGGCGGCCTCGTACTCGGCCACGCTGCGCAGGTAGCGCTGCACGGGAGCGTAGGGGCCGTTGCGCTCCACGAGCCTTCGCACCACCGACGGGTCGTCGAAGACGCGCGGCACGAAGACGGGAGGCCGGCAGCCCGAGGCAGCGGGATCCATGGCCGAAGCCTAGCCCTGGCGACCTTCACTCGCCTGCGGCTCGCTGCGCGGCGGCCGACTCGAGCGAGATCAGCGCTTGCGCAGGTTGGCCGGCAGGATGCGCTTGCGCAGGCGCAGCGACTCGGGCGCCACCTCGAGCAGCTCGTCCTCGCCGATCCACTCGAGGGCCCACTCGATCTCGATCGTGCGCGGCGGCGTGAGGATCGCCGCCTCGTCCTTCCCGGCGGCGCGGATGTTCGTGAGCTTCTTGGCGCGCACGACGTTCACGTTCATGTCCCCGGCCCGCCGGTTCTCGCCGACGATCTGCCCCTCGTAGACGGGGACCCCCGCGCCCACGAACATGGTGGCGCGCTGCTGGATGTTGAAGAGGCTGTAGGGCGTGGTCTTGCCCGCCTCGGACGCGATGATGGCCCCCACGCTGCGTCCCGGCAGGTCGCCCGCCCACGGCTCGTAGCCGCGGACCGTGCGGTGGAGCACGCCCTCGCCGCGGGTGTCGGTGAGGAACTCGCCGCGGTAGCCGAAGAGACCGCGGCTCGGCGCCACGAACTGCAGGCGCACGCGGCCGTCGCGGTGCTCCATGGTGTCGAGGCGGCCCTTGCGCGCCGCGAGCCCCTCCATCACCACGCCCGTCATCGGCTCGGGGACCTCGGCCACCACGTCCTCGACGGGCTCGGACTGCCTGCCGTCGATCTCCCGCTTGATGATCTCGGGCCTCGACACGTTGAACTCGTAGCCCTCGCGGCGCATCGTCTCGATCAGGACCGAGAGCTGGAGCTCCCCGCGCCCCGCCACCACGAAGGTGTCGGGCGACTCGCTCGGCTCCACCTGGATCGAGACGTTGCCGAGGGTCTCGCGGTGCAGGCGCTCGCCGATCTGGCGGCTGGTGAGGAAGCGGCCCTCCTGGCCCGCGAAGGGCGACGTGGCCACCGAGAAGTGCACGCGCAGCGTGGGCGGATCGACCGCGATGCGGGGCAGCGCCTCGGGCCGGGACGGGTCGCAGAGCGTGTCCCCGATCTCGATCGAGTCGACGCCGGCCACGACGGCGAGATCGCCCGCCAGCGCCTCGTCGAGCTCGACCCGCTGCAGGCCGCGTGCTCCCAGGAGCTTCGTCACCCGGAAGGTCTCGCCGACGCCCTCGTCGCAGAGGCGCACGGCCATCGAGCCACGCGTGAGACGGCCGCGGGCGACGCGCCCGATCACGAGCCGCCCCAGGTAGGGATCGTGGTCCAGGGTGACGGCCTGGAACTGGAAGGGGCCGCCCGCGTCGACCACGGGCGCCGGGGCGTGCTCGAGGATCGCCTCGAGCAGCGGACGCAGGTCGTCGCTCGGCTCGGCGAGATCGAGCGTGGCCGTGCGCTGCTTCGCCGACGCGTAGACGACCGGGAAGTCGAGCTGCTCGTCGCTCGCCCCCAGCGCCACCAGCAGGTCGAAGACCTCGTCGACCACCTGCTCCGCCCGCTGGTCGGGGCGGTCGACCTTGTTCACCACGAGGATCGGGCGCAGCCCGTGCTCGAGGGCCTTGCCCACCACGAAGCGGGTCTGCGGCATGACGCCCTCGAAGGCGTCCACCAGCAGCAGCACCGAGTCGACCATGCCGAGCACGCGCTCGACCTCGCCCCCGAAGTCGGCGTGTCCGGGCGTGTCCACGAGGTGGATCCGCACGCCCTCGAACTCGATCGCCGTCTCCTTCGAGCGGATCGTGATGCCGCGCTCGCGCTCGAGGTCGCCCGAGTCCATGGCGCGCTCGGCGACCTGCTGGTTGTCGCGAAACGCGCCCGTCTGCGACATCAGGCCGTCGAGCAGGGTCGTCTTGCCGTGGTCGACGTGCGCGATGATCGCGAGGTTTCGCAGGTCTTTGCGGGGCTCCGCCATCGGCGCGGCAGGCTAGCAAACCCCCGCGGGGGAGCCTCTCGCTCCCCCTTCCCGGGACCCCCCGGTCTAGAGTGAGGCGATTCGCGCCGGGGGGGCCCGGACCCCCAGAGCCCGGGGGACCCCATGTCCGATGCCGCCGAAGCCGTCCTTCTCGAGCTGCTCGACACGCCGGAGGGCCGTCGCGCCCCCTACCCGCGCTACCACCGGCTCCGGGAGCTCTCGCCGGTGCATCGCAGCCCGAGCCTCGGCATGTGGTTCCTCACCCGCTACGCCGACTGCTCCGCCGCCCTGCGCGACCCGCGCTTCGGCAAGGACTACGCCCGGCAGATGGAGTCCCGCTTCGGTCCGGGCTGGCGCGAGCACCCGTCCCTGGTGCGCGGCGAGCGCATGCTGATCAATCTCGACGGCTCCGACCACAGCCGACTGCGCAAGCTCGTGGTGAAGGCCTTCACCCGCCGCACGATCGACGCCCTGCGCCCCCGCATCGAGCGGGCGGTGAACGAGCTGCTCGACCCCTTTGCGGAGGCCGGCGGCGGCGACATCCTGGGCGCCCTCGCCTTCCCCATGCCCGTGACCGTGATCGGCGAGCTGCTGGGCGTGCCCGAGGCCGACCGACCGCCCTTCAGGAAGTGGGTGGTCGACCTCACGGCCACCTTCGAGATGAAGCCCACCGCGGAGCAGATGGCGGCCGCCGACGAGGCGACGCAGCAGGTGCGCCGCTACTTCGACGAACTGATCGAGGAGAAGCGACGCCGGCCCGACGACGCGCTGCTGAGCCGGCTGGTGCACCTCGAGGCCGACGGGGAGCGGCTCAGCCAGGACGAGCTCGGCAACATGGCGTCGCTGATCTTCAACGCCGGCTTCGAGACCACCACGAACCTGATCGGCAACGGCCTGCTGGGCCTGCTCCGGCACCCCGACCAGATGGCGCTGCTGCGCGAGCGGCCCGAGCTGATCGCGACGCTGCCCGACGAGCTGCTGCGCTACGACGGCACCGCCCAGATGGCCATCCGGGACGCGCACGCCGACGTCGAGATCGGCGGCGCCAGCATTCCCGCCGGCTCCACCGTCTTCGTGGTCCTCGGCGCCGCCAACCACGATCCGTCGGAGTTCCCGAACCCCGACGCCATCGACGCCTGCCGCGGGCGCTTCCGCCCGCTCTCCTTCGGCGGCGGCGCCCACTTCTGCCTCGGCGCCTCCCTGGCCAGGGCCGAGATCGAGATCACCTTCCGCAACCTGCTGGAGCGCTTCGAGACGATCGAGCTGCGGGGCGAGCCCCGCTTCCGCGACCGCCTCACCCTGCGCGGTCTCGAGGCGCTCGAGGTCGCGGTCCGCAGCGGCCCGCGCCGCGACCTGCGCACCGCGGCTCCTGCGGAGGAGACGGTGGCGGTGACGGAGCCCGCGACGCGCGCGACCGGGGCGGCGGAGGTGCCGGTGACCCACGTGCGGCCCACGCGCGACGCCGAGGCGGACCGCGTGTGGCGCAACGCGCTGCGCGCGCGCATCGAGACCGGCGTCGACCAGGCCATGCTCCTCTCGGGCGCCGAGCTCACCGCCACGATCGTGCTGCTGGCCCGCGCCGACCTCTTCCGCGCCTGCAAGCCCGAGGAGATCGAGGACCTCGCCCTCACGGCCTACCCGATCAGCTTCGAGCCCGGCGACCGCCTCTGCGTCGAGGGCGCCGAGTCGCTCGAGTGCTACGTGATCCAGGAGGGCGAGGCCCGGGTGACCATCGACGGCGAGGCGGTGCGCCAGGTGGGGGTCAACGACGTGGTGGGCGAGCGCGGCGTGCTCGAGAAGAGCGCCCGCTCGGCCACGGTCACCGCCACGAGCCACATGCTCACCTACGCGATCTCGCGCCAGCGTCTGCTCGCGCTCGTCGAGAAGAGCCCGGACGCCCGCGACCGCATGTTCGAGTACATGCGCGACCGCTACCGCGACTGACCCCCTACGACGGGCGCAGGCGGTAGCGTATGGGGACGTGCTTCACGCCGCCGAGGAAGGCGGAGCGCAGGCGCTCCATCGGACCGGTCTGCTCCACGTCCACGAGGCGCTCCGCGAGCTGTCGGAACAGGATCCGCAGCTCGAGGCGGGCCAGGTTCGCGCCGAGGCAGAAGTGCTCGCCGATGCCGAAGGCCAGGTGGCGGTTCGGGTGGCGGTCCACCCGGAAGTCGAAGGGCTCCTCGAAGACCTCCTCGTCGCGGTTCGCGGACGGGTAGAAGAGGCACATCGAGTCGCCGGCCCGGATCTTCTCACCGCGCAGCTCGAAGTCGACGGTGGCGGTGCGGCAGAACTGGATCACGGGCGTCGTCCAGCGCAGGATCTCCTCGACGGCCACGTCGACGAGCCCGGGGTCGCGGCGCAGCTTCGCGAGCTCGCCGGGGTTCTCGATCAGCGCCACGAGGCCGCCGCTCATGGCGTTGCGCGTGGTCTCGTTGCCGGCGATCACGAGCAGGAAGCAGTAGGAGAGCAGCTCGAAGGGCGGCAGCTCCTTGCCGTCGACCTTCGCATTGGCCAGCACGCTCACGATGTCCTGGCGCGGACGCACGCGGCGCTCCTCGATCATCTTCCAGAAGTACTCGAAGAGCGCGGTGCGAGCGGCGGCGGCCGAGTCCTGGGAGGCTTCCGCGGCCTGGTACTCCGGGTCGTCGGCGCCCACCACGGCGTTCGTCCAGCGGAACATGAGCTTCCAGTCCTCCCGCGGAACGCCGAGCAGGTCGGCCAGCACGGCGAGGGGCACCGGCGCGGCCACGTCGGTCACGAAGTCCATCTCGGCGCTCTCGCCGCCCCGGGCCAGGCCGTCGAGGGTCTCGCGGGCGATGCGCTCGATGGCGGGCGCGAGGCGCCGGATGGAGCGCGGGGTGAAGTGCGGCGCCCCGAGCTTCCGGTAGGCCTGGTGGTCCGGGTTGTCCATCACGAGGAGGTGCCGGGCGATCCGCTCGTCCTCCTCGGGCGGCGCGAACTCGGCGAACACGGCGAGGCGCGGCGCGTTCAGGTTCTGCTCGGGCCGCCGCGAGATGCGGATGATGTCCTCGTGCTTCGTGATCGCCCAGAAGGGAACCTTGACGCCCTCCTCGAACCAGCACACGGGCGCCTCGCGCCGCAGCCAGGCCCACGCCGCGTGCGGATAGCCGTGGCGCGCGAAGGTGTCGTTTCCGACGATGTCGAGGGCGTCGCGAGGACGGGCGGGATCGGTCATCAGGGGGCCTCTGCGGCGACGGGTAGCGCACGACCCATCCGCCTGCCCGACCCTCGCGGCGTTCGACCGGCGAGGCATCCACATCGGGGAAACGCCCCACGAAGGCGCCCGACGCTACAATCGACCGCACCGCCGGAGCCGAGGAGGATCCCATGCCGTTCGCCCCCAGCCAGGCCGTCGAGAGGATCCGCCGCCGTCTGGATCACCCCGTCATCGACGGGGACGGCCACTTCATCGAGTACTCCCCGATCATCCGCGACTACGTCGTCGAGGCGGCCGGCGAGGAGGTGGCCGCGCGCTTCGACATGCTGGCCCTCGGAGGCCGCCTCGCCCGGCAGGTGCCCGAGGAGAAGCGCCGCGAGCTCGGGCTCTACCGCTACGCCTGGTGGGGCGTCCCCACCCGGAACACCCTCGACCGCGCCACGGCCATGCTGCCGAAGCTGCTCCACTCGCGGCTCGACGAGATCGGCATCGACTTCGCCCTGCTCTACCCCACCTATGGCCTGGTGGTGACGGCCGTCGCCGACACCGAGCTGCGCCTCGCTGCGGCCCGCGCCTTCAACCGCTACGCCGCCGAGCTCTACGGCCCCTACCGCGATCGCCTCGAGCCCGTCGCGGCGATTCCCATGTTCACCCCCGAGGAGGCGATCGCCGAGCTCGACTTCGCCGTCGGCGAGCTCGGCCTCAAGGCCGTGATGATGGCCGGCGTGGTGCCCCGGCCCGTGCCGGGTGCGGAGGCGGTGCGGGGCGCCACCTGGATGGACACGCTCGCGCACGACTCGGACCACGACTACGAGCCCGTCTGGCGCCGCTGCGCCGAGCTGCGCGTGTCGCCCACCTTCCACGCCAGCGGCCAGGGCTGGGGAACTAGGCGCTCGCGGAGCAACTACGTCTACAACCACATCGGGAACTTCGCCGCCGCCGGAGAGGCCATCTGCCGCTCGCTCTTCCTGGCGGGCGTCCCGAAGCGGCACCCCGAGCTCCGCTTCGGCTTCCTCGAAGGAGGCGTCGCCTGGGCGGCGAACCTCTACTCCGACATCCTGGGACACTGGGAGAAGCGCAACCGCGATGCGATCGCGCACTACGACCCGGCGAACCTCGACCGCGGCCTGCTCGAGAAGCTCCTGCACGAGCACGGCCCCGAGGCGATCACCGCGCGGAGCGAACGGCTCGACGAGGGCCTGCTCATGCTGAGCGACCCCGAGGAGGACCGCTCCGCCGTCGACGAGTTCGCCGACGCGGGCATCGCGAGCGCGGCCGACGTCGAGGCGATCTTCTCGGAGCAGCTCTTCTTCGGCTGCGAGGCCGACGACCCCATGAACGCGGTCGCCTTCGACCCGAGGCTCCCTCCCCGCGGCCGACGGCTCCGGGCGATCTTCGCCAGCGACATCGGCCACTGGGACGTGCCCGACTTCCGCGACGTGCTGCCCGAGGCGTGGGAGCTGGTCGAGGACGGTCACCTCGACGAAGGCGACTTCCGCGCCTTCGTCTGCGACAACGTGATCGACCTCTTCACCGGCACCAACCCCGACTTCTTCGCAGGGACCGTCGTCGCCGACACCGCGAGCGAAGGTCGCTGAGCAAGGAGGCCCGGAGGGCCGACGCGCAGCGAGCCGCAGGCGAGCGAAGATCGGACAGCCCTGCTAGGCGAGCCACCTCGCGAGACGGGTGCCGAAGAAGATCTTGATGAACTTCTGCATGCCGTCCTCGCCCTTGCGGGTGTACGGGTAGCCGCCCTGGATGTCGCCGCGACCCTTCTTGTCGGCGATGATCGGGTGCTCGTGGCAGTAGCCGCGAATGCCGCTCCGGCCGTTCACCTGGCCCACGCCGCTCGCCTTCACGCCGCCGAAGGGGGCCTCGGGAATGCCGTAGGTGATGGCCATGTCGTTCACGCACACGCCGCCGGTGTCGATGCGCTCGGCGAGGCGGAAGCCCTTCTCGGCGTCGAGGGTCCAGACGTTCCCGTTGAGGCCGTAGTCGGAGTCGTTCGCGTGCGCGATCGCCTCCTCCTCGTCCTTCACCTTCATGATCGAGACGACCGGACCGAAGGTCTCCTTCGTCATGAGGTCCATGCCGTGGTCGACGTTCTGCACCACCGTCGGC
>JAAUYE010028513.1_pt1 | contig 12387 bp, 9 predicted proteins | sample 7278081 | NCBI WGS metagenome assembly JAAUYE01 (sample SAMN14350131, study PRJNA611818) | marine sediment metagenome | isolation source: surface marine sediment (0.6m) | place: French Polynesia: Moorea | collected 2018-08
GGTAAGTGCTTCGGCGAAAATCATGTCGGCACCGGCTTCCACGTAGGCGACGGCGCGATCAATGGCGGCCTGCTGGCCCTCGACGGCATGAGCGTCTGTCCGCGCCATGATGACGAAACCCTCATCGATGCGGCCGTCGACGGCGGCCTTCAGGCGATCGCACATCTCACTCGTGTCGACGAGCGCCTTGCCCGGCCGGTGTCCGCAGCGCTTGACGGCAACCTGGTCCTCGATGTGCACGGCGGCCGCACCCGACCACGTCATTTCGCGGATCGTCCGGCCGATCATAAAGGCGCTGCCCCAGCCCGTATCGATGTCGACCAGCAGCGGCAGGTCGGTCGCCGAGCAGATGCGGCGCACGTCCTCGCAGACGTCATTGAGCGTCGTCATCGCGAGATCGGGGAGACCGTAGGACGCGTTCGCCACGCCGGCGCCCGACAGGTAGATGGCCTTGTGGCCCGCGCGTTCCGCGAGCATGGCCGTGTAGGCATTGATGGTGCCGACGATCTGCAGCGGCTGCTGCGCCTCGAGCGCGGCGCGGAATCGGGCTCCTGCACTCATAGCTGGTCCTCTCTTCTGACGCCGGCCGCATTTTTTAATGCTGATTAAAACCGGCGGGGCGAGGATTCTAAACCACGCGTGGGGCGTTTCCCAAATAGAGCGATTGCTAAATTTAGCCGGCTGTGCCGTTATTCGCCGATGCTGACGACGATGCGCCCCGTCACCTGGCCGTCGATGAAGTCCTGGAACACCCCGGGCAGGTCGTCGAAGTCGATCGTACGGTGGCCGATCGCGTCCAGATGCTGCGGCCTGAGGTCGTTGCCGATGCGCGCCCAGACGGCGCGCCTGAGATCGCGCGGCGTCTCGACCGAGTTGATGCCGAGCAGGCAGACGCCGCGCAGAATGAATGGCAGGACCGTCGTGTGCAGCGCCGGGCTCGCGGCAAGGCCGATGCTCGCGATATTGCCACCGTATTGCATCGTGCGTGTCAGCCAGGTCAGGTAGTCGCCGCCGAGATTGTCGATGGCCCCGGCCCACAGCGGCTTTTCGAGCGGCCGCTTGCCAAGGTCGAGCTGGTCGCGCAGCAGGATCCTGTCAGCGCCGAGCTTCCTTAGGTACGCCTCCTCGGTAGCCTTGCCCGTGACGGCCGCGACTTCGTAACCACGTCCGCTGAGCATGTCGATTGCCAGGCTGCCTACCCCGCCTGTCGCGCCAGTCACGACGATGGGTCCGTCGTCGGGCGTCTGGCTGTTTTGCTCCATGCGGTGAATCGCGAGCGCCGCCGTGTAGCCCGCCGTTCCGATCTGCATTGCCTGGGCCGGCGTCATGCCCTCGGGTATGGCGACGAGGCTCGTGCTATCGACACGGGCGTACTCGGAATAACCGCCGTCGACGGTCTCGCTGAGCCCGCAGCCGTTGACGAGCACCTCGGTGCCGGGCTGGAACTCGTCGTTTTCGGAGCTCACGACGACACCGGCCAGGTCGATACCACCGTTCAGCGGGTAGCGGCGCAGAATCTTGCCCATGCCCGTCGCCGCCAGCGCGTCCTTGTAGTTGATCGTCGAGTGGCTGACGCGAACGACGACGTCGCCCTCGGTCAGGTCGTCGATCGAGAGCTCCTGGAAGCCGGCGACGATTTCGCCTTTTTGCTCGTCAATGCGATACGCGCGGAAACGGTCCATATTTATCCCTTTTTCTTCTCGAGGCGCTCAAGCCACGATACGAGGCCCGCCGAATTCAACACCACATCGATTTCTACGACCGACCACATGGCGTCGCGGTCACCCTTGAAGCCGTGCGCCTCGAGTCGCTGCGCGAGATGGTCGAACATGGACTTCTCGATTCGCCGGACGCGGTCATCCGCGTCACGATGCTCCAGCGCCATCGCCACAAAGGCGTCGATGCCATCATGCATGTCTCTCGCGAGGCGTTCCAGGTCCGTGATCCGGCTGTAATGCGTCAGGTAGAGCTGTCGCGGTTCGCAGGCCATGACCCGGTCGACGGCTTTGTGCGCTTCGTCGGGATCGAAGCTCGCGGGCGTGGTCGTCGGGTAAATGAACTCGCCCGCCGCCGTATCGAGTTCCCGGTAAGAGATCCCGAAGCTGTCGCCCGTAAAAACGCCGCGCGATGCCGGGTCGTTCAGGCAATAGTGATGTCGCGCGTGCCCCTCGGTAAACAGCGGCTGCAGCTGGCGGCCATTGAAGTCTATCCACTGTTCGTCTTCGGCGACGACGATGCGCTGCTCTTCGATGGGCTGGATATCGCCGTACATCTCCCGTGTGCGCTCGACGCCGTAGACGGCCTCGGTTCCTTTAATAAGTCGCTCCGGGCTGATCATGTGCGGCGCGCCCCGTGGATGCACGACGCAACGCGCGTTGGGCAGCTTCTGCATGAGCAGGCCCGCGCCGCCCGCATGATCGAGGTGAATGTGTGTCAGGAATACAAAGTCGACATCTTCAGGCTCGAGGGCCTGCTGCCGCAGACCGTCGAGCAGCAGCGGGACGCTGTCATTGGTGCCCGTGTCGACGAACGCCGCACGCTCGCCCTGGACAATCAGGTGGCTCGAGTCATGCAGCGGCCGATGGTACTCGGTGTCGATGGCGAAGATGCCGTCGCCAACCCTGGTCATCTGCGCGCTGCGGCCCGTCATCGACTCTAATCCGCTTGTGCGCCGAAGATCAGTCGGACTTGGTTGTTTCCAGGCCTTCGAGGCCCGCGAAATATCGAGCCAGCAGCGCCACGTCCTCTTCTGCAACGAGCGCCGCCTGCGCCGTCATGACCGGGTCCTTGCGAGTGCCGTCGCGGTACTGGTTGAGCGCATGCTCGAGATAGTCCTCGTGCTGCCCGGCCAGCGTTGGCCACATGGCGTTGACGCTGATGCCGTTCGCGCCGTGGCACGCGGCACACGCGGCCGCCTTGTCGAAGCTCGCTCCCGCCGTTCCGCCGGCTGCGACCTTGTCATTGGCGTAGCTGGCGAGATAGGCAGCAACGTCGGCTATTTCCTGGTCGCTCAGGCTCGAGGCCTGCGCCTGCATGGTCGGGTGCGGTCGCGTTCCGTCACGGTAGCCGCGCAGCGCGATCTCGAGATAACCGGCCTTCTGGCCGCCGAGCTTGGGCACGCGGAACGACGGATAGGCGTTGCGATATCCCTCGATGCCGTGGCAGCCGAGGCAGGTGTACGCGAGTTCCTTGCCGGCCTCGACGTCACCTTCGGCGGCCGCAACCTGCGGGACAAGAATCATGGCGAGAAGGATTGTCGCGGCTTGGGCTACGATCTTCATGTTCGTAATCACTTGGTTTTCAGCGGGTTTCGGTGCCGGAACAAAGGTTCGGGCGTTAGTGAGGCCGTTATGGTAGTGGCAGTTGCTGCCAATTTCTAGCGCTAGCGCACAGATACTTTGCGCCAGCATGCTAGCATCGCCCGGTTCCGAAGGTACATACAGGTATTCGCTGTGAAAAAAGGCATAGTTGCACTGCTCGTCGTTCTGGCGCTTGTCGTCCTCGTATCGCCCGCCCTGATCGGCCGGCTTGCCGAGAAGAGCGTCGACGAAAATCTCAACTGGGCGGCCGCCGAGAGCGGCGAGCTCGTCGTAACGTCCACGGGTTTCGAGCGTGGCTGGTTCTCATCCGAAGGGCAGCATCGCGTGGAGATCACGGACGGCCAGCTTAGCGCCATCCTGTCGAGCCCGGACGGCGACGACCTGCCGGTGCTCATCATCGATACGCACCTCGATCACGGCCTTGTGCCGTTTTCCTCTATGTCCCGGGAGCAGGGCTCACTGGCTCCGGGGCTTGGCAGCGCCGTTTCCACGTTGAGCCTCGAAATGCCTGATGGTGAAACCGTCGAGTTGCCGGGCAAGATATTCAGCAAGGTCGCGCTGGGTGGCGAGCTGCAGTCGCGCTACGAACTCGAAGCGGGATCGCACGAGCAGGACACCACTACTGCTTCGTGGAGTGACACCAATATCGACGTCACGACCAACCCGTCCACGGGCGAAGTCGACTACGCGGGCAAAGTCGGTACCCTGAAGGTTGTTGACGATCAGTCCGGCGTGACCGTCGAAGGCATGTCCTTCTCGGGCAAGCACGTGCCGACCAGTTACGGCTTCGCCGTTGGCGACCTGAAGCTCGAACTCGACGCCATTTCGATGGAATCGATCGCGGGTGCCGGCGGGGGCGTTAAGGGTGTGAGCATCGATGCGATGTCGAGTGTTGATGGCGGCGATGTAAACGGTCACGCGGTGCTAAAGATCGACTCGCAGACGATCCCGGGGTTTGGGGAGGTATCGGTCGTGGCGGACGTCACGCTCGAAGGAGCCGATGCCGTGGCGCTCGGCGCGCTGCAAAAAGCCGTTGACGCGGCCGGCTCGAGCGCCGATCCGAACATGCTGTTCGCGACCGCCGAGGAAGACCTCAAGAAACTTCTTGCCGGGGGCATGGCACTGCGCTTCGACCAGCTCGACGTGACCCTGCCCATGGGCACTGTCGTTACGAAGCTCGACTTCAAGGTCGCCGAAGAGGACCCCGACACGTTCGACTGGAGCTCCATGCTACTGGGTACCGAGGCATCCGCAAATATCACGGTGCCCGAGGCACTCGTCGATATGGCCATGCAGATGAATCCGCAGGCCGGTGCCGTCGTCGGTATGGGCTTCCTCAAGAAGAACGGCGATGTCTACGAAATGGAGGCCGAGTACAAGAAGGGCCTGCTGACGATCAACGGTGCGCCGATGCCGATTCCGCTCGGCAGCATGTAAGAAAAACAGGCCGTTCAAGGGGACCGCTTACTTAACTACCAATTGAGTAAACTGTCCCCTGAATTCTCTGGCTGTGCCTTCAATCGGCGTGATGGCAGGCAACCCTTGAGCCGCCAATCTCTCGCAGTTCGGGGCAGGACCGCTTGCAGATATCCGTCGCGATGGCGCAGCGTGGATGGAAGACGCAGCCCGACGGTGGATTCAACAACGACGGCACTTCGCCCTGCAGCGGCGCCTTTTTAGGCGATACCAGCGGATCCGGTACAGGCACGGCCTCGATGAGCGCCCGCGTGTAGGGGTGGCGCGGCGCCCCGAACAACGCCTCGTTCGCGGCGACCTCGATCAGCCGCCCCATGTACATCACGAGCACGCGATGGCTGATCGAGCGAACCACGGCCAGGTCGTGCGAAATAAAGATGATAGCCAGACCCGTTTCTAACTGGATGTCTCGCAGCAGCGACAACACCTGCTGGCGCACGGATCCGTCGAGCGCCGCTACGGCTTCGTCGCAGACCAGCACTTTCGGCCGCAGGATCAGGGCGCGGGCAATGGCAACGCGCTGCGCCTGGCCGCCCGACAGTTCGTGCGGGAAGCGCTCGAGGTAATCCGCTCCTAGCCCGACCTGTTCGAGCGCCGCACTGACACGCTCGAGCCGTTCCGGGGTTGCAAGCTGCGCGTCGTGCACGGCAAGCGGCTCACCGACGAGCTCCCTTACGCGCATTTGCGGGTTCAGCGCGCCGATGGGGTCCTGGAATACGAGCTGCAGCTCTCTTGCCCGCGCCTTTGGCCGCCCCTCGACAGGCCCGTCGAGCGCTTCGCCCGCGTAGACGACGCGACCTTGAATCATCGGCACGAGCCCCAGGATCGCACTGACGAGGCTCGACTTCCCTGATCCCGATTCCCCTACGACGGCAAGCGTCTCGCCGACGTGCAGCGACAGGTCGACGTCAACTACGGCGTGCAGGCGTTTGCTGCCGCGCTCTTCGTAGCTGACCGTGGCCGCCTCGACGCCCAGTATCGACTTGCCCGACGAAACGTCCGGGATATCGTCACCGTCGATGCGCGGCGCTGCCCCCAGCAAGGCGCTCGTATGCGGATGCTCCGGCGATGCGAACAGCGCCGTCGTGGCGCCAGCTTCGACCAGGCGGCCTTTTTCCAGCACGAGCATGCGCTCGCAGTGCCCCGCGACTATCCCCAGGTCGTGCGTGATCAACAGCAGCGCCGTGTCGTCGCGAACCTCCTCGAGCAGGTCGAGTATCTGCGCCTGCACCGTGACATCGAGCGCCGTCGTCGGTTCGTCGGCGATCAGCAGTTCAGGCTTTGCGATCAACGCCGACGCCAGCATCACGCGCTGCCGCATGCCGCCCGAAAGCTGGTGCGGATACGCCCTGAACTGTCGCGCCGCATCGGGCAGACCGACTCGTTCCAGCATCTCCATGACGGCGCGTTCCGCTCCCTTGCCGCTGGCAAGGCCATGCCGGGCAGGTATTTCGCGGAGCTGCCGGCCAATCCGCAGGTAAGGGTTCAGCGCCTGCGAAGGATCCTGGAAAACGATACCGATCCGACGCGCGCGCAGCGCATCGAGTTCGCGTTGCGACAGCTGGATGAGATCGCGCCCCGCAAAACGGATAGCGCCGCTGACGCGCGCGCCTCGCGGTGACAGCCCGAGAATCGCAAGCCCGGTCTGCGATTTGCCGGAACCCGACTCGCCGACAAGGCCGACTGACTCTCCCTCGTTGACCGCGAAACTGACATCGTCGACGACCGTCGTGCCGCCGTAGCGAATCGAGAGATTGTCCAGCTCGAGCAGGCTCACGTCACGTGCCTCGCGTCGAAGACGTCACGCAGCCCGTCGCCGAGGAAGTTGAAGCACATGAGGATCAGGGCGAGTAGTCCACCGGGTATCAGCAGCGTCCACGACGCCCCCTCCATCTGGTTCACGCCCGCGTCGACGAGCGCACCGAGCGAGGTCTGTGGCTCCTGAACGCCCAGCCCCAGGAAGCTCAGGAACGACTCGACGAGAATGGCCTGGGGAATCGTCAGCGTGACATAAACGACAACGATGCCGATCAGGTTGGGCGCAATGTGCCGGAACACGATGCGTGCCGGGCTGACGCCCATGAGACGCGCGGCGGCGACAAATTCGCGCTCACGCAGGCTTATCGTCTGGCCGCGCACAATGCGGGCCATGTCCAGCCAGTTGACGGCCCCGATGGCTACGAAGATCAGCAGGAAGTTGCGCTCGAACGCGACCATTAACAGGATGACGAAGAAGATGAACGGCAGCGCATACAGGGTGTCGACAGCGCGCATCATCGCGGCATCGACGCGCCCACCGACGAAGCCGGCGATGGCGCCATAAGCGACGCCGATCAGCAGGCTGACGAGGCTCGCCACGATCGCGACCACGAGCGTGACGCGAATGCCCAGCAATGTGCGCACGAACAGGTCGCGACCGAGGTCGTCGGTGCCGAAGAATCGCGCGCCATCCAGGGTCGGCGGCGACAGTAACCTGTCGAAGTTAGTGCTCAGGTAGTCGTTGGGGCTTAGCAACGGCCCCAGCAGCGCGACCAGCGCGATGAGCAACAGGCAACCGCCGCTGACCCTGACGGTCGGGTTCGCGAGAAGACTCATCGCTGCCTCACGCGCGGATCGATGACGCCATAGAGAATGTCGACGACGAGGTTCAGCATCACGATCAGCGTGGCGTAAAACACGACGATGCCAAGCACCAGCGTGTAGTCACGGTTAAGCGCGCCGCGCACGAAGAACTGCCCGAGGCCCGGGATGCCGAAAATCTCTTCAACAACGACCGAACCGGTGAGAATCGCCGCGATCGCAGGACCCAGATACGACAGCACGGGCAACATGGCAGGCTTCAGCGCGTGCAGGCGGACGACTGTCATCGTGCCGAGTCCCTGCGCCCGCGCTGTGCGAATGAAGTCCCGGCCGAGGACGTCGATCATGCTGGCGCGCGTCAGGCGGGCGATGTAAGCGATCTGCGGAAGCGCCAGCGTCACTACGGGCAGCACGAGACGGGAAGCGCCCGTCGTGCTGCTCCATCCGGCTGGCAGCCATTGCAGCTTCACGGCCAGGAAAAGAACCAGTATTGGCGCCACGACGAACACGGGAATCGAGATGCCGGTCATCGAAAACGCCATGATGGCGCGGTCGAGCATGGTGTCCTGCCTGAGCGCCGCCGCGGTGCCGGCGCTGACACCAAGCACGAGCGCCAGCGCCATGGCCATCGCGCCGAGCTTGAGCGACAGCGGGAATGCTGAGCTGATCAGGTCGTTGACCGTGTAATCCCGGTAGCGAAACGATGGTCCAAGATCGCCCTGCAGCAAGCCTGACACGTAACGCAGGAATTGCTGTGGCAGCGGTTCGTCGAGGTGATAGGCGCGTGCGATGTTGGCCTCGATATCGGGTGGCAGCCTGCGCTCGGCGTCGAAGGGCCCTCCGGGTGCTGCATGCACCATGAGGAATGCGAGCGCGATGACCAACACCAGAGTCGGTATCGCCCCCAGTAGCCGGAGCAGCGTATATCGCAGCAAATTAGTGTTCCGCTTGTAGCGCGACTAGTCGCCCGCGCTGAGACTCAGGTGCTGACTGTAATGATAATCCAGCGCATTGTCTCCCCAGCCGCTGACCGCGGGGGATACGAGGCGTTCGCTGATATAGAAGTAGAGCGGAATAACGGGATGATCGGCCAGCAGCACACGTTCGGCCTCCTCAAGATACAGCCTGCGCCGATCGAGGTCGGGCTGGCTCGCCGCGCGCTGCATCAATGAATCGAATTCTTCGTTCGCGTAGGCCGGCGTGTTGGTGGAAACGCCCGACTGCATAATGCCCAGGAATGTGTGCGCATCGGGGTAGTCGCCGATCCAGCTCGAGCGAAAAATCTGCGTGATCTCGCGCTCCCTGATGTTAGCGTTGAGCACCTGGAATTCTTCGTTAATCAAGGTCGTCTCGACGCCGAGGACGTCGCGCCACATGGCCTGTATCGCGACGGCGACGCGACGGTGGAAATCCGATGTGTTGTAGCGCAGCTCCACTTCAAGCGGATTGTCCGCCCCGTAGCCTGCTTCAGCGTACAGGCGACGCGCGACGATATTGCGCTCCTCCTGCGTCAGCGATGCGAAGCTCATGACGGTCGGCTCATAATTGGCCACCCCGGGTGGAACCCAGCTGTACGCCGGTTTTTCGCCGCGCCCGATGACCTTTTCGGTCAGGACGTCACGGTCGATCGCCATCGACAGCGCCTGGCGCAACCCGGGCGAGTCCTTGAACGGCGGTTTCGTGAGGTTGTAACCGTAGTAATAGACACCGAGCGTCTGCGCGACGCTCAATTCGTCGGGATACTGTTCCTTGACGGTCTGGAATGCGTCGGCCGGGACGTTGGACGTTATATGGAGATCGCCGGCGCGGTAGCGATTCAGCTCGGCCATCGGCTGCACGAGTATGTGATAGGTAACACGGTCGATTGCCGTCTCGGCATCGTTCCAGTAGCGCTCGTTACGCCCGATCACGATGCTCAGGCCCGGCACCCATTCCTCGAGGACGTAGGCGCCGTTCGACAACAGGTTCCCGGGCCGCACGAAGGCCTCGCCGTGCTGCTCCATCGAGCCCGTGTGTATCGGGAACGTGCTCGGGTGTGTCAGCAGACTGAGCAGGTAAGGCACCGGTTCGTTCAGGAAAAGCCGCAGCGTCAGGTCATCCACGGCCTCGACACCGAGCGTCTCGGGCGCTTTCCTGCCCGCCACGATGTCTTCGGCATTGACGATGTCTTCGAGGAACTGTGCGTAAAAAGCGGCTGTTTCGGGCGTGACGAGGCGCCGCAGCGAGGACACGAAATGGTCGGCGATAACGGCGTCGCCGTTCGACCAGCGGGCCTCGGGGCGCAGGTGAAACGTATACGTCCTGCCGTCGTCGGACACTTCCCAGCTTTGCGCAGCGCCGGCAACGAGCTCTCCGCTTGCGCTGTAGCTCAGGAGCCCTTCACCGATATCCCGCTGCACATCGGCCGCCTGCGTCGTACGCGCCTTGTGCGGGTCCAGCGATTCCGGTTCCGACGACAGGCCACGATGCAGGACCAGGCCTTCGTCCTGCGGCGCGTCCGAGCACGCCGCGACTGCGAGAAGCGCGATTGCTGCCAACAGGGTGCTGGTTTTCATACGCGTCTCAGGCGCTCTTCTTGAGCTGCCGCTTCTTGAGGTGAATGAGCAGCAAGGATACCGCGGACGGCGTCATGCCTTCGAGGCGCGATGCCTGGCCGAGCGTTACGGGCCTCGCGGCCGCCAGCCTCTGCCGTGCTTCGTGGGACAGGCCGTCCACGGTCGCGTAGTCGATATCCTCGGGCAGCCGCAGCGCCTCCTGCTTCGCGTTTTTCGCGATCTCGCGCTCCTGGCGGTCGATATAGCCAGCGTACTTGGCCTGGACCTCTACCTGCAGCTCGACCTGCTCGCGCTGCTCGTCGCTCTCCAGCCCGGCCGCATCGAGCGCGCCGACCAGCGACAGTCCGGACACCGCCGCGTAGTCGAGCTCCGGGCGCCGCAGCAGGTCGCTTGCCGTGCATTCGCGCTGCAGCGCCTTGCCGATCAGGATTTCGTCGTTCTCGCTGAGGCGGTCAGGACGCAGCATGATTCCTTCGAGCCGACGCTGTTCCGCATCGACCGACGCCTGCTTGTCGTTGAAGATCGACCAGCGCGCATCGTCGACGAGGCCAAGATCCCTGCCCTTTGGCGTCAGCCGGCTGTCGGCGTTGTCTTCCCTGAGCGTCAGGCGATACTCGGCGCGGCTCGTGAACATCCGGTACGGCTCGCTGACGCCGCGCGTGATCAGGTCGTCGATGAGCACGCCGAGGTACGCCTCGTGCCGGGCGGGAAACCACTCGTCGCGCTCGCGTGCCTTCTGCGCGGCATTGATGCCCGCGAGCAGGCCCTGCGCGCCGGCCTCTTCGTAACCGGTCGTCCCATTGATCTGGCCCGCGAAGTACAGGCCATCGACGTGCTTCGTCTCGAGCGTTGGTTTCAGGTCGCGCGGATCGAAGTAGTCATACTCGATCGCGTAACCGGGTTGCGTGATGTGCGCTTTTTCGAAACCGACGATCGATCGCACGAATCTGAGCTGTGTCTCGAAGGGCAGGCTCGTCGATATGCCGTTCGGATAGACCTCGTTAGTATGCAGGCCCTCCGGTTCGACGAAGATCTGGTGCGACGACTTGTCGGCAAAACGCACGACCTTGTCCTCGATCGACGGACAGTAGCGCGGACCGACGCCTTCGATGAGCCCCGAATACATCGGCGACTCGTCGAGCGAGCCGCGAATAATGTCGTGCGTCTCGGTCGTCGTCTTCGTGATATGACAGGACACCTGCCGCGGGTGTTGCTCACGGCGCCCCGTGAACGAGAACACCGGGACGGGCGTGTCGCCCGGCTGTTCGTTCATGCGACTGTAGTCGAGCGTCTTGCCGTCGATCCGTGGCGGCGTCCCGGTCTTGAGTCGGGCCACGCGAAACGGCATCTCGCGCAAACGCGCGGCCAGCCGGTTTGACGGCGCGTCGCCGGCGCGGCCGCCGGCTTTCTCTGTGCGCCCCACGAGAATGCGGCCGCCGAGAAACGTGCCCACGGTCAGCACCACGGTGTTCGCATAAAACTCCAGGTCCTGCCCCGTGACGACACCAATGACACGGTCCCCGTCGACGAGCAGGTCGTCGACCGACTGCTGGAATACCGACAGACCCGGCTGGTTTTCGATGACGCCACGAATAGCACGGCGGTAGAGTTCGCGATCGGCCTGCGCGCGTGTGGCCCGGACCGCCGCCCCTTTGCTCGCATTGAGCGTACGAAACTGGATGCCGGCCTGGTCGATAGCCGTTGCCATTGCGCCACCCAGGGCATCGATCTCCCGCGTCAGGTGCCCCTTGCCGATCCCGCCGATAGCGGGATTGCAGCTCATCTGTCCGAGCGTTGCGATGTTATGTGTAATCAGAAGCGTGCGCGCACCGGCTCTCGCGGCGGCCAGTGAGGCCTCCGTTCCCGCGTGGCCGCCGCCTATGACAATGACATCGAACTGCATGGCTGGTGGTTTACCGTCAAAGAGGTGCGCGATTTTAGTCGTTGGATACCTGCGTTGCCAGCTTTCGGGTCACGATAACTTTACTATCTACAAGGCTTTGTCCAAGATAGCGCGCTGTTTCGCTGAACCGGTCCCGCATGTTGCGCGCTGCTCTTTTTGCCTTCCTTGCCTCCCTGGTCGTTCCTGCTCATGCGCAGTCGCTCGAGCTCGAGGAATGCCGCATCAGCGCCGGTCCGGCTTACCCGGGCATCAAGGCGCGCTGCGGCACCATGCTGCGCCCGGAAAATCCCGGCGATCCGGCTTCACCCGATATCACGCTGCGCATCGCTGTCGTGCCGGCGCTCAATCTCAACCCCGCGACCGACCCCGTCGTCCCGCTCGCCGGCGGGCCTGGCCAGGGCGCCGTGCAGTTTTACTCGGCTTACGCGGCCGCGTTCGAGCCCATGCGCCGCAACCGCGACATCCTTCTCGTCGACCAGCGCGGCACGGGCGAGTCTTCGCGCATGGACTGCCCCGTCGAAGACGACATTCTCGAGGGCGAATACTCGATCGA
>JAAUYE010147626.1_pt1 | contig 12373 bp, 6 predicted proteins | sample 7278081 | NCBI WGS metagenome assembly JAAUYE01 (sample SAMN14350131, study PRJNA611818) | marine sediment metagenome | isolation source: surface marine sediment (0.6m) | place: French Polynesia: Moorea | collected 2018-08
AATATAGAAAAGCTGATGATTAGCAAAAGGGAAAAAAATTTAGGTATCATTGATACGTTTGATAAAGACTAAGACTCAATTATTCATTTTCAAATATAGAAAATAAGATCAAGATGACAACTGCAAGACCTCCAAGACTAAGAAGACCAACAGAGAAGGCTATTCAACTGGCTAGGAGGCGAAATGCCGAATCTAGCTTCAAAGCCCATGTGCATGTACAGAAGCAACCCGGTCCCCTACCACCAGATGATTCTAGTGAAGAACAACCCTGCAGTAATAACGTTGATCGAAATGAAGAGGTTGGGCCAGTTCAAAGTAGCCAGGAACGAACTGGAAATGTAAGTAGTCAGCAAGAAGAAGCATCGAGTGTGCTTCATAATATTATTAATTCCGCCGTGTTACTCAGAAATAGGCCTCAGTCGGTTGAGGTAGATGATAATAGAAATGACATTGAAACAGACGTTAATAAAGAAGAACTGATCAATAAATTGAAAATTGAGGTGGATGAACTCAGGTCTGATAAAAAACTGTTGTTAGAGCATATTGAAGTACTTGGGGCTCTAAGAAAACAACTAGAAAAGAACATAGTGGAAATGAAATCTCAAATGATCCCTACAGACAGTAGCAGTCGAAAGAGGAGAGCGAAAAAGAGAAGAAGTAATGATGAAGAAATAGATATATCAGAGCTCTGTATCTTCAATGAAAGTCGGTATCGGGTACGTAAGACCAATGGATTGGAATCACTGAAACGATCACTTATGCAAAAGGATGTCAACAACCTAGTCATTGAGATCGCTATCAAGATGTATGTAAGAATGAATTCTCTCGCATTGTTTTATTGTAATGATTCCAACTATTTAGCTTTTATAGATGGGAGCGGGGCTATATTTGGAGTGCGAAGGAAGTTTCCAAACAATGCAGCTAAAATAGTTTATGACTGGGAAGACCTTTGTTACTGTTTGAAGGAAGAAGAAGCTGAAAGACTTGGTCTGCAAGAATTGAGCGTGTACCAAATAGAAAAGGTATCTGGGAATGTCCATTTTATGATGAAATCTCCCATAGATCGTATGAATGCAATTAATTTTTTCGAACAAGATGAAGAAAAAACCGTGCGGTATTTAACAAATCATGGTTATATATTTCTATGTGAGGAAATGCGAGGAAAGTATATAAATGTACAAAAATCGGGGTTTATGCATATAATGGCAAATTGTGACGAACTAAAGCAGAGGCTTTTACAATGTTCTAACTATAACGTAGGAAATAGGAAACGTATAGTCAAGACCATGTATCTTCATGCTTTAGGGTATGTAAGTGAGAAAGGAAAAGTCAATTGCAGTTGTGTCGATGAGACCATTATAGACGTCGATGAACACGGAGGGTCAACATATGTAAGGCAAGTTGAATGCTCTGAATGTTCAAAAAACAGCGAAAAATTAGTGAAGCGAAGCACTGATGGTACCCTCGTCACCAATTGGTGGAGAAAGGCGATGATAGAGGATATAAGTAAAGAAGGGGCGTATGGCGGTACTGCACGTCAACAAATATTTAATAGTCCGCACGGTATAAACAAATTGTTTATGAACGCCCCCTCAGAAAAATGTTTCCGCCGGTTTTTTGAATATGAAACAGAAAGTGCAATCGATCATGACTTGTATACTTCAATTGTGAACATAGCGAGAATGGACGCCTGGATGACTGTTGTATTGCATCACAACATGAAAGAAGCCTTTCGTACTCGGAAAGGGGGTAATAATATACATGTAATTCTAAATGACATGAAAGATATCAGAAAATTAGCAACGTCACAGCTGCAAACAGAACTTTTGGATACTCTAAAAACGTATCTATCTGAACAAGGATATGTAAGAGAACTAGAAGACGAATTGTGTGTATGGAGAGGAGAAAACGATGAAGAAGTGTGTAATAATAGTACTAGAAAATATACAATAGCTGTTCCTGTGGACAATGAAGGTGTAAAGGAATATCATATTTGTATAAAGCCCCATATTTTTAAGAAATGTATTTCTAGTCGGATAGGTGAAGTGAAAGATTGTTATATAGGGAAAGTTACTGTTGACAATAATGTTTTAAGAGTTATTTGAAATAAAGAAATCTTGTAGTACTATTTTTCAAACTTTATCTATATATTCTATGTTTTTAACTAAATAGTTGTTCTCAAAGTAAAAAATTGATATATCAGTAAAAGAATCTCAAATGAGTAGTTCTGTACTAATCTGTATGAATCCTGAGGTGCGCAAATCATCGTCACATTAGTCGTGATACACCCTGGTTCGAAAAGGTATGTGATAATCCTGTATGGAATGGACATTGATAGAAGCACGACGGAACATTAGTTGACAATGTCATTGATGCAAGAGCGGATGTTGAAATCGAATTTGCGACTTAAAAAACCGTGCGGTTTATTCAGGTAATGTTGAAATATCGTAGCGCAATGGACAAAAATGAAATAAAAATTTTTAAAAGTAACATGGAAAATTTTTTGCAACTGAAAAAACCGTGCGGTTTATTCAGGTAATGTGGAAATATCATGGCGCAATGGACAAGATGGTAAGAAAAAGTACCAAAATTTGCATGACAATTTTGCGCGACTGAATAAACCGTGCGGTTTATTCATATTACGTTGAAATTTCACTGCGTAATGGACAAAAATTTAAAAATAATTAACCAAAATTGTAATGGAAAATTTTGCGCAACTGAATAAACCGTGCGGTTTATTCAGATTATGTTGAAATATCATGGCGCATTGCCCAAGAAAGTATAAAAAATATCATAATGATCATGTAATATTTGCGCAACTGAATAAACCGTGCGGAGTACTCAGTTGGTACTGGCATATCAGCATAAAATATGAAAAGGGAATCTAGTTCATTTCAACGCAAAGTATAAAGATAAATGCCTATTAACTGCAGTTAAGTCCAACTTACGACATCAATAGGTTGTGTTAGAATTACCACCTGTCACTGACCATATACAATCAATAGAGTCGCCGCTTATCATTTCCTTGTCAGCTGGCGTGTCGATGTCAGATAGTCTGATTCCATCGAACAGGAAACGGACCTCCTGCCTTGTTCTTGATATTTCTTGTAGGAACCTTGCAAATGTTGGAGAAAGAGGTGTAGTTGGTTTAACGTAAAATTCCACAAAGTTGTCATCCATGTCCCTGATTATCAAAGCCATTTTGTTAGGAGGAAGAGGCTCGCCATTTAACTTTGTTCTTTGACCTGTATTTAGAGCTTGATATACCGCACGGTTTATTCTAATCTTTTTTGACTTTTCTTCCTCCAAATCAATGTGTTTTGAAGATCTTGTTCGAGAACTTGGACCTCCAATTTCTTGCTCACTTAAAGATAATGCATCGTTTGTTGAAGATTGGTGTGATGTACTGGTTTCATGAACATGCTGAATGTTACTTGACATGGATTCTACTTTGTTTGTCTGTTCATGTGACTTTACGTTGGATGTTGAACTAGTACTCGTAGATGGTTGCTGTCCTGACCTTGTATTCCGAATATGTGTAGCATGGTTCGTATTTTGTAAAGACTCCGCATTTTTACTGTGTTGTATCGAATTTTGTTTATTCATTGCAAATGATGTGATTGTTGTCGTCAAGAAGATGCAGTGAAACAGAACGTTGTAGTGACTTAGGAGTACCAGTAGCAGTTGGAACAAAATGTTTACGGTGGTCCAAAGTAAATCCAAATTGAAAATGTAAATATGTGATTTACTTTTAGGTATTCTACCAAATTATTTAAAATTAGTTTAGAATAGTTTTCTATTTTATCGATATACATCTATTAGAAATAAGGATGTTTTCAAAAAGAAACAATTTCGTACGGGCTGAATGGTTTTTTTGATCAACACAATCAAAACTGTATATTTCTGATATGAATATGTTTGTATTTAAAAGTTTAAAAAATAGATATGATTTTATATTTTTTTTATTTTGGTATATGTATTTTTCTACCGTACACATTGTGATATGTTTTGTGTGAAAATGAAAACAAAAAGAGAAGCGACGTGTCTGGATTATATGCCATGTAATTTTAAGGAATAAAGGAATTTATTTGTTGCACAATATGAAATTTTAATTTATGTACTGCAGCCCGTTTCAAATGCGATTGGATTTGAAAAAACCGTGCGGTCTAAAATATTGTTCCAAATAGTTTTATGAAAAATAGTAATAATTGCAACATGTATGATAACGCAACTGTTCCTTATGCATGCCTGCAAATGTATTGATAGGTATATCAAGCAGAAGTGAAAATATTTTGATGTAATAATTATTATCGTCAGATAAAAACAAACTTGGAAGGTAGTTTGGTAATCCGAATCGTAGTACAATCCCCTTTGGCAGGAACAAGCATGGGCGTGTATAATGCATGGCATATGATATCACATGTAGACCTGATGTGTTGAGTGCTGTTTGAAACAGTCAAACTGGCAGTTTGAATGCGCTAAGAGGTCGCATTGCCGAATATAACTGGGTCCCGAAACAAATATATATTGATCTATATGGCACGTAATTGAACAAAAATAGGGTAGGGTAATGGATCAGTGGATGTCGTGAAAATTGAATAAACCGTACGGGTTAAACGGTTATACGCGCTCATAGAAGGAAAAAAAGAAATTGAACAATTTGAATAATCCGTGCGGCCTAAGCGGTTGTCGAGATTGCTCATTCCTTCAATTGTGGCGACAACTTGTTGCGTTAGTGAATACTTCGAGCGGTTTAAGCGGTTTTAGGGGAACGTCTGCGTTCGTCTTTCAGATTTCTGCCAGTCATACAACCGATTTAATTGCCTATAAAAGAAGCCATCACCGACAGTATGTTGAAGACTGTTATCATTCGCAAGCGTTCTCAATCCCCGTCACGTCAACGGCAAACAGGACACAAGCGAACAGCATCACCGTCGATAACAAGAAAAGTACCCATGGCTCAGAGAAGACGCGGTCAACCGGAACGTTGCTTCCAAAGTGTACCGGACCTTTATGTGCAGTTACGGGAGCTCTATAATTCTGCAAACGAAGAGTATGAAAACGAGCACAATGAGGCCGAAGAAGACATATCAACAGTCGATGAAAAAACCATGAAGGAACGCAAGGTGTCGATCGAGCAGACCATGATACTGAACATCAATGAAAACGTCGACGTTTACGTTACCGAAGATGGTCAGGACCGTAAGGAATGCGCAGCAACTACCGCCACACGACTCGTGCGCCCCTTTCTGATATACAACAATCATCTATGTATGGCAGCGTTCAGATACTATCCCGGTGGTATTACGCATAATGTGCGCATATGGACCTTCGAACGCCCTGTTCGTGGAAGAGGTGACAATCGTCGACGCAACCCGTTCGACCATACGCAACTTGAGAAGTATTTATCATGCAGTGTCACAACCATGCATGTGTGGGCGTCACTAAGGGACCGACTGAAAGAACGTAATGTACGTCGGGGAACCTGGGCTTTCTATCTTAGCCCAGATGCCCGTGGGTTTGTCACGTCTGTTGTTCTTCACGTCATAAATCATGTCGCTTACCTTGCTAGTCAGTTATATGCGGGAGACGCAGACGCAGAAACCGACGAAACCGGAATTGCATTATACGAGGCATTAGATGCGATGGATGTGGGATATGGAAGTGGGAACGATATTCAACAGGAACAGATGGCATATAACACACCGCCGGAAATGGAAAATGGTATACATGAAGTATGGTGTCAATTTGTGAAGAAGTATGAAGAATGTATGGAGACCGTCGTCAACCAAGTCATTGAAGGAATGGACGTTACGAGATACGAATTGGTCAAGGTTGGGCGAGGCAACAGGAAATTACCACCACCGGACCAACTGATTACTCCACACGAAGTATTCCATGCGATATTCTACCATGATGACACCTCGGCACGTTTTGGTAGTCTATTCCTGGAGTCATTGTACAGCGTCGATATCGCCACAAAGACCGTCAATGCCGAACAAATATTCAGTGGTGGTCTCACAGGAGAGCACAGAGAAACACTCGGAGACGCGTATGGCAGGCTGATGAACTCTGTGACGTACTGCATGCAAGACGAGGCGCAGGTCCTGAATCGATACATCCGCCGCAACCGGTCAGAAATAGTGCGTGTAGCTCTTGTAGACTTCGAAGCACGGAGAGCAGCTATCTACGCTGCCGACTACAGGAGACCGGTGCCCACCCAAATAGAAGCGAGGCGACTAACCAAGGCGCAGATACTTGCGATGCTCCCCCAACACCCCGAGCACCAACGCCATCTACCAACACCCTCGGTGTCGCTGAGTATGATGCGTCCGTCCGCTGCTGTGAGCCGTCCGCAAAATCAGACCGGCGGCGCTGGTCCGTCGACAGCAATAGTGGAAGAAAGTGCCGCACATGCATGTATGTTATGCGAACAGGAGTGGCCCCAGTCCAAAGATTGGCCACCCGCACCGACAAGAGTTGTGAATGGACACCGGATCACTGTGGAACGTATAGAAGAGGAAGATGATGTAGCGAGGCGCACAAGGTCCCACAACCCAGAGCTCGTGGAAGTCAGCACCGTCGGTACACCGAGAACACCTGCAGCACCACAGATTGTCGACCATTTAGACACAATCAGCAACACCCTAGGCGCAACAAACGAGACTAGGACAGCCGCATTACGTACGTTGCTGAACGAAATCATAGCGCGGACTCGTGACGTACCGGGTACAATGGGAATACTTCGTGCGGTTTTAACAGAGGAGGAGAATAGGATCGCTGCGGTGCAGGCACAACAGGAAGAGAAGAGGCAACTACAGCAACAACAGGAAGCGGAGCGCGTTGAGCGCGCGCGTCTTGCACAGGTCGCCCGAGAGGAGAAACAACGAATAGCGAATCAGCGGAAGGAGGCGGTCCAAGGGAGAAAAGAGGAAGACACCAATCGCATCACCGCGGCTATCGAAAGCCGTACTCGTGGGGGTCCGGCTGCCTCGGTTGTCGAAGAAGCGGTTGCGTCTGCACAGGTCCTGAACCTCGCACCACCCCAGGAGGTCGTTGAGCAACCACCGCCTCCAGACCCGACAAATCCTCGACCACCGCCACCGCCACCAAATGCGGTCGTACTTAGAAGAAGACCAACTATCCACAGATGGATTCCCATTCGTTGGTATAGGGAGAGGCTTGGCGAACGTCCTTTGTACGACGTATTAGCGTCATGGGGTACACCGTCCGATAGCGCGCTTTTCAACCATGGGAAGGTATGGTCAGACGACCGGTTCAGGCAGGGCTTCGACACACAAATCAACGAAACACAGAACTTTGTCGATGATATGCCCACGGTGTATAGAAACGCGACTGACTATGTCCGATTATGGACGTCCATCCTGTACAACAGGTTATTCACCGTTTTCAGGGAACTAGCAACGACTCCGACGACATGGGCATCTGTGCCACCTCCAAACGATTTGTGCGTGCGGTCTAATCAGTATCCCCACCACATTCATCTAGGCCCAGCAGGCCTCCAACTGGACAACCGCGGTTTCCACCCAACAAATCCCGCATTCACGGCTAGATTGTGGTTTCCCGCAGATCAACATCCCGGCAGACACCGCCGGCATCGCGTAGGTGATGTGGTTATCGTCCGCTGTTACATTGCGCAACACGGGACTGGAAAAGACACCGCGATAATTTACACACAGACATCCTCCCACCTCTGTTTCGTTGCAGGGTACGCGCACGAAGGTCAATATGGTGGTCCGAATGAGCGGCGGTCTATTGCGTATACCATCGTGAAAATGGGCATTGCTGACAACCGTGGACGACTGAGGTCCCAAGCAGGATTGCGGTCATCCGGACTTACATACCTACATCTTGAGACGGTCGACTACATCCATACACTCCAACGCGCCGACGAAGAGCTACGACAGCTACAGGATACAGAATCCAATCGCATCACGGCCTTGCTCCTCAACCATCCCATCCCGGTCGACAACCCCCTCGAGCGAATCGATGACAACTGGATGCGCTACACAACCCGAAATCTAATTACCGCACGGCCTAATGAGCGTACGGCAAATCTGCGAGATTGGCTGAACAACTATATCCGTAATGCGACAAGCGATACATTCCAAGACAGAATCCAGGATTATACTGACCGTGTGCATATGTACGACGGACATACACCGGAGCCGATTGGTGGGGGACCCGGTGCGACCGTCTGCAATACAACTCAGCTCATGGCGGCCGTGTTAATGATGTCCAGACCGCGTGGTCGGATCGATGCGGCACAGATATTCCGCGATTACGTCACAGCAGTCATCGGACCTCCTGGAACAGGGAAAACACACACGCTCATCCACACCTTAGCCCTTATAGTGCATTCTGATATGGCCATGCGTGACGAACTTATTCTGATGAACAACTTGCTCCAATTGTACGAGGACGCGGATGACGAACAGGTAGAGGGAATAATTCGTCGTATGCGGGCACGGAACAACGAAACCGTACTACCAAAAATCCTCATCGTCACACCAACACACAAGGCTCTCGACGTGGTGGAATCGAAACTGCTGGACAGAGCTATGCCGGTGTACGACCTGGAACATCGTCGGTGGGAACGCGTAATTCCTTTCTATCGCCGGGTTGCACATCCAATGGACGACGCAAGAAACCCTGAATTGGATAACATGCGTGAAGAAATCATCCCGGAAGTCATAACGTCCAACTATTGTGCGTTCATCACCCTTTCAACACTGGGTTCTGTTCATAGGGCCTTTTGGAGTACCAATTCAGCCAACATGCAACGGTATGACTACGTTTTTGTGGACGAGGCATCCATGGCATCCGACCTTGACATTATACCGCTACTTGGTTATATACGTGATGCGACCGGACCTCGAAATCATCTTCCGCGAATATCGTTCTTGGGTGATCCTCTGCAACTTCCTCCAAATACGCAGGGCCAACCGTCGTTGTCCCGTTTGATAGAGCGTTGTTCGTTCTTCGAGCGTTTGGTAACAGGATGTGTGCCGGGAATACCGGGATCAAATACCGTGCGGACTATTCAACTTGATATTCAGTATCGCATGCACCCAGCAATATGCGACCTGGTAAATATCATCAGCAGTCGTAATCTCATAACAGTACCGTCGGTTAATACACCTTGGATGATGGAGGATGTCGCCGATCCGGTTCGTATATACAACGGAAATATAAGTCAACTTCTAACAGATATCAACTTTGCTAATCCGTTGATATGGATTGACCCATATGTCGCCCTCGACCACAACACTAGTTCAGACACATACAGGCAACTAAGCGCCGACTTTCAAACTACGCGTGAAACATCCGTGCTCGAAACAATGTATGCACTCGCTCTACTCCGTCATTTGGTGTACACTGAATCTGTACAAGGTTTCGAGGACATCCTTGTCCTTACCGCGTACAATAACCAAAAGATACAACTTCAGGACGCCGCAACTGACAGACTTAGAGACATTTTACCAGAAGAAAACACGTTTACAGAATCACGTATACGAACAGTGGAGTCGTCCGAAGGTTTTGAAGCTAACACAGTTATATATGTTTCGGGTAGAGGTCCGGATAACACAGGTGCGAACGAAGCTGTTGGTGATACAAGCTTGGTGAATGATCTACGAAATCTGCATGTATTGGCCTCAAGGGCGAAAAGACGTTTTTATGTGGTGGCCTCAGCTCAATTCTATAGAGATAATTGTCCCCGATGGGGTCCGACTTTAGACTTTTTCCAGGAGAATCCATAGTTCCCTAACCCAATAAATGTTATGTTTCATATAAAACATGTAATTGTCTTTAGAATGTTGTCCTTCTTTATGTCACACACAGTGCACGTTATAGAATACTTCGCACGGGTTGTTCAATTAGTCTCAGATTTTCCGTTTTTTTTGTGATATGGCAATTATATTTTGTTTTACCGAGGCGCGCACATGAATACTTCGCACGGTTTATACATGTTGTTGTAAATTCTCACCAGTTTTTCAGGATTATCACAATATTCTATATCCCGAGGCGCGCAACTGAATACTTCGCACGGTTTATTCCGTTCACCTTCATAAATTTCCAAATTTGTGTTCGATCATATCCCAGTTTCCGTTTGCCCGATACACACATATGAATAGTTCGCACGGTTTATTCATTTGGTCAAAATTTTTCATTTTTTGTTTCACCGATATCACATTATTCTATGTCCCGAGGCGCGCAACTGAATACTTCGCACGGTTTATTCAGTTCACCTTCATATCTTTTCCAAATTTTTATTGCTGCCATCACACTTTCCTCTTTCCTAAGGCGCACAACTGAATACTTCGCACGGTTTATTCATGTTAGCTTATTCATGCCCCCTTTTCCCCCTAACAACGCAATATCCCCTTTCAATGAGTGTATGTAGAGCACAGAATAGTACACACGGTTTATACGACAAAGCTGCATTTCTGTGATGGCATTGCGCGGTACATTCAACATGTATGTACCTTTATCATGGTAGAGAGCCAGGTCGCTCATACCAATAGCAGACGCGCCATACCATCTGTTGTCGGACGGAGTGATCATATATATTTCTGTTCTGCTGTTGCTGTTCATGTCGTCCGCTGTACCTTCCAGTACTTGCTCATGAACTCTAGTAATCCTGATACAGAATATATAATTCATTATATTGTTTTTATTCGTTTCATATCTGCTCAATCTTATAACATTTTCCCTATTGGTATACGACATTTTCCTTTTGGGGTCCTTTCCTTTTTAATCAATTACATATAGAAGTGCTGTTGTGGTCAAACACATAATCTTTCAAGCATGTGTCCTTTTCCTAAATACGGAATACTAATCAAAAGTATCGATATTATCGGATTAACCGTTCCCTTTTCATAAGATATAGAAATTTATCATACCCTTATTACTGAAAAGAATACATATCAAATGTTCACAGTATAAACAGTATTAAATCTTGTAAATTGGACCTGTACATTCTGAACAATCATTATCTTATTTCACGTCGAACACCATGCCGAATTCACGACTGGAATTCCAATGTGTTCACAAGGATTGTACCGGTAATTTCAAAACTTCAACATCACTCAGGTTACACAAGTTATTTTGCCCACATATTCAGAGTGAATCTACTGCCGTTTATCAACAGTACTGTGACTACGACAATGACTCTGTTCTCCGAAAACTATACTCGCAGCTTCTGGACCTTTTCGGCATGGCACAGATGAAGAACCACGAACCTGACGATCCTAAATTCTCTTACAAATCTTCGAAACTTGACCTCATTTGTCAATTAGTCGACTGTTTGATGATTATAAAAGACCGCACGGACAATTCATTTTTGTCAAAGTTTTTTGTATTACTAAATGATTATTATAGAGCAACTAGTAAAGATTCAGATTTCCGTAGTCTCTCCAATATAGACCAGGACTTAGAGTCGTTTTTTACTTCATCGACTTCACTTTCCGTTTCATCAACAAACCATTCCATAATGTCGTCCAGTCTTTGTAGTGCAACTCAAAATCGTATTGAATTTAAGAAACACACCGTGCACGAAGGTTCGTTCCGTTTCACATACTATTCGGTAGATCCTGTCGAGCTTTTGAAAAATCAAGTGTCAACGGTGACAATGGATCAAATTATTATGGATCCAGACTCATGCGCAGATGAATGGAATGCGGTAACTTCGAAACTTGGAAAGGATGTGATACCAAAGTTCATTTCTCTCATAAAATCACATAGTTCCACAGATATCAAATGATATCCCAAGACATATGTTAAAGGCTTTCCACAGTCCTTTGTAGGTCTAGGTCAGTTTTACTCTGATTAAAGTAGTACTACATTGAACATTGGCGGTCAGTCTTTTCACCCGTTACACTTAACGTTACTGAACTTTAAAAAACCGTACGGCACAAGCTGATTTCTTCAGGATTGACAACCTTGGCTTTCTTGCCAACAACATTTTTTGAGCAATGCGAAACAAATTATTCAACAGTATTGGTAAAGGCCAATTCTTTAAGCACCTCGATGAAGATGTCATTTTTACATAGAACAATAACTAAGACACTTTCCCCTCTGGCTAAGATAGCTCTACAAGGGTTTGAACGTCATACCTTCAACAACTATGCACTCAGATTACATTTACTACCGGGTAACTACTGTGCTGATATATTGGAATCAAAGGATTGGACTCACGTCAAACATGGACAGTTAACACTTCAGCCATGTCATAGATGCCATATTTTCAATTCACAACTGGAATTCTCTAACATTGGTGAACCCAAAACTTTGGAAAACACTCAACGTACATGGTATTTTTAGAGGCTGCACTTCAAAATTATAGAGATTC
>JAAUYE010067547.1_pt1 | contig 12368 bp, 9 predicted proteins | sample 7278081 | NCBI WGS metagenome assembly JAAUYE01 (sample SAMN14350131, study PRJNA611818) | marine sediment metagenome | isolation source: surface marine sediment (0.6m) | place: French Polynesia: Moorea | collected 2018-08
CTTCGAATACCGCATGCCCGTCTCGCAGGTGGTGGGCGACCGCCTGTTCCTGACCATTCTGATCTCCATCGCCACCATCATCTTCACCTGGCTGATCGCCTTTCCGATCGGCATCTATTCCGCCACGCGCCAGTACAGCTGGGGCGACTATGGGCTGACCTTTCTGGGTCTTCTCGGCCTGGCGACGCCAAATTTCCTGCTCGCCCTGATCCTGCTCTATTTCGCCAATGTCTGGTTCGGCACCTCGATCGGCGGCCTGATGGACCCGATATACCTGGACCAGCCCTGGTCGGTGGACAAGGCCTTGTCGGTAGCGGCGCATTTATGGGTGCCGGTATTCGTAATCGGCACCTCGGGCACCGCCGGCATGATCCGGCGCCTGCGCGCCAACCTGCTTGACGAGCTGCAAAAACAGTACGTTACCACCGGGCGCGCCAAGGGTTTGCCGCCGGGCAAACTGCTGCGAAAGTATCCGCTGCGCGTCGCGCTCAATTTTTTCGTCGCCGATATCGGCAATATTCTGCCGCAGGTGATTTCGGGCGCCGAAATCGTTGCCGTGGTCATGTCCCTGCCGACCACCGGACCGATACTGCTATCCGCGCTGCAAAGCCAGGACATGTATCTCGCCGGGTCCTTCCTGATGTTCCTCGCGCTGTTGACGGTCATCGGTGTGCTGGTCTCCGATATCCTGCTGGCGCTGCTGGATCCGCGGATCCGGCTCGGCGGAGGGACGACGAAATGAACCATTTCGTATCGCGCGAGCCGTTCGATCCGCGATCGATCGAGGCGCTGACCCCGGCGCAGGAAAAATACTACCTCGCGTCGCAGTGGAAACTGATGTGGTGGAAGCTGAAGCGCCACCGTCTCGCGGTAATCTGCGGCGTTATCCTCGCGCTCAACTACGCCACCATCATGTTCAGCGAAATCATCGCGCCGTATAACCTGCACACGCGCAACACCGATTACGTTTACTCGCCGCCGCAGTCCGTGCACCTGTTCCACGAGGGTGAATTCGTCGGGCCCTTCGTCTACGGGCGCGACTACGAGCTCGACATGGACAATCTGAAACGCCTGTACCCGGAGCGTCTCGACGATCCGCAACCGCTGCGCTTCTTCTGCTCGGGCGACAAGTATCGCTTCTGGGGGCTGTTCGAGGGCAGTTTTCACCTGGTCTGTCCACCGGAAAACGGCACCTTTTTCCTGCTCGGCACCGACCGCCTCGGCCGCGACATGTTTTCGCGCATTACCTACGGCGCGCGGATCTCGCTCACGATCGGGCTGGTCGGTATCGCGATCAGTTTTTTCTTCGGCATCGTTATCGGCGGCCTCGCCGGTTACTACGGCGGCTGGGTCGATGCCGCGGTGCAGCGCATGATCGAAGTCATCCGATCGTTCCCGGAGCTGCCGCTGTGGATGGCCCTGTCCGCGGTGCTGCCGGTGAACTGGAGCCCGATCCTGATATTCTTCGGTATTACCGTGATTCTGGCGATGCTGGACTGGACCGGAATCGCACGCGCGGTGCGCTCCAAGCTGTTATCGCTGCGCGAGGAAGATTATTGTGCCGCCGCGGAACTGATGGGGGCGAAACCCGGGCGTATCATAGGGCGCCATTTGCTGCCCGGGTTCACCAGCCATTTGATCGCGTCGGCCACGCTGTCGGTACCGGCGATGATTCTCGGCGAAACCGCGCTCAGTTTTCTCGGGCTCGGCCTGCGACCGCCGGTGACCAGCTGGGGCGTATTGCTGAACGAGGCGCAGAACATCAACGTGGTCGCGCTTTATCCGTGGCTGCTGTTTCCGGTGGTGCCGGTGGTGCTGGTGATTCTGACCTTCAACTTTTTCGGCGACGGCCTGCGCGACGCGGCGGATCCATACAAGTAGCCGATGGCTTTTGGATTCGTTCAGCGCGACAGCTGCCCGGTCTGCAGCTCCGGGAATCATGCCAGGCTGTGCGATATTCCCTTCACCGATACGCGTTTGCGCGAATTTCTCGCCGCTTTTTACCAGGGCAGGGTGCCACTTAACCTGCTGCGGGAAGAGCGCTTCAGCGTGGTTACCTGCCTGAGCTGCGGCTTCATCTACCAGGACCGCATCCTCGACGACGAGGGCATGGCGTCTCTTTATCAACACTGGGTCGATCACGCCGCCAGTCTGAACAAGAAAAAAAACGCCACCGCCAAACGGTTTCGCCAGTACGCAGGGCAGGTGCAGACGCTGATGCAAATGACGGGCGGGCAACCCGGGCGGATACGCGTGCTCGATTTCGGCATGGGCTGGGGTTACTGGAGCCGTATGGCGCAGGCCCACGGCCTCGCGGTCACCGGCTTCGAACTGTCCGCGGAAAGACGTGAGCATGCGCAGTCGATGGGCATCGACGTCATCACCGAGCTGCCGCCGCCGGGTGAACATTTCGATGTTGTCTACGCCAGCCAGGTGTTCGAGCATCTGCCGCAACCGCTCGAAACGCTGCGCCAACTGCGCGGCCTGCTGTCGCCGCGTGGGCTGATCTACATCCGCGTGCCGGATGGACGGGGCGTCGCGCATACCCTGGAGCAGTACGGCTGGTCGCCCGGGCTCGATGCGGTGCATCCGCTGGAGCATATCAACTGTTTCACCCGCGCGACCCTGACCCGGCTAGCCGCGGAAGCGCGGCTGCGCGCGGTTGCGGCGCCGTTGAGACTGAGCTGGGGCAGCCTGCTCGGCGGCCTGATGCGTGAATTCGCCGACCGCTTCGTCACCACGCACCTGTATCTGCGGCCGCGGCCGTGACGCGGCCCGGGCGAAATTAAGGGTTATGGTCAGTCAAGGTTGATGCTAACCTTGCACCATGGACCCCATCACTGCAGGCAATGCCGCCGGAAATACGCTCCCGAACCAGTCCGAAAACATCGCGGACGATCGGCTCGATCAACGAGTTTCGCCAACCCGTGTCCGGCTGGAGGCCACGACCCACTGCCAGCTGAAGTGCCCCACCTGCGCGACCGCTACCGGTGAGCTGTATCAGACCATGGCCCGGGGATTTTTGCGTTTCGAAGACTTCAAACGTTTTGTCGACGACAATCCGCAGATCAGGCAAATCGGTTTATCCAATTTTGGCGAAATCTTTCTTAATCCGCATTTGCCGGCTATCATGGAATATGCCTTCGAAAAGGGCGTGCGCCTGTCCGCGACCAATGGCGTAAACCTGAATACGGTGCGAGATTCGACTCTGGAGGCATTGGTCAAATACCGGTTTTATCATATGCGCTGCTCGATCGATGGAGCGTCCCAGGAAACCTACGCGTTATACCGGATCCGGGGGAATTTCGATCGAGTGATCGCGAACATCGACCGAATCAATGAATTCAAGAAAAAATACGATTCGGAATTTCCGCTGATGACATGGCAATTCGTCGTGTTCGGCCATAACGAGCACGAAATCGGCAAGGCCAGGCAAATGGCCCGTGAACGCGGTATGGAATTCGAAACAAAACTCAACTGGGATGAAAACTGGTCGCCGGTTCGTGACCGTGACATGGTACGCAGGGAAATGGGTATCGACGCTGCCTCCCGCTCCGAATTCAAGGAAATACATGGCAGTGGTTATATGGAGAATGTTTGCCATCACCTGTGGGATCAACCGCTGATCAATTTCGATGGCACGGTCTGGGGATGTTGTCGTAATCACTGGCAAGCTTACGAAGGTAACGTATTCGAAGACGGTCTCGAAAACCTGCTCAATTCGGAACAAATGCGGTATGCGCGGCGGATGCTGACCGAGGGGGTCGAGCCGAGGGATGACGTGCCCTGTAGCAGCTGCAAGATTTACCGGACGATGCGTCGAGAAGGACGGACGCTCGACCGTTCGAGTGTCGAACATCGGCGCAAGGGAGCGGCCGTTCCCGGCAGTCCCTGAGCAAGGAATCGCTGCTAACTTCAGGGCTACAATCCGCTGGTCGATCGCCGACGTCGGCTTCAGCCTGGCGAAGCTTGTTACTCGGCAACCAGCAGTTGTTGAAAATGCTCGTTGCTTTGCCGCAGGCTTTCGAACGAACCCTGCTCCAGCAGCCTGCCGCTCTCCAGGACCATGACCGAATCGAACAGTTCGGCCAGCTGCACCCGACCCAGGATCCAGATAATGCCGTGCGAGGCCATCAGCTTGCGAATATTTTCGATCAGGCGGCGTTCGCTGGCGGTATCCAGCGCCGACAGGGCTTCGTTGACGATGAGCAGATCCGGGGCCTTGAGCAACCCCCGCGCGACGCCGAGTTTTTGCCGCTGAATCGACGACAGGCGGCCGCCGCCGACGCCGACCTGGTAATCGAGCCCGGCGCGAATAATGTCTTCGCGCAGCCCCAGCGACTCGACCACGTCGGCAATCAGCGAATTGATTTTTTCCTGGGCATGAGCCTGACCGTAGGCGAGTTTACCGAACAGGATGTTGTCCTGAATCGAGATCATCGGGTTGTAGCTGCTTTCATCGAAAAACGCGATTCCGACTTCCTCCTGCTGCGCGAGTTCGTGAATGCGACCGCGGGCTTCGAGGATGCGCTGCTGAATCTGCTCGTTGATCAGGCCGAGACGGTGACGCGCGACGATGAGTTTGAACGGCAGCGACAGCAAGCGCCGTTTGTCGGCGTCGTCGAGTTGATCGAGTCCGTTCTGGCGGATTCGCTGCAGCAGAATATTGAACTCGGGCAGATCGTCGGCGGAGATAAAACTGAATTGCTCGAACAGTTCGCTATCCGGCTCGACGTCGGAAAACAGGTCGAGCATGATTTCGGTTATCTTGGCGCCGGCGTCCAGAAAATCGTCGTTGAGGCCTGTTTCCTCGAGGATTTTCTGCAGTTTCGGGTTGTCGATAAAGCGTTCGACCTCGATGCTCTGGCCATGCAGCGTGCCGAACAACAGGTTTTCCGACACCGCCATGTTGAGGTTGTACTTGTCCTTGTCGAAGGGTTCGACCAGCCGGGCAACCTCGGGCTGGGTAAACTTGTCGCGCAGCTGCCGACGTGCTTCCATGATGCGTTCGACCAGGTCCGGGTCTTTTGCCTGGTCCACGAACGACTGCAGGCCGAACTGGTAAATTTCATCATCGAGTTCGACGCATTGCAGAATCTGGATGATTTTCGCGGTGAGTTGCTGCCGGTTTTCGAGCCCGATGGAGGACGGATCGATCCATTCGTCGTCGTAGCGGTTCGGCGAATTGCCGGCCTGCAGTGCCAGGTGGCGGTCGTGTTCGTATTCCTGCTCGTCCACTGGGGCATCCTTGCTAATCGGCTGGTGTTTGAGCGAATAACACAGGTTGTAAAACACCGAGCCGTTGAACATGAAACAGGACGGACCGACATAACCCAGGTGAGTACCGGTTATCGCCTCGGGCAGCTCCTGCATTTTGCGCTCGCCGAGGGTCAGGTTGCCTGAACTGGGATAGAGCAGGCGCGAAATCAGGCCGGCGAACTCGTCCTTGCCGCTGTTGCCGAGCCCGACCGCGGCACAGTGCTGGTCGATCGGAAAGCGGAAGCTCGCGCCGTCGAGGCTGAAATACAGTCCGTCCTCGCTATAGCGCAGGTTGCTCGCGACTATTTCGCGTCCCGGCAGTTCGGTCTTTTCGGGCCGGTCCTCGAGGATGTTGCTGTCGATCAGGTTTTGCGGATCGAACTGCTGAATCACCTGGGTGTATTTCACCTTCATGTCTTCCTTGCGCTGGTAGTAGCGCAGCAGCTCCTTCCACGGCCCCGAGAGATCCTTGTAAGCGACCAGCACCGCCACCATGGCGCCGATCGACAGTTCGCCGCGGAGGACGAAATAACCGCCGACCGAGTAAAAGAAAAAAGGCGTCAGCTGCGCAATAAAGTTGTTCAGGAACTTGATGAAAAACTTGCGCTTGTAAATCGCGTAGCGAATCTTGTAAATCTTGCCCAGCCGTTGGCTGATATGGGCGCGTTCGTACTCGCTGGTATCGTTGGCGTGCACCTCGTTGATGCCGGTTACGGTTTCGCCGATGCGTCCCGACAGGTTGCGCGCGGTGGCGACGCGTTCCTTGGACAGCTCGTTGACCCGTTTCTGCAGGCGCGGAATGACGTAGAGCTGAAACGGGTATAGCGAAATCGCCGCCAGGCCGAGAAACAGGTCCTGCTGAAAAATGAAAAAAAGGTAGGTCAGCAGGGTACCGCCCTGGAATACCGGCAGGGTGAAGGATTCGCCGATGAATTCGCCCAGCGGTTCGGTCTCCGCGGTAATCATCGGAATCAGTTCGCCCGAGGATACGCGCTTGAAATGCGGCATCGGGAAGCGCAGAACGCGGCCGTAAAGTTCATAGCGAAAACGGCGCAGCAGGCGCTCGCCGAGCGCGCCGCGATAGACGTTGAGCAGGAACTTGAGGCCGCCGCCGGCAGGTACGACGGAGAGAAAGGCGAGGCTGAATATCATCAGGAATTCGAGGCGGTCGAATTCGTAGCCGAGAATGGTTTCGGGAATGTCCGTGCCTTCGAGCAGGTTGATGATTTTCTTCGGCAGCTCGAGGGTGATGTAAACCAGCGGCAGCGACGCCAGCGACAGGAATATCAGGGCGATTTGATCACGCTTGCTGTGATTCAATATATACCGGTATAGAGAGGGTTCCATGGATACTGATTTTATGATTTTAGTTTTTGCAGCTGGTTTCGCATCGCGCCTGGCTAGTACGGTTTGCCCGCCCGGTGTACTATCGCCGATCAGTCGATTTATAGCAAATAGCGTTTATGACACCTCGAATAGCCGTCGTGCTGAAAGGTTACCCGCGCCTGTCCGAAACTTTCGTCGCGCAGGAAATTCGGGCGCTGGAACAGCGCGGATTCGAGCTTTGCATATTCTCGCTACGCCACCCTTACGACCCGGCGACGCATCCCGTGCACGCTGAAATCGAAGCGCCCGTGCATTATCTGCCCGAATACGTGCACGACGAACCCGGCCGGGTGCTCGGCGCGCTGTCGAGGCTGGTCTTCGGCGCCGGATTCTGGCGCGCCCTGTTGCTTTTGATGCCGGACCTGCTGCGCGATCCGACCCGCAACCGGCTGCGCCGATTTGCCCAGGCCATGGTGCTCGCGGTCGAACTGCCGGATTCGATATCCCACCTGTATACGCATTTCATGCACACGCCGACCTCGGTCAGCTATTACGCCAGTATCATGTGCCGGCGCTCGTTCAGCGTATCCGCGCATGCCAAGGACATCTGGACCATTCCGCGCTGGGAGCTCGAGGAAAAGCTCGGCCGCGCCGACTGGGTGGTGACCTGCACCGCGGCCAACGAAAAGTACCTTAGCGAACTCGCGCCGGATCCGGGACGCGTGACGCTGCTTTATCATGGCCTCGATTTCGACCGCTTCGATGCCGCGAGCGGCGCCCCGTCGAGCCGTGACGGCAGCGATGCCGATGACCCGGTGCGCCTGCTCAGCGTCGGCCGCGCGGTGGACAAAAAAGGCTACGATGTATTGCTCGAGGCGCTGGCCGCGCTGCCCGCGGAGCTGCACTGGCGCTTCAGCCACATCGGCGGCGGCGAGTTACTGCCGCGCCTGCAGCAGCAGGCCCTCGAGCTCGGCCTCGAGCGGCATATCGAATGGCTCGGTGCGCTGCCGCAAACCGAGGTGCTGGCGCATTACCGTGCCGCCGACCTGTTCGTGCTGCCGAGCAAGATCAGCGCCGACGGCGACCGCGACGGTTTACCCAACGTGCTGATGGAGGCGCAGAGCCAGTCGCTGGCCTGCCTGTCGACCAACGTATCCGGCATCCCGGAACTGATCGTCGATGGCGACAGCGGCCTGCTGGTCGAACAGCGCGACAGCGACGCGTTGATGCAGGCGCTGCAGCGGCTGATCATGTCGCCCGAGTTGCGCGCGCGCCTGGCGAAAAACGGTTTCGAGCGCGTGCGCCGGGAGTTTTCGATGCAGCGGGGTATCGATAGCCTGGTGCAGCGCCTCAACCAGTCGCTGGGTCGATGAAACTCGCGCTCGTGCGTCACGGCATTACCGCGTGGAACCTGGAAAAGCGCATCCAGGGGCGCACCGACGTGGAGCTTGCGGACGCGGGACGCCAGTTGTTGCAAGCGTTGAGCCTTCCCGATGCGTATCTCGGGTTCGACTGGTATTGCAGCCCGCTGAAGCGCGCGCTGGACAGCGCCGGGATTCTCGGTATCGCCGACTTTTCGATAGAGCCGCGCCTGATCGAGATGAGCTGGGGCGACTGGGAAGGTCAAATCCTGAAACCCCTGCGCAGGCGGCTTGGCGACGTCATGCGCGAAAACGAAAGCCGGGGCCTCGATTTTTGCCCGCCCGGGGGCGAGAGTCCGCGCGAGGTGCAGCAGCGGTTGCAATCCTGGCTGAGCGAAATCGCCGGCCGCGGTCGCGACAGCGCGGCGGTTACGCACAAAGGCATTATTCGCTGTATTTACGCGCTTGCCCGCGGCTGGGACATGGTCGGCGAAGCGCCGATCGATTTCGACTGGGAAGCCTTGCATGTATTCGAATTCGATGCGCAGGGCCGGCTCGGGGATGCTTACCAGGCGGTCGGATTGCGCCGCGAGGCCGGTTGAGCCGGGCCTGACCGGCGCAACAATCAGGGCTGGCCCGGGTTCCAGATGTCTCCCGCACCGACCACGCGGGCGGCGGGGTGAGACCGGACACGCTCGAACAGGTCTTCGACAAAAGACCAGGTCGTCGGGTTTTGCACCAGGTGATGGGTCAGGATTCCGGTCGGTTCGCCGCGGTCGCGGTAACCCAGGCGGCGCGCGATCAGGTGCTGCATCAGCACCCCTATCGCCGGATAGAGTCCGATAAAACCGCCACCCTGGCGCCAGGCAATCGGGTCGAGGTGGGCGTTGGCCTGGAGCAATCCCGGCGCGGGGAAACGCTCGCCGCGTGCTTTCATCGTCGAAATACCGCCGAGTCCGATGCCGGGCAGCGAGGCGAGCAGGGCGGTGTCGATACGGTTCCACGGCGGCACCAGTACCGGAACGAATCGATCCTCGAAACACCCGGCGAGCCGCTCGCGCCCGGTGGCCAGGTCGTCTAGCAGCCGAGATACCGGCCTGGTGCCGCCGATCTCGAGTTTGAGCGCGCCCTCGGGTGCATGGTTGCGGTGCGCATAGCCGTGTTGCAAAACCGAGACTCGCGTCTCGCCGCGCAGGCGCAGCGCGAGTTCGGGCTCGAGCACCGCCGGAATCACCGCCAGCGACACCGGCAGCCCGAGCTTTCCGCTCAGTGCCAGCAGTTGCTCCAGTTCCACGCCCGGGCTGACCGCATCGTCGTCGCGCCACCAGAATTCCGCGACCAGGCCTGCCTGCTGCCAGCGATCCAGTTCGGTATCGAGCCAGCGCCAGGCCTGCTGGTTCAGGCCGGAAGCGGTCATGACGGTGAATCTCCGAGCCAGGCTTCGATTTGCGCCGCGCTGCGGTCGGCGCCGTCGAGGTCGACCTCGAGGCCGGTGTCGAGGTCGCCGGCGGCATCGACCGCGGCGGCCAGGCTGGCCGCATTCAGATCCTGCTGCTCGAGCATGACGACTCGCCGATGCGTGCTGAAAGCCTGCGCGCGCAGGGTTTGTTCGCGTTCACCGGCCTCGGCGTAGGGAACCACCACGGCCGGTGTGCCGGCGCGCAGGATATCGGTCATCGTGTTGTAGCCGGCCTGCGAAACAGACAGGCGTGCGCGTTGCATCAGGGCGCCGAAATCGGCGCGGTTGCGTTCGACGATGACCCCGTCGCGGCTTGCCGATTGCAGTTGCCGATAGCGGTTTTTGCCGATTGCGGGGCTGACCAGAATACGCCAGCGGGAGGCGGCGAGGCTGCTCAACGGTTTCGCCGCGAGCGCAGTTTCGAGAATCGCATAACCGGTGTCGCTGCTGCCGGCCGAAACCAGCACCTCGTCACCGCTGTCGCCGCTGGCCGCCGCGGAGGCGGCGCAAACGTAGCCGCTGTAAAACAACTTGGCGGCAATTTGCGCGGCCGCGCCGAAACTCGATTCGAGGGCGGCGATACGCGCGTCGCCGTGCACCAGCACGTGGTCGTAGTAAGCGTCGAGCCGTTGCAGAATCTCCTGCTCGCGGCCGGCTTTGCTTTTGGGTTGCAAAATATCGCGAATCGACGAAATGACGCAAATTGGCTCTGACCGCTGGCGCGCGCGTTCGAGCAGCGGAATCAGCTCGAAGGACAGCATGCGCCGGCCGAAGGGAAAGGTTTCGGTGATCAGGGCATCCGGCGCTGTCTCGTCGAACAGGGCAAGCAGCTGTTCGCGCCGTTGCGCTTTCCAGCTATCGTCGATGGGTTTTCCGCGGGCGTCGAGAATTCGACTGAAACTGCCGTCGGCGCTGTAAGCCGGCGGCAGCTGGTGAAAGTGAATCCCGGTATGCGCCGCCGTCAGCGTGCTTTTGCCGCCGCTGGCGATATCGACGCGCAGGCCGCGCCGCGCCAGCGCCTCGGCGAGTGCGAGCGCGCGCTGTAAATGCCCGGCGCCGAGCAGGTGCTGGACGTGTAGCAGAACGCGATGGGGTCGGCGGGTCGACAACTCGGCTCAGGCGGTGATGCTTTCCTGCTCGGGAGGCTCGAGGTAACGGCGCACGATTTCGGCGATATTGTCATGCCCGGCGAGCAGGCCGGGAATCTGGCGGGCGGAAGGCCTGGCCTGCCGCGGCAGCGCGCGCAAAGCCTCCGCCATGACCAGCGGGTCGCGCTCACCAGCCGGATCGAGCATGCTCGCGAGCTTCAGGCCGACCGCGCGTTCGGCGCGGATCAGTTGTTCCTGCCGCGGTACCGAGCGCGGCACGATGATGGCCGGTTTGTCCAGCGTCAGGATCTCGCAAAAGGTGTTATAACCGCCCATCGCAACGATGCCCGAGGCTTTTTGCATGAGCAACTCGATATGGCTGTCGAAGGTCAGGATTTCGACATTGGGCAGCCGATCGCAGCGTTCGTGGAATTCCTGCTGTTCCGCCGGCGGCATGAATGGCCCGGTAACGATGATCGCGCGCTGCAGTTGTTGGGTGTCCGCTTCGTAGGCGCGGATGACCCAGTCGACCATTTCGACCCCGTCGCCGCCGCCGCCGGCGGTGACCAGGATAAACGGCTGCTCGAGGCTGGTCGGCGCAACCCAGTTGCGCTCGCTCGGGATCTCGCGGTGGAGGTAACCGGTATAGGTCAGCTTGCGCTCGATCGATGACGGCAGGCCCAGGCCCTCCAGCGGACTGCCGATGTCGGCGGGCCCGTAAACCCAGATGTCGTGGTACAGATTCTCGAGCACCGGCGCCACTCCCTTGCGCTCCCATTCGGCCCTGAGCAGTCCCGGCTCGTCCATGATGTCGCGCAGCCCGAGCACGTTGATCGTGCCCTTCTTTTTGAGCATGTCTAGCGTGCTCGTCACCTCGCCCTGCAACCCGGTGGGTTCCTTGTCGACGAGGAAAATGTCGGGTTCGAAGGTTGCCGCGGTGTGGTAAATAATCGATTCGCGCATCGACAGGGTTTGCTCGAGATCGATATGCAAACCGAGCGACGTATAGGCGCCGTCCCTGAGCTTGATCACGCCCGGGATGCGCACGAAATCGACCCGCGCCTTGAAATCGAAACTGCCGATAATCGGTGATCCGGACAGGATTAACACGGACAGGCCCTTGTAGCGCGCTACCAGCGAATGCGCGATCGAACGGCAGCGGCGCAAATGGCCGAGGCCGAAGGAATCGTGGCTGTAAATTAGAATGCGGGATTGATCCAGCCGTTCTGTCATATTTACCGGTTTCGGATGTCCGAAAGCAGCAGACTACACTGATTTGAGGGGAAACGCACTGCCGGCGGGTAATTTAGTCCGGCGCTCCCGGAATCATTGACAAGCCCTCCTGTCATAACCTCATAATGCGGAAGACGGTGAAGCAAAGCCGTGTTGGAGAAAAACCCGTTGAGTGACAATACCCCGACCCAGTGGCCTCTGCTCGGGCGCAGGTTTCAGGACCAGTCGTTACCGCAACGGTTGCGCCGGTCCATCCGGGATCAGCAGGAGCGCAGCGAGGTATTGATCAGCATCATCCAGCTGGCCATCGTGTCGATTTTCGGCTTGCTGTATGCGATCGCGCCGAAAACCTTTTCCCAGGACGCGGATTTCGCCCCGGTACCCTGGGTTTTGACGCTTTACCTGCTGTTCAGCCTGATCCGCCTGCGGCTCGCGATCAGGCGGAGGCTGCCCGACTGGATGCTGTTTTTATCGTCCGTGGCCGACATTGCGCTGCTGCTCGGCCTGATCTGGAGTTTCCACCTGCAGTATGAACAGCCGCCATCGTTTTACCTGAAATCACCGACCCTGCTTTACCTGTTTATTTTCATTTCGATTCGGGCGCTGCATTTCGATCCGCGTTTCGTAATCGCGACAGGCATC
>JAAUYE010090665.1_pt1 | contig 12356 bp, 12 predicted proteins | sample 7278081 | NCBI WGS metagenome assembly JAAUYE01 (sample SAMN14350131, study PRJNA611818) | marine sediment metagenome | isolation source: surface marine sediment (0.6m) | place: French Polynesia: Moorea | collected 2018-08
CCGAACACAAGCTGAGGTGCACTCGAAATCTCTCTTTGTTTCTAAAAAAAGAAAGACAACTGCGGCACACGTAACTTTTTTGACGGTTTGAACGTGTTCCGCAGCAAACAAGAGCAGCGAGATTCCTTATTGCATAATAATGCTTCTTGTGCAACAAGAGATCTACATGAAACTTTTTTTGAAATCTGCTGACATACTGTGGGATCAAAAGTTCCTCTTGATAGCCGTAAACATTGACTGAAATTGGGGTTAGTCTCTCAAACTTGATCACTTCTTTGAGATCTACTGGAAATCTGAGATAATCTTTTGGCATCAAAGCCATCAAATTTCGATAGGTCTCATTCATCCTGTTGGGGTTTTTCTTCCCTCTATGATAGGGTGCAGCCAAAGCCAACGCCACTGCATGCAAAAAGCAGGTGCTATTTTCCTTTGAATTGATGGTCGAAACAGATCTACTTTTGCGCAAGAAAATTGGAAGTTTTGAAGTTTGACAACCTCCCGAAAACACGCGAAATGTCGATGCGCTGACATTTGCTTGAAGAACTCTGTGCAACGTCCAGCCCGAACCCTTGTGCACAAAAGTATCGTAATGAGCTATGCATTTTGCAAAGCTTTCTGCGCACCTCTCTTTGATTTCATGATGTGTGAGAATTATATCTGCGGGACTGACAAACCATTGCTGTATCCTGACGTTCATCTTTTGATCAAAAGAGTATTTTTCCAACTCTAAAAACAACTTTACCTGATACTTCAGGGCAAAACCCAAAGGCTGACTTTTGAATTTCGTTTTCAGTATCTTTGCTATTTCAGGAAACAATTTCTGAATGCACGTCTCGAGATCTGAACGCATGGATTTTGGAGGCCTGACAAAAAACTCTTGGTGGTAATCGTCAAGGGCTCCATGACCCTCAATCTGCATTGTGAAGGATAAAAGGTACGTGCAGGAAAGGGAAGAGGTTAAAGCACTAGTGACTATAAAACGCACGCGCAAACAGCACAATCAGCTCATTTGCAAATGCGGAGGTGGGGGAGGGGAGGGAGAAATCACTGGCATTCTCATGGGCAAAGAGGAAAAGAACCGCTTGATCACACAGGTAAATCGCTTTATTCATGCCTATCATCAGAAACGTGGTTCTTTGTGGCTACTTCTACACACGCCCAGAAAAGAAATTCAAAGTCAAGACTGTTTGTAATTTCTTTGGAAACAAGGTTAGCTTCATAGGGAACGCTATCTTTTTGACAATTTCCAAAAACATTCATTATCACCTTCTGGAGAAAAACGTGTGTAAGAACTTATGGACACTGTTAGAAGACAACATATGCTGTAACAAAAACGAAAGATTGAAATTTCTGAGTCTTGAAATCGTGAACATCCAGTGTTCACTGACGTTGCACTGTGACAGAAGGCTCATAACATCAGAACTCTTGTCAGTATACAACAAATCTTTCAACATTGACGACGTCTTTGTGATTCAAGAAGATCAAAGTCCTGAAGAGCCAACAGAGTTAGAACAGATTTCGGCAGATCGAGAGTACTTATCTTTACGTGTACTGACAAAAAGCTCTGAGAGAAAGAGCAAAACAGTGACTGAATCAGGCGAACGCGTTCGAAAGATATCCATCAAATTTGTTCAGAGAAAAAACGTCAAGGCAGTAAGTGTAACACTCATTCTCACTGAATGTACACCGACTTCTGTACAGATTGTTGATTTTTTCAAGAAATTTTCTGAGAAACTGAGCATGTACACCGTATCAAGACAAACCGTGAGCAAGAACCTTCTGACTTGTCTCGAATGTACACCAAAACGGTTGCGCAAAACATTGAAAAGTGTGCGCGAAACTCATGGCATCACGAAAAATGGCATGTTCACCAACTTTCTCTGCCAGGCTCTTTTCCGTGAAGCTCCATCAGAGCTCATAACATTGGGGAATATCAACGAGGCGAGCGCCTTCTTTGGAAGGCTGTGTGAGCCTGTGCAGTGTGTCGTCATGGTAGTTACGCCCCATGAGGGACATAGAATACAAAAACCAAGGGAAACTGCAAAACTTTTGCTGAAAGTCATACTCATGAACACGAGAGAGCAAAACCTGTACGCACCGAACTTTTGCTTGGAGCCATTTTGTGAAGCTGCCAGTCCGAGTGCAGCCAGTACACCCTCATCAAACATTTCGTGTGACATGCCTGTTCTCACAGCCGAAGACAACATCATCAACAAACTGACCTCAGATGGTCCTGATTTTAATGGTGCTGTTGGAGGTATAGAAAGCGCGGGCTGTGCAGTAAATGGGATTGGGGGATTTGCCAGCCTTCCGTCAGGAATGGAAATATCTAGTGACGCGGAACGCGCGAGGCAAGAACTGGATTCTCATATTCACATCAATGGTTTAGAAGCAATGGCTCAAGAAACAGCGCAAGCGTCTCAGATGTTTCCATTTATGAACGGCAACAACAACAACAACAACAACGCTCTCTGTACGATACCATCAAGCTCGTACATGCAATCCAATGTTCAAACTTTCGAAGATGAAAGCGATGTTAGTATAAGTGAGGGGAGTGACGATGGAAACAGCTCGGGGGGGTCCTATTCTGAGGAGGAAGATGATGAAGAGCAAGCCTCTGTCATCAACAAAAAGCTCAAACAAACAAATGTCAAGTATGTCGAAAAATGTATCGAGAAAAACCGCAAAAGGAAAGAACAACAAAAAATCAGGCAAAGAAAACAGCTTGAAAAAAGAAATGAGATGGCCAAAAGGGGATACACGAGCGAATTTCCTGACATCACAAAAAGTTTCCTAGAAACGAACAGCTACTATTGCAGAAACATGCAAAGCAACATTGACATGATGTACCAAACTTTCTGTAACATCTCTGTGTTAGCTTTTCGTCTCAAATCAGCAATGGACAGCATTTGTAGAAGCGGGGGTCAGGGCGAACTTGCTTGCACTGTTTGTCCCATTCATTGTGCAGAATTTCTAACTGATTTGAAGATCAAGGGCGTTGGACGGCGGCCGGCGGGAGCGTTGACTGCACCAGCGACAAGAAAACGCAAGGCTACTGCTCCAAAGAAGGCTCCAAAGAAGATCTAATGTCCACAGCAGGAAAGCGGCTTCCCGGACACGATGATGAATGCGCGCAAAGCAAAGGTAGCTATGCTTTGGGATGTTTTACACCCACCTGGCTCTCGTTCAACGGCCTCCCAGGATGCGGAAAAACGACTCTCATCGAAAGACTGATACCCGCACTTGACTTTGACGGATGGGGGCAAATCATCTTGCTTCCCGAAAATGTGTGTGACTCTGCAACATTGTGCAATTTCTATCGAGATCCACGGCGATACGCGTTCAAACTTCAAAGTGATGCGATCGAAAGATATTGTTCAACAATTCGTGAGTGTGGAAAAGAAATAAGGCGAAAAAACGAGAAAAGTGCTCCCTACATTGTAATCGAGCACACCTCAATTGATTCGATATTCTTTTTTACGTGCAGTTACAAAAAACAAGGTTTTATCGAAAGTGAAGGATTCAAATGTTTGATGGTCAAGTTAGAAAATGCTAAAATGCGACGAGACGAAATGTGCTCAAAATTACGTCATATTGAGGTGTGCTACGAGGGGCTCGAATCGAATGTGATGATTCGCAACATCACTCAGCGAGAGAAAGAGCGTGAAAAAAAGAATCGGATTCCGTACACGGATGACATTCTGAGATGTACACTAAAAGAAGTGAATTTTGCTCGAAGTATTGCTTTGTATTGCAGACCATGGAACGAAATGAACAATGTTGTCAGAGTGCCCTATGTACAAAATCACCAACCCCTGCTTGCTGTGAAGGAAAGTTTGCGTACTTGTGGTGCATCAGACAAGAAAAAGAAACGAAAAACTGATACTGCAAGGAAAGAACATGTCTGCGAAATAATTAGATACAACTGAAATAAATGAGGGAAAGACTTTAATTTACTTCCCTCATATGAAGCTCGATATCTCGATTTTCCTCATTTCTGTTCGACAGATACTCCACGATGGCGGTCACAAGAACAAAAATCAAACAAACCGCGCACACAGTTATGAAAACAATCGTAAAAATGTGCAGTCCTTTTGGAAAGGGATCATCAAAGCGGGGCGAAGAAGCTTTTGAGGTTGTTGGCATGGTCGACCAAACAGTGTACAACTGTGCGCGCGTTGATGGGGCAATGCTACTGGTGCTCGAGCTCGTTACGATTGGTCGAGTGATGATGCGAGTTTTGTGCAGCTGCACAAAGCGCAACCTGGCAGTGAACGGGTCAATGTACGGTACAGATGCAAGAACACTCGGAGTTGTCGTCATGATCATTGCGAATCGAACCAAAACTGTCCACCTACCTGGTGGAGGGCAAACGCTTGTTGAGAAAGAACGAGTAGTAGTCTCTAACATCGCTGGGGAAAAGTCTGTGTCGCTCGCTGTCGTCGTTTGTCGTCTCATGATGGCTTTGTGAAGCTCCCAATCGCGATGCAAACGACTCCAGGTCTCGTTGTGAAAGGCAGAAGGCGTGCGCGCGCGCTGTGTGGGTGGAGTCATCAGCTTCACTCGTTCCACCCAAACTCTCCATTTCTCGGGCAACCAACTACGAGTCACGCTCTCTAACGTTGTTGAAGATTGCGTTTCATTCCCGTTTCCCTCGGTAGAAACTCTCAGCAGAACAGCTAATCTCGAGAAAAGAGATGACCAAAAAGAGCTTACTCAAACGTGCGAAATCAGACTTTCCAAACGATATAAAATGCGCGCAAAGCCTTGTTTTCAAGAGACAAAAAAGTTTCACAAACATTTACTTTCATTTATTTCATGCTCAATTATGAAAAAAAGTACAACACTCACCAGCAAAGGAAACGCAAATGCACAAAAGCTTCATATCTACAAACGCTTCTTTCCTCCAACAATGTCTGTCTGTAATCTCCGGTATGAAAGCAATCAAACAAAGCATTCGGGATTTAAGTAGAGTCAACAAAGCATCCGGGATTTAAGTAGAGTCAACGAGAACCAAAAAAAGGCTAGCGAACTCGTGCAATTTTCCTTTGTCTGACAAAACACAATGGGACCTCGTCTATCTTACTTTTTATACACAACTTGAGTATGAACAATATTGTGTTTGGCAGTCTCGTGCTTTGTACAGTCCAACAAGAACGTAAAACTTAGCCCACACACTCTACAACGATAACCTATGAACAGATTGTGCCTGTGATAATGGCGGTTAAACGCCAACTGTGAGTAGAAAATCTTTCTACACCCTCTGCACCATTTCTCCATGTATGGATCTCGTTTTCCTACAAACACAAAGAGAGGAAAACAAAAAATGCATCATCAGCACCAAAAAAATAGGGGAGGGCTCAATGATCGTAATTACATAGAAAAAATTAAAATATCGCACCATTTGTCTGAGTTGACCTTCCAGAAGTTGTTGCCTTTTTGGGGGCTGTCACAACAGATAACACATCTGTCTGAGAAGAATTTGTGCGGCAAATAGAAGGCAAAGAAGGAGAAGGGCTAGATGCTTGTGTCACTGAACAAAGGAGCTTAGGTGTAGACTCTTGAGAGGAAACAACTATGGCTGGATAAGAAGGCACGGGTGTGGGTCGGGGAAGAGGAGTGGATGTAAGAGAACGAGAAGTAGCGCGCGCGCGCGCTTGATAAGGAGCAAATCTAGGTGTCACAGAAAGAATGAGCGTGCTCCCTTGAGGGAGAGCATCTGCAGATGTGCCACAAGAAAGAATAGGTGTGGCTGATTGAAGGGGAAGGGCAGAGTTAGACGACTGAATATGTGCAGATGTAGATGGACAAGGCAGGGTGGGGTTAAGCGTCGGTCGAATCAGTGCGGGTGTTGAAGAAAGAGCAAGATTGGTGGGCGGGGGCTGAACAGGCACAGTTATGGGTGGGCAAGACGGTGCAGGGTTAGGAGGGCTAGGTACAGGTACAGATGTGGATGTGGGCAGACAAGATGGAGCAGATGTGGGCGGCTGAACGGATGCGGGCGTAAGTGGGACAGATGTGGGCGGCTGAAGGTCGGCAGATACAGCTGGCTGAACAGAAACGGGTGGGCAAGAAAAAATAGGCATGGGAGGGCAAGAAAGAGCAGACGTGGGTGCTAACGATGTTGGTGTTGAAGAGTATTCTCCTGGAAGAGACGTCACAAACGGTGTTCCCTGTGACGATGGCTGGGAAAGAGGGATGGTAGCAGCAAGGTCAGCAGGTAGGAAAGAGCCGGAAGTCTGAGTCGCGGGCGGGCTTTCTGAAAAGACAAATCTGCGAACGCCGGGGCGAGGATGAACCTTGCGCATGTGAGCATCAAACCAGGTCCCACTCGTAAAAGAACATCTACATTCCTTGCAGTAAAATCGAAGGGACTCGTCTTCCTCCCATTCGGGCATGAACGATGTGGGTGCGGCAGCAGAAGAAAGAGAAGACAAAGAATTGCTCACAGATGTAGATTGTGCATCAAATCGAGAAAACAGCAAATCATCTACCGACAGCAAATTTTGCTGCTGCTGCTGCTGCTGCTGCATCCCTGGCAGAAGTGGGAGAGCGTTCCCTTGCGATGCTGAAGACAATTCGGTTAACAAACTGTCTGTTGACATGGCATCACTGAACAAAGTTTGCGAAAGTGAATTGTCTGAAGTAGACGCACTCGCTGGATAGACATATTCAGAGACATGTCTCGGTGAAACTCGAACAGAAGAGTCACTTACATCGAGAGCATTGTTCTGTTGATCAACTGGACGTGGCGCTGCATGTTCAGGTGCGACGTAACGGTCCGGCATCATTTCCACACTGACTCCTGACTTCAAAACTGCCTTGAGCCCCGACTCAGTCATCACTCTCCTGATGGCATCTTCTTCATCCTCGATAAGGATGACATCAAATGGTGTCTCCTGCGTGCGAGCCTCAAAAGAAGTCTCCTGCTTGCGAACAAGTGAGGCAGCCTTTGGGGGACGCCCACACTTTCTCCTTCCCTTCCCTGGTGCTTCTAGTTTCAGTTTCCTTGCTGCTTCTGCTGCCTCTAGCTTCACTTGAACAAAAGTTTTTGGAACTACTCTCCTACAAGAGCGCTGCTTTTCATCTGGATGATAATTTTTGAGATGGTTCAAGAGTCGACCAGCAGATGAAAACCTACTAACAGTATCCTTGCAAAACCTGCAGCTGTACACCTTTTTAGAGTACTTGGCCTTTTTCGCAACCAGATTTGAAGTTACTCCGTGAAAGGACACCATGTGATAATCGTATTGTAAAGGCGAAATGTACGAGAGATCACAAATTTCGCAGCGAACAACCATGATTGCTGGTTGCTTTGCACTCACAAAACGTGTTCAGAAAGCGCGCGCAAATGTACTCAAAATTGGAAACAAAGCCCCGCCCCCAAACTACTGACTGATTGGTGAAAACGAGAACAGGGTTACAACTGTACATCATTTATTCAAGCTCAACATACGTTGGCTTGAAACAATATAGAAACACGAAAAAATCGAAAAATCGAAATGATAAATCGAAAATCGACAGAATTTCATTTTTTCGTTGTTGAAGGAGGATGGGGAGGCAAAACAGGCACGGTCGAAGGAAACATGTGTGCTTTACTTGTCTGAGTTTGTAGCTTCTCCTTCTCTCTCTCATTCAGTGCTTGTAACAAACGCGAAGAAATCGGGGGTGCGAGAGGTGGAACAACCGAAGCAGATATTGGGGCTGCGGCGGGTGGCACAACCGAAGCAGACACAGTCACCTGTAAAAAAAAATCAATCCTCATCAAAATACTGATCCACTCACAAATCATGAAAAAAGCTGATACACACACAAATCATGGAAAAAAACTTACTTCAGGGAAATCGAAGCTATCCTCAGACGTTGGTGATAAATCAAAACGCACTTCCTGCGCAGGCTGTTCAAAAAGAAACAACAGAATAAATTATCGCCCTCCTTCCATCAAACTAACTAAGGCAAAAAAAACAATGAACAAACCTTTTTCAGCTTCAAAGATTGCAATTCTTCAGTCAGATGCGAAGTATTCACATACAACTACAACAGAGGAGGAAAAAACACACGTAAAATCACAAAAATAACAGAGAGCGAGCACATAAAAATAAGAGAGCGAGAAAAAATAAAAACCTGTTTCTGTCCCTGAAGAAAAGATGCTAGCTCAGGTGATACCGTTGTTGAAGCACGAGGCTGCGGAGAAGAATACACAAGCGTCGTTGTTGTTGATGTTGTCATGATTGTTGACCGCACAGGATCAACAGGTTCTTCGTAGGGAGGCTCGTGGAGAAGAGGTTGGAGTTCCAGAGGTGGAGCCGCTGATGTGTGCGAACGCGATCTTGTTGATGCGGTTGTTGTTGTTGTTGTTGTTGTTGTTGTTGTTGGTAAGCCAGATTCAAGACATTCCTCGTAAGAAGGATTACTCCTCATCCTCAATCTTGACGAAAACAGATTGTTGCGCACATCTGCAAAAAACCCGAAAAAAAAACATGAGACTTTTATCATCAAAAAAACAACACAGAAAAAAACAATAAAACACCTGTCTTACCTCTCAACCTTCTGAGAACAAGAGTCATCGTAAAAACGATGCACAGCAGAAGCAAGATCAAAGCACCCATTTCTATCCGAACTTCATTTGTAAACCAGCCCATATCCAATGTTTGGTTGTAAAAATGGTGATTTTCATACTGATGAAAATTCTTGTGATAACTAACATTGTGATTCACAATATTTACCGAATTGTTGACAAAATTTTGACTTTGAGTACCACCATGATAATGGCGATGGTACGATTTAGATGTGGCTGTGTGAGCCATCGTCTCAATTTGAACAGAGCAGTGCACAGAGCTAGGTTTTTATACTTAGCACCAAACACAACACGCACTTTACGAGACGAAGAGAACGTCCAAAAATAACAGTGATGGATTGGAATCACCACCATGGTCGGCGGAAACAGTGCGATGGCTGCCAAAAATGTGTGCAACGCTGCCACCACAGATGGAATTGGGCTCATCATCTCCTCAAAGAAGCACATTTGTTTTCACCAAAACAATCAAACTTTAAAGTATTGCGTGGGGCTTTGACCGACCTCCAAGTGACACCACTCATCAAACATTGCATAAACGAAAATGTGGAAAAAGTCAAAACGGCTCTGGCCCAAAACCCCGATCCTGAACAAGATAAGGGCAGCTTCACAGATGGAGAAGTGAAATTCACTTTCAAAGCACTTGCCTATGTCTCAGCTGTGTATGTTGAACAATTCAACTCAAAACGAGCCGATAAACTTTATGATATCGCACTGGCACTGCTAGAAGCGGGTTGTGATGTGGATTCTAGCATGACAATGGATTACATCGACTACAAAGGGAAAGTATGGAGAAAGGGATGCACGTTCAACAGCCTAGCATTACTCACCCTACAATATGTGCACTTTGAAGCTCGCTATTTCCATCCACACGCGCCACGAGTAAAAATGCCCCGGCTCGGTGTTGCACTTCTGGCTCATGGATGTCGAATACCCAGGGAGCTGCACATCCTAGAAACATTTACGCAATTGAAATACTTCAACATGAAAAACCCTTTCATGCAAATGCTAAGAGTCGGTGGACTTTGTTACTTCGGCTGTTTGACAGAAGAAAAAGGCACAATTGATTTACACTGCATCTGTCGCGAGCAACTACGCAAAACACTGATAAACTCTGGCGAGCGCAACATTTTTGTGCTGATAGAGAGTCTGCCATTACCCGATCGAATAAAAACCTACCTCCTCTACGAAATAGACTGGTCCAAATTGAAAGAAGAAACCGCGATCACAACACCATCCTTTCACTGAAACGGGAAAATGGCAGAAGACTTGGCGGTGCACTTACGAAATAAAATAGATGCATTTTCGAAAGCATTCGATGAGCTCGCAAAAACTAGAAACATCAAGCTCGAAGTCAAACATACCACAATCACAAACGGCACGCACATCATCCACATGACATTCTACCAAGACAATATCACCTTCAAAGAAGTCTACTCTCGAGTATACAATGCTGACTCTTTTGTCCTGTTCGCAAAAAGCTTGGCACAAGAAATGGCTTTCCTAACAACGAGCCTCTGATCATCTTCTCCAGACTCGAAGTGAAAATCGACATCACATACAGGTGTAAGTACAGATCAGATAAAGATGGGCAGAACAAAGGAATAACTTAACTTTTTTCTTGATAAGATGAGCGCTGGTTTCCACTTCTCTCAGAGACTCCGACCAAGGCACAACCTAGGAAATGGCAAACGGTTTCGTCAACAGCGTAATGTTGGATATGGTAGAAGAAGATTTGAATAATTTCCTTCAAGAAACACTTTTAATCCGCTATGAAAAAGGACTCTGGTTAACTGTTGACAAAATCAGAGATCCTGCAGCTGGATACGCTGTCAGTTTTGAATGGAAAACAATTTTCATGATGAACATGAGAAAAATTTACTTTCATGTGAAATGTAACACTAGTCTTTACCTTTTTCGTCTAGGACTAAAACTTGAAAAGGATTGGCTGGAGAACATTCCTTACCTGTGTGGTGCGTAAAACGCACATACAACGATGGATGTGACAAACGGAAGAAATTGGAGAGGGCCCCTGGACTTTGAGAGAACTTTGGCACAGCAAACAGGAAACAGCTGCAAGTTAATTTATGATTTATGATGCAGACGAAATAACTCACATTCCTATTTGACAAGACCAGATCCAGTATCACTCACGTGACTGCATGTTTCCTATGAAACGGCATTCGGTGTCATGCGAATCCAAACCAACTGCACAATTCCTTTGAAAAAGCAAAAACATGGCGGCAGGACAAAATCCTCAATTTACTCACTTCATTCATCAGGCTCAGGTTGACTTAGCTTACTTTATACACGACATGAATCCTCTAGCATTGACAAAAGGATATATTCTACTCACCGAGCAGCAAAATGTTTTCCATCAAATATTTTACGTCAAACTAAAATTGTTCAGGGATAACCGCTTACTCAAACAAACCGAATTCAAAATACGAGATGAATTCGATGTTCAAATCTTCAACGCAGGACTCATAGCAGAATCTACATTCATACAGCAACTTCCTCCAAACACAGGTGTCTAAACGACACATGGACTTCGAAGAACAGGAAGTCTGATTCACTCGGAAAACAACGAAGATTGCCTACCTGTGCAGTGACTGAAAAAACACACAAACGGTGGATGTGACTCTCCCTCTCTCTCTTTGACGACAGAAGAACGAACGTGACTTAGCCCCTGGACTTTGAGAATCGGATCGAACTTTGGCGCACGCAACAAACAGGAAACAGCTGATACTTAAGGAAAGAAACTTTTTATTTTTTGAATCTGAAAATAGAAAGGATAGAGACAGTTATTTCCCCCCCTCCCTCTACAACAAAGAAGAACTGTTGTTTTGTGATGGAATACCTTTAGAAAACGAACAACGAAGGCCGAAAACAAAGTGGTGTGCGGCCTTTCCCATCTCTTCTCAACTGGAAACAACAAAAAGGAACATAGTGCTGCTGCTGAAAGGAAAATCTTCAAACATCTGCTGAAAGACATACCCTTCCGCAAACGCCGCCCTCAGCTGCTCCAGCGAGGGAACGGGGGGCACTGGCGAGTGAAGGCCGCCCGCCTCCACCACCTGGCGCTGCCACAGAACTCGATCTATCAAGGAAAGTGAAAATGTTTCAATGAAATATATCTCGCCAGTTTGTAAATATATATCCATATGCGCTTTGTACTTTCGCTTACCCACTCAATGAATGTATTTTGAAGGGGGAGAAGACCCAAAGATACGTAGTCATTGATTGGTGATTAGTCGAACAAGAAATTTCAAACGTGAACAAAACAGAAAACATCAACGGCTGATTAGTTGAATTTCGAGCTGAAACACTTGGGAAAAATACACTTTTAGACAAACAATACAACATTTGAATCAGACAATCCCGTCTTACCAAGCACCAATTTGGCCTCTGCCTCTAACAAAATTTCAAAATGACGATGTGAATTAAAGTGAAGACATTGTACCCACTTCTGAGTTCTGTTTACTCACTCCGCCTGTTTTTGAAACATGATCAAGCAAGACTGTGCAAACAGTATCTTTCATGGGACAAACAATTCTCGAAGACTATCTGTGCATAGAGAACAAACAACATACCCGTCCACCTGGCGAGGCGCAGGGTGAGACGTGCTGCGGCAGCCAGCTGGGCTTGCCCAACCGACTGCCACAGCACGCTCACCACCACGCACGCCTGTGTCACAAAGTAGTGGTCGTCGAGGGGTGGGGTGCTCCTGGAGCCGCGAGCCAGCGTGAAGGCAGCCCGCACAAGCACGGGGCGATGTGCC
>JAAUYE010118502.1_pt1 | contig 12356 bp, 9 predicted proteins | sample 7278081 | NCBI WGS metagenome assembly JAAUYE01 (sample SAMN14350131, study PRJNA611818) | marine sediment metagenome | isolation source: surface marine sediment (0.6m) | place: French Polynesia: Moorea | collected 2018-08
CCGATCTCGCGCGACCAGGTCGCCGAGATCCTGTCCTACGATCCTTCGCTCAGCGCCCGCGTTTTACGAATTGCCAACAGCTCCTACTACGGCTTCCCGCGCGAAATCGAAAGCGTCGCTTCTGCGGTTGGTATTATCGGCGAGATCGATCTACGCAACCTGGTGCTGGCTACCTCGGTCGCCGGCTCGATGAATGCGTTGAGCTTCCGCGGCGTCAATATCGATGATTTCTGGCTTCACAGCCTGCGCTGTGGAATCACGGCACGCATGATCGCGAAAACTATCGGCGGTTTTAGCCCCGAAACCCTGTTTCTTGCAGGAATCTTGCACGATCTCGGAATTCTCGTTATTTATCAGCATGATGCAACACTGGCAGCCGTAATTTCAGGTCAAATCGACCAACAGCACCAGCTCCGCGACCAGGCGGAGCGCGAGCTGCTGGGGTTCGACCATGCCGAAGTGGGTGCGCTATTGCTCGAGGCCTGGGGCCTGTCAGCGGAACTCGCCGAGCTGGTACGCTGCCATCACCAGTACCAGCTCGCGCAGGATAACAAAGGCGCGTCACTGATGCTGGCGCTGGCCAACCTGATGGCGCAAGACGGCCCTATGGCCGATATCGACTCGGACCCCAGGCTCGCCGCCATGATCGGGCAGCTCGAAATCAGCCCTGATACGCTCGGGCGCCTGGTTCAGGATAGCGAGCGGCAGTGCGACGAAGTGAGGAATATTATCTTAGGTTAATAGCGCGGATGCCGATAGCAGGAAAGCAGCCACGTTTACTGGGAAAACAAACCGGCGTAGCAATATGCGCAACCAGCCTGAGTACAATATATTACTCGTCGAAGACGATCCGGGTCATGCCGCCCTGATCGATCGTGCGTTCGAGACCCATGCTAATTGTCGCCTGACGATTACGGCCACGCTGCAACAGGCCAGAACGCTGATCGCGAGTACCAGCCCCGATTTGATTATTACCGATGTCAAGCTGCCTGACGGCCATGGCACCGAATTGCTCAACCCGGGGCCGGGCTGTCCGACGATCGTCATGACCGGCTATAGCGACGAAAAAGTTGCACTCAATGCGATGCAGTCAGGTGCCGCGGACTATATCGTAAAGACCCAGGAAACCATGTCATCGTTACCTCGTACCGCAAGCCGGGTGATGCGCGAATGGCGCCTGGTGATCGATCAGAAACTCGCGCGCGAGCGCCAGCAGCGACTTACGGCGATCCTGGAGGCGACTCCCGACCTGATCTGTATCGCCAACCTCGACGGTTTTGTCACCTATATCAACCAGTCCGGACGCAAGCTGCTCGGCATCGGTAAGGAAGAAAATATCAGCCGTATTCGGCTGGCCGACTTTCATTCGCCGGCCGATGGCCAGAAGATTCTGAGCGAGGGTATTCCGCGAGCGATCCAGGAAGGCATGTGGACCGATGAAACTACTTTTCTGTCGCTCACCGGGGAAAAGGTGCTGACCTCGCAGGTGCTGATATCGCATCGCAACAATCGCGGCGAAATCGAATTTTTCTCGACTATCGCGCGCGATATTCGCCATCTGCGCGCCGCCGAGGAGCGGGTCGAGTACCTCGCTTACTACGATACTTTGACCGGGTTACCGAATCGCAACGAGCTTGCCAAGCGTCTCGACATGGAAGTTGCGCGCGTCAGGCGCAATCAGAATTTCGGCGCGCTGTTGTTTATCGATCTCGACAATTTCAAGTACATCAACGATTCGATGGGACATCCGGCAGGTGACCTGGTGTTGCAGGAGATGGCGCAGCGGCTGCAGGCGCACCTGCGCGGTGATGACACCGTGGCAAGGCTGGGCGGCGATGAGTTCATTGTAATCCTGTCGGGATTGAGTCCTGATGCTCGCGAAGCGGTCTCCCACGCGCGCGATATCGCCAACAAGATTCGCGACACGATTGCCATGGAATGCCGAATCCATGACAGCGAGTTACATGTAACCGCGAGTATCGGCATCTCGATGATTACCAGTGAAGACCACAGCGGCCACGACCTGTTGCGCTTCGGCGATACCGCGATGTACCAGGCCAAGCGAGAGGGGCGCAACCGGCTCGAATTTTTCAGCGAGAGCATGAGCAGCGACGTCACGCGGCAGCTGGAACTCGAAAACCAGCTGCGCCGTGCGCTCAAGAAAAACCAGTTCCGGCTCTGCTATCAACCGGTGGTGAATCGCGCGATGGAAGTCATCGGCGCCGAGGCCCTGATTCGTTGGGAGCATCCCGAGCTCGGTATGGTGGCGCCGGCGGAATTTCTCGAGGTGCTGGAAACTTCGGGCCAGATCGTCGAAGTAGGCAGCTGGGTTATCGAAACCGCGCTCAAGCAAATGACGCTGTGGGTCGAACAGGGCTTGCTCGGAAACGACTTCCTGATTTGCATTAATATCAGCCCGCGCCAGTTCCGCGACAAGCAGTTCGCGGAAAACATTCAGAGTCAGCTCGAGCGCATCAACGTGCCGACTCGCAACATCATCATGGAAGTCACCGAGCACAATATCATCCACAATATCGACGACGCGATTCAGCGGATGCAGGAATTGATAAATCGCGGTATCAGTTTCTCGCTCGACGATTTCGGTACCGGATACTCGTCGCTGGCGCATCTAAAGAACCTGCCGGTCAGCCATATCAAGATCGACCGTTCCTTTGTCGAGGATATCTGCAACGATACCGGCGACCAGGCGATGGTGGCGTCGATCCTGGCCTTGTCCAAGCACCTGGGCCTCGAAGTCGTGGCCGAGGGCGTCGAGGGACCGGAACAGTTCGAGCTGCTGAAGAAATTCAACTGCGAGTACTATCAAGGGTTTTACTTCAGCGAGCCTTTGTCTGACCGGAACATGACCGAATTCCTTGCGCAGCGCCGGCCGGCCGACTGATCCCGTCCCGCGCGGCGGCTACCGGCGATAGAGAATTTCGAGCGCGGGCGCTGCCTGGTCGAGGTAAGCGCGATACAGGCGGCGCGTCTTGTGCTCCGTCGCAATCGATCCCTGGGCCACGAACTCCACCGCTGCGCTGAAATTACACTGCTGTTGCAGGGTCGACTCGATCGCCTGCGCCAATCCGGCGTAGCGCTTGCTGTCTACCGTTGGCGAGACTTCGATGCATAGTCGCGGTCGATAGTCGATCGGTGGCTGCCGCGTCAACTCGACGAAGAACTCGGCGCTGATTTTGGGACGATGCTTCAGCAGCGCCTTCTGTATCCCCAGCGGAAACACGTTAACCCCCTTGACGATGAACATGTCGTCGCTGCGACCCAGCGTGTGCAGCCGAAAACTGTGTCGACCGCAGGCGCAGGCCTCGGTGTAAATGCGCGCGATGTCGTGGCTGCGCAGGCGAATCAACGGGCAGGCCTCGCGCCGCAGCGAGGTGTAAACCAGCTCGCCCACGCTGTCGTTCTCGAAAGCAAGGACTTCGCCGCTATCGGGATCGACCAGTTCTACCGCCACCAGACCCGCGCCACAGTAGTGGTGGCCGTTGCGATGTTCGCACTCGCCGCTCTGTACCCCGAGCTCGGCGGTGCCGTACATGTCCATCGCACGCATGCCCCAGGCCTGTTCGATCTTGTCGCGATACCCGGGAACCTGCAGCCCGGCCTCGCCGGAAAAATAGCCCCGGGTAACGTTCAGGCGATGCAGATCGATGCCGCGCTGCTGCGCGATATCGGCGAGTCGCACCGCGTAGGAGGGTGTCATGAAAAGCGAGTAGCCTGCCGCGCGCGGCGGAAAACGGGACAGCATCTCGAGCAGGCGCTCGGAATTGCCGATGCTGTATGGCAGGATGCCGGCGCCCAGCGTCTCGAAGGCGCCGTGATCCATGATGCCCCCTGCGTACATCGAATAGTTCAGGCAGCTGATGACCAGGTCCTGAGGACGACAGCCCATGGCCCACAGTGCGCGCGCGCCCATCTCGTTGTATCCATCGATATCGTTGCGAGTCCAGCCGAGCCGCGTCGGTTCGCCGGTAGATCCGCCGGTGCAGGTCATCCGAACGATATCGTCGAAATCGCAGCACTGGTTGGGACCGAAAAGCTCCCCCTGCTGTTGCGCCTGCGCAATATCAGATTTTTCGGTAAACGGCAGTCGCGCCAGCGCGGCATGCGAGTCGATCGTCGCTGGATCGATGCCGGCAACATCGTACTTGTCGCGGTAGTAGGGGCTGTGCCGGTAGACGTAGCGAATCTGGTCGGCTATCAGCGGCGCCTCGAGCGCGCATACCTGTTCCCGGCTCAGCGTTTCGATCTCCGGGTCCCAGAGTTTCTGCAACATGTTCATATCCTTGGCAACTCGGGTTATGTTATCCAAATGAACCGGATGAAGCAGCAAAAACCGTTCTGCCGACTGCGGGCTGGGAAACTCACGCATTTAGGGGCTTTGCCATTGACCTTGGCAGGCCCCGGAATTATGGTGTAGGCCTTTTTCTAAGCTATTCCCCGGGAAATTTAATGTCAAACCCCAACCAGAATTTCATTGCCGGCGAATGGCTTGCCGGGGTCGGCGAAATCGACAATGTCAATCCCTCCGATCTTTCCGACACGATTGGTCGATATGCCCAGGCCGACGACGCGCAGTTACAGCGTGCGCTGGATGCGGCCGAGACCGCTCAGCGGGAGTGGGCCGAAGCCGGGCTCGAGCGCCGTTATAACGTCTTGATGGCGATCGGCAACGAACTCATAGCGCGCTGCGAGGAACTCGGCACGCTGCTGGCGCGCGAGGAAGGCAAGACCCAGCCGGAAGGCAAGGGCGAGGTTTATCGTTCCGGGCAATTCTTTACCTACTACGCGGCGGAGGCGCTGCGCCAGATCGGCGACAACGCCGACTCGGTGCGCGACGGCATCGAAGTCGACGTGCGCCGCGAACCGGTGGGCACGGTGGCGGTTATTTCGCCATGGAATTTCCCGATGGCGACCGCGGTGTGGAAGATTGCCCCCGCGCTTGCCTTCGGTAACGCGGTTATCTGGAAGCCCGCCAACCTGGTACCGGCGAGCGCGGTGGCGCTGGCCGAGATTATTTCACGCCAGGATATTCCGGCCGGGCTGTTCAACCTGGTGATGGGCTCGGGCAGCGGCGTTGGCCAAAAACTGGTCGAGAGCCCGCAGGTCAACGCCATCAGTTTTACCGGCTCGGTGCCGGTGGGCCGCGGCATCGCGCAGGCCGCGGTCGGCAATTTCACCAAGATACAGCTCGAAATGGGTTCCAAGAACGCGCTCGCGATCATGGACGACGCCAATCTCGACGTTGCGCTTGCCTGTGCGCTGAATGGTGCTTTCGGCAGTACCGGGCAAAAGTGCACCGCGTCGTCGCGCCTGGTCGTGCACAAGAACGTGCATGATTACTTCGTCGAAAAACTGGCCGAGGGCGCGCAAAACATGGTGGTCGGGCATGCGCTCGAGGCGGGCACCCAGGTCGGCCCGGTGGCGAGTGAAGCCCAGTTGACGCAAAATCTTGAAAATGTCGAGCTCGGCAAGAAAGAGGGTGCCGAACTGCTCTGCGGCGGCGAGCATGTCGAGCGCGCCACCGAGGGTTACTTCATGACACCGGCGGTGTTTGCCGGTACGCAAAACGACTGGCAGATCAATCGCGAGGAGCTGTTCGCACCGATTGCCTGCGTGATCCGGGTCGACTCCTACGAGGAAGCGCTGGCCACGGTGAACGACACCCGCTTCGGTCTTACCGCCGGTATCGTCACCAGCAGTCTGGCGCGCGCCACGCATTTCCGACGCAATGTCAAGACCGGCTGCGTTATGGTCAACCTGCCGACCGCCGGCACCGATTACCATGTGCCATTCGGAGGCCGCGGGGAATCGTCCTATGGCCCGCGGGAGCAGGGGCAATACGCGCAGGAATTCTATACCACGGTGAAGACCGCCTATATTGCTAGCGGCGACCCGGCATGAATGACACTGGCTACCGCATAGACGCGCTGCAGTACTGCAACTGGTCGGAGGAAATCTTCCAGCAGATGCGCGCCGGCGGCGTCGACGCGGTACATGTGACCATTGCATATCATGAAAATTTTCGCGAAACCGTGGCCAACATGGAGCAGTGGAACAGCTGCTTCGAGCGTTTTCCGCACCTCATATTCCAGGGTTTTACCGGTGACGACGTGCGTCTCGCGCGCGACACGAACCGTACCGCGATTTTTTACGGTTTCCAGAATCCGTCGCCGATCGAGGACGATATCCGGCTGGTCGAAATTCTGCACACGCTGGGCGCGCGTTTCATGCAACTGTCCTACAACAACCAGTCGCTGCTCGCCACCGGCTGTTACGAGGCCGAGGATCCTGGCATTACGCGCATGGGTCGCGAAGTCATCGAAGAAATGAATCGTGTCGGCCTGGTGGTCGACATGAGCCACTCGGCCGAGCGCTCGACGCTGGAAGCGATAGAGATCAGCGCTCGCCCGATCGTCGTCACCCACGCTAACCCGGCGTTCTGGCACCCGGCGCTGCGCAACAAGTCAGATGCGATTTTGAAGGGTCTCGGGGAAACCGGCGGCATGCTCGGCTTCAGCATGTATCCGCATCATTTGCAGGGCGGTGGCGACTGCAGCCTGGAAAGCTTTTGCCAGATGATCGCCGATTGCGCCGAAGTCATGGGCGTCGATCATATCGGGCTCGGTTCCGACCTGTGCCAGAATCAGCCGGATTCGGTAGTCGAATGGATGCGCGTCGGCCGCTGGACCAAAAAAATCGATTACGGCGAAGGCTCGGCCAGCAACGCCGGCTTTCCGCCGATGCCGGCCTGGTTCAACGACAACCGCGATTTCGGCAACATCGAAAAGGGGTTGCTCGAGGCTGGTTTCGATGCCACCGATACCGCGAAAATCATGGGCAATAACTGGCTGCGCTTCTTCGACGAGAACTTCGGCCCGGACTATTGAATGAACGAGAAGACAGACTGCGCTGCTGACAACCCGATGCCCGAGGCGGCTGGTTACCGGCGCCCGCCGGAGGTGGTCATGCGCCTGGCGCGCATGGGCAGCTTTCACCAGACCCGACTGTCTTTCATGCGGGCCCTGTTGCGGCGTCTGAAACAAGAGCGCTGGCGGTTCAAGCGTAACCTTTGGTCGATCGACGAGCGGGGCTTCGGACGCGCGGTCTATACCGTCTACGGCCCCGAGCGCAGCTACTCGCTGGTTGCCTTTTCGCACGATCTGCCGGACGACATGCGCTCGGATCGAGTTATTGCCACCGCCTGGGATGCGACCTTCACGCTGTTCGACGGCATCCCGGACGAGTCCGACCTCGATCGGCTCGAACTGAACGTCCCGAAGCAGGAGGCCGGGCGTATTTCGGATTCCGAGCTCAGCCTGTCGCGCGCTAATCGCTCGGTGCGGCTGTGGCAGCATGTCATCGATCGGCTGGCCGACGGATTGCAGCCCGAGCGCGATCAGCTCGAGGCCGTCGGCTACCTGGTGCGCACCACTGCGGTCTACGGTTCCGGCAAGTTCGGTGCCGCCGACCGGCTGGCGATCAGCGACCGCCCCGAACTCAGCGGGCCGTTCCAGGCTGAACTGCTGTCGGTGTGGCTGACGCGCGCGTTTTCCATCGATTTGATCGAGCATATCGCGCACGCACGCGCTCCTGACAAGGCGGTTGTTATCGAGCCCGAACTGCGGCGCCGTATCGGGGTCGGCAATTCCACCGGGCTTGGCATGGCGCCATTCCTGGTCAACCACCCGGCGCTGCTGAATAACTGGATGATGGCGCGCGAGGAAGCTTTCGCCAGGGTGCGTTCACTGCCGCGGGCCGAAGCCACTGCCGTCGACGAGTTCAAACGGCATTTCGAGCGAGCCCGGTTCAACGTCTCGCAATGGCACTCCGAGCATCCAATCCAGATCGAAAAGCTGGCCTCGCTCAACGCCGATCTCGAGAAGATGGCGGCCTATATCGAGCGTGAATCCCTCGCTGACGACCATCCATGGGATCGATTCTACTGCTGGGCCGAAAATAAGCTTTCGCTGGAAGGCCAGGAACAGCTGTTGTCGCTGATGCTCGAACCTTACGGCGCACTGATCGACGATCTGGCACAGTGCATGGACGCGGACGAGCATGTCAGTTTCTTCATCGACGGCTCGATGCCCGTCGCAGGCCTGCTCGAAATCGTCGAGACCCGCTGCGCCTGGGCGCTCGCGGTCGACTACGAGCAGCCGAATAATTGCGCGCGCTTCTGGTATACCTCGGCCGAAAAACTCGAGCCGCGCGTCGGCGAGCGCTTTCATGAGCCCGGGGCCGAGTACGAACTGCCGCTCGCGATCGGTTACGCCATCAAACAACTGCATGCCGTGTTGCTGGCCTGGAAGGGTGGCCCCACGACGGCGGAATTCCTGCTCGCGCATCCCGAACACCGTCATACCGCGCGCCGCGTGCAAAACCTGGTGTCGCATCCCTATGCCGAGATCCAGGACAACCTGATCGCGGCCGATATGCTGCCGATCGATATCCTGCGCTGCAAGCTGTCGTTTTTCGGCGCCACCAAATTCGATCCGCGCTCGGATCGCTGGGTGCGAATTTGCATGTACCAGGATGCTCCCTTCCCGCATGAATTGCTGGAAGCGGCGCCTTGAGCTATTACTTCACGCTGGCCGAGATCGAGTCTTACCTGCGCAAGGCGGCTCGCGCCAGCGGGCTTGAATGGGGGCTCGCCGAGGAGGCCGGCAAGGCGGCGCGCTGGCTTGCGGCTTTTGATCTGCCGGGGCCCGAAACCATGCTCGCCCATTTGCAAAACCTGGCAGGCAAGGACTACGCCGCTTTTATTCCACGCTGCGATCTCGAGCCCTGGCAGGCCGACGGCGGGCCGCTATGCCCGATCGTAACCGGCGCGGCGCTGGCCGATCGCTCCGCTGCGATGCTGGATGGAGACGAGCTACGACTCGGAAAAACCGCCTACCCGATATTACTGGCGGCAACCCTGGGCCAGGCGGCGCGTTTTCATCGTTGCGCGTTTACCACCCGCTGGGCCGACCTGCGCCTCGATTGCTTCGGCAACGGCCTGACTATCGAGGGCGATCGCGGCAGCCTGCTGCTCGCCAAGGTCGACCGGGTCAGCTGTTGCAAGTCGGATGCGACCGCCCCGCAACAGGTAGCGTCGACAAAAGCTTACAACATCGATGAAGACGTCTTCAAAGGCATCGAAGCACTGGCCTTCGAAACCTACGCGCCGGCATCCGAAGAATCTCGCGCCGGCGCCGGCGCCGGTCTCACCGACAACGATTAAAGCCCTGTCCTCGGTACCCGATCATTAAAAGGCATCGGGAATAGCTTTAGTGCTAGAATTTCATGCTCCTTAACCGGAAGCGATAATGAAGACCTGGCGTTCGCCCAAGATCGAAGTGCGCAGCGACACCCTGGCGGGGCGGGGCGTGGTTGCGCTCGAGCCTATCGCCAAAGACGAGATCGTGGCGATCAAAGCCGGCAATATCATAACCCGTGATCAACTGGCGCAGGCCACCGCCGAGGCCGGCGACATGGCGCTGCAAATCGAAGACGATTTTTACCTGGCGCCGCAAAGTCCCGATGAAGTCGAGGACATGTCGGTATTCATCAATCACTCCTGCGATCCTAATGTCGGCTTTCGTGGCCAGGTGGTTTACGTCGCGATGCGCGATATCGCGGCCGGCGAAGAGTTGTGCCACGATTACTCGATGGAACGATCCGACGACTATCTCCTCGATTGCCATTGCGGCAGCCCGCTATGTCGCGGTAAGGTTACCGGTCGGGATTGGAAATTGCCCGAGCTGCAGGATCGCTATGGCGATTATTTTTCGATCTATATCAGGAACAAGATTCAGCGAGGATAAGATAATGAGTGTTACCGCAGCCGATGCAGTCGATCAATCGATTCTGTTGCGTGACGACAGCGACGGCATAACCACGCTGACGCTGAATCGTCCAGCGCAGTACAACGCGCTCTCGGGCGAAATGCTCGACGAATTGCAGCATGCGCTCGATGCCATCGACCGCGATGAGTCGGTGCGTGTGGTAATCATCGCCGCTAACGGCAAGGCCTTTTGCCCGGGTCACGATCTGAAGGAAATGCGCTCCAGCGAGGAGCGGGAGTTCCACCAGGCGTTGTTCGCGAAATGCAGCAAGATGATGCTGACCATCAACCAGCTGCGCCAGCCGGTGATCGCCCGTGTCAACGGGATTGCCACCGCGGCGGGTTGCCAGCTGGTGGCCAATTGCGATCTTGCGGTCGCGGCCGAGGATGCTCGCTTCGCCGTGTCCGGCATTAATGTAGGCCTGTTCTGTTCGACCCCGGCCGTGCCGCTCTCGCGCAACATGGGCCGCAAGCAGGCGCTGCACATGCTGCTGACCGGCGATTTCATTTCGGCGCAGACCGCGCAGTCATACGGGCTCGTCAATGAGGTCGTGCCGGCCGCCGAGCTCGAGTCGGCGACGGTTACGCTGGCGCAAAAGATCATCGCCAAGTCCGCGCACGCAATCAGTCTTGGCAAGGATATGTTCTACCGGCAGCTGCCGATGGATTTATCCGACGCCTATGCCTACGCCGCGGAGCGTATGGCCTGCAACATGGATTCGCACGACGCGCGCGAAGGCATCGACGCCTTCATCGAAAAACGCAATCCCGAATGGAAAGGCAAGTAGATGGCCAGTCCGTACTCGATAGACCTCGATAAAAACGCCGCCAATTTTACGCCGCTGTCCCCGCTGACTTTCATTGAGCGTGCGGCGTCGGTTTATCCCGAACGCACGGCCGTGATCTATGGCGAATTGCGACGCAACTGGGCCGATACCTATGCGCGTTGCCGCCGCTTCGCCTCCGCACTGCGCCGGCGCGGGGTCGGCGACGACGACACCGTTGCGCTGATGCTGCCGAACCTGCCGGCAATGGTCGAGGCGCACTTCGCTATCCCGATGGCCGGCGCGGTCATCCTCGGGCTCAATATCCGTCTCGACGCTGACATGATCGCGTTCCAGTTGAAACACGGTAACGTCAAGGTCCTGTTCACCGATCGCGAATTTTCCGCGACGGTACGCGATGCGGTGGCGCAACTCGACGACAAGCCGCTGATCGTCGATGTCGACGATCCTGCTTACGAAGGCGGCGAGTTCATCGGCGAACTCGAGTACGAGGCGTTTCTCCGGGAGGGCGACCCGGATTTCGAATGGCAGCTGCCGAATGACGAATGGCGAGCGATCTCGCTTGGTTATACGTCGGGCACGACAGGCGATCCGAAAGGCGTGGTCACCCATCATCGCGGTGCTTATCTCAACGCGGTGTCGAATGCGCTCGGCTGGAACATGGATGCTTTCCCGGTATACCTGTGGACCTTGCCGATGTTCCATTGCAACGGCTGGTGCTTCCCGTGGACGCTGGCCGCGTTAAACGGCACTAGTGTGTGCTTACGCGCGGTAAGAGCGGACGCGATCTTCGACGCAATCAAGCGGCACAAGGTCACCAACCTGTGCGGTGCGCCGATCGTGTTGAGCCTGATGGCAAACGCCGATGACGAGCTGAAGTCCGGCATCGAGCACCAGGTCAATATCATGACCGCCGCGGCCGCGCCGCCGCCCGCGATCCTCGAAGCGATGGCACGGCTGAATTTCAAGGTCACCCATGCCTACGGCCTGACCGAAACCTACGGTCCCGCCGTGGTCTGTGCCTGGCACGACGAGTGGGATGAATTGCCAATCACCGAGCAGGCCGAGATGAAAGCGCGCCAGGGGGTGCGCTACCCGATGCTCGAGAAACTCGTCGTCATGGATCCCGAGACGATGCAGCCGGTGCCGCGCGACGGCGAGACCATCGGCGAAATCATGTTTCGCGGTAACATCGTCATGAAGGGTTATCTGAAGAACCCTTCCGCGACGACCAGGGCCTTCGAGGGCGGCTACTTTCATTCGGGCGATCTCGCCGTGTGCCACCCGGATGGATACATCGAGATTCGTGATCGATCCAAGGACGTTATCATCTCGGGCGGGGAGAATATTTCGAGTATCGAGGTCGAGGCGGTGCTTTATCGCCACCCCGCCGTGCTCGAAGCGGCCGTGGTCGCGATGCCGGACGACAAGTGGGGCGAAACGCCATGCGCGTTCCTGACCCTGCGCGATGGCGCGGATGTCAGCGAGCAGGACATGATCGATTATTGCCGCGACAACATGGCGCGTTTCAAGGCGCCGCGCAAGGTAGTATTCGGCGAGTTGCCAAAAACCTCGACCGGAAAGATCCAGAAATTCGAACTGCGAGAGCGCGCAAAACAACTATGACCGACATCCGGGATTTAAGACGAATTCTCAACGACTACAAGCGCGTCGCGATCGTCGGGCTTTCCGCCGACTGGTCGCGCCCGAGCAACTTTGCCGCCAAG
>JAAUYE010053738.1_pt1 | contig 12353 bp, 10 predicted proteins | sample 7278081 | NCBI WGS metagenome assembly JAAUYE01 (sample SAMN14350131, study PRJNA611818) | marine sediment metagenome | isolation source: surface marine sediment (0.6m) | place: French Polynesia: Moorea | collected 2018-08
CGAGGACTATTACCCGAACGAGATTTCCGGCGGCATGAAAAAGCGCGCCGGCTTGGCCAGGGCGATGGCGCTCGATCCCGAGATCCTGTTTTTCAACGAACCCTCGGCAGGGCTCGATCCGATCAGCGCGAAACTCCTGGATGACCTGATTCTCGAGCTTCGTGACAGCCTGGGCACGACGGTGGTCGTGGTCACGCACGAGCTGGCCAGCATATTTGCGATCGGCAACAACTCGGTGTTTCTCGATCCGGACACCAAGACCCAGCTGGCTACGGGAGACCCCAGGGACTTGCGGGACCATCACCCTAACGACGTCGTGAGAAACTTCCTGCGGCGCGGTGTACCGGAGGCCAGTGCGGCATGAGCAAGAAAGCAAATCCGACGGTAATTGGCGCGTTCGTCGTCGGCGCGATCGCGTTGTTCGCCACTGGCGTGGCACTTTTCGGCGGCGCGGAGCTCTTTGCGGAGCGATATCACTTCGTAGCTTATTTCAAGGAACAAACCAAGGGATTGCGCGTGGGTTCGAACGTCGTCCTGAACGGCGTACGGATAGGTTACGTGTCGGAGATCGAGCTGCTGGTCGACGAGACGGAGTTCACGACGATGACGCGCGTCACGATGGAGGTGCTCCCCGATACGCTCACTCCCATCAGGGGTGGTCGCCCCGTCAAGGAGGACATGAGAGAGGTCATCCCGCACGACACGCTCATTCGCGACGCGGGCCTTCGTGCGCAGCTCGAGGTCGAGAGTTTCGTGACGGGGCAGCTGGTAATCAGCCTGGAGATGCGCCCGGACACGCCGCTCGAGTTGAGCGGCATGGAGTCGGACTACCCGGAGGTACCGACGGTTCGCTCGAACATCCAGGAAATGCTGGCGAGGATGCAGGAGTGGCTGGCAGAGTTCCGCGACCAGGTCGATATCGAAGCGCTGGCCGACGGAGCCACGGACGCGCTCAACGGTTTCGCAAAGCTCGTGAACTCACCCGATCTGCACGAGTCGCTTGCCGGCATCAACACGCTGATCAACGATGCCGATACACAGCAGCTGGGTGGATCACTGAAAACCGCGCTCGACGAAGTTGCTGTTGCGGCGGAGGGGCTGGACGAGTTTCTCGAGGATGCCGACGAAGGTCTGGGCACACTGGCAGCCGACCTGGAGCCCGTGCTGGAACACCTGGGTGAGACCCTCAAGGTGGCCGAGCGGACGCTGGAGGCTGCAAGGCTGCAGTTGCGCGGCGACTCCGAACAGGTCTATCAGCTGCAGTCAACGTTGAGAGAGGTGGAGCGAGCCGCTGCCGCGCTGAGCGAGTTTTTCGACTACCTCGAGCGCAATCCCGAAGCGCTGCTCAAAGGCAAGCAGGAATAGGAGAGGAGTCCAGGTGAAAGCAATAAGCTACCCGATCGCGTTGTTCGTCCTCGCCATTGCCCTGGCGGGCTGTGGATCGTCGCCGCCCGTCCGGTACTACAGCCTCGACACGATGCACGCCAGCTACGAGACGGATGCCGGGGACGTGGTTGCGCTCGGTCTGGGGCCGTTGCGCATGACCGAGTCGCTGGCGGGGTCCCGTATCAAGACGCGCGGCCTCGATTCCGAGGTCATCGTCGATGACTTCAATCGCTGGATCGAGCCTCTCGAGGATGCCCTGCACCGCATTACCGCGGCCAATATCGACGGTCTGCTGGACGGGGTCGTGGTTGTCGCTTTTCCGTACAGTCATTTCACCGATCTCGACTACCAGCTGATCGGGCGTGTCGATCGATTCGATGCCGATACGACCGGCAGCGTGGTGTTGCTGGTCCAGTGGACCGTCGTGACGCTCGATTCGGAGATCGTCGTTCCGCCGCGTCGCGCCCGCTACGACGCACAGGCCGCGAATCCCGGGGACTACGGATCGCTGGCAACGGCGATGAGCGAGGTGATCGCCGATTTCAGCCGCGACGTTGCCAGCCGGCTGGAGGAGGCCGTTCCGTAGCCCACAGAGCTAGGCGAGCGGCGGCACCGTCCAGTCGGTCGCCAGCGCGCCCTGGTCGAAGATGATCTCCCGATGCCCGCTCCACGTCAGGCGGATCGCCTCCGGTGTGCCGATGCCGGCCGCGCGCGGATCGCCGCAGGGCCCGAACCAGTGGTTCTGCGGTGCGCCCGTCGTCCGCGCACGCAGGCCGCAATAGGTCGTGCCGTTGACGGTCGCGCCGAGCACCTTCTGCTGGAACACCGGGTCGGCACTGACGACCGCCGCCGTCAGGTGGTGCGAGATACGCTCGAACACGTCGAGCACATCGTCGAGCTCATCGTCGCCATAGGTCACGACGACCTGGAACGGCCCGAACAGCTCGGTCGTCAGCAGGCCGAAATGTTCGCCGCAGACGGCCTCGAGCGGCACCCGGACCGCCGTGGCTTCCCAGGCGCCGTAGACGGACGGTATCCGGTGGTTCGCGAGCGGCTTGCCGCCGAACAGCAGCTCGGCACCGGGCACCTCGAGCACCGCGTCCACGTGTTTCCGGATGCGGTCGTTGCTCCAGGTCAGGACCGGCCCGATACTCAGGTCGTCGAGCGAGCGGCGGGCCGCCAGCTCTTCGAGCTTCGGTAGCAGGCGCGCCGCCCAGTTGCGGTGGATGAACAGGATGCTCTGCGCCGAGCACTTCTGACCCGAGGCGTTGTAGGCGTCCTCGTCCGACTGCCAGGCGACGTAGTCGACCCAATCCTTGTCGTAATCGGGGCCGATGATCTTCCAGTCGAATCCGGCGTCCTCGATGCGCACGGCGCCGTTCACGGTTGCGGCGACTCGCTCCGCCACCTCGCTGGAGCCGGTGAACTGCACCTGCCGGATGATGTCGCTGGCGTCGTTGATGAGTTTGCCCATGTTCTCGCCACGGCAGTGCACCAGGTCGATGTCCTCCGCCGGCAGGCCACAATGGATCAGCAGGCGCAGGAATTGCTCGAAGACGATGCTGACTTTCGAGTCGACCTTGACCAGCGGCCGGTTGCCCATGAACAGTGCGCCCATGACCTGCAGCGCCGGGATTTCCAGCGGGAAGTTGAAAGGCGCGACGACGACCACGGGCCCGTACGGCCAGCGGTAACCGCGCGACTCCTGTCCCGTGCGGTCGCCCGGGTTCGAGAAGCCGCGTGCGAGGAAGCGAACGCCGTCGCCGGCGAAATTCTCCAGGAAGACGCGCGTGACCAGCACCTCGCCGGCGCACTGGCCCCAGCTCTTCGGCATCACGCGCTGCACCAGGCGGGTGAAGTAGTCGAACACCTCCGGCTCCGCGAGCAGGGCGGCCGAGCGGGCGCAGACGCGGCCGAGCATGACGTAGCGCTCCGTGTTCTTCATCGGGTTGTGCAGGCCCGTCTTGGGGCAGCTCTTCAGGCCGTCAATGAACGGTGCAAAGTTCGTGGTGTCGGGAACCTCGAGGAACAGGTCGCCGTTCAGGGGGTCGACAATGTCGTCGCGCACCTCGGCGACAGACGTCCACTGGCCGCCGACGAGATTCTGCGCCCGGCCCGGTTGTTCCCCGGTCATTCCTTCGAAAGGATCCACGGTTGCGAATGCGGCTACTTTTTCCTTCATGACGGAGTCCTTCTGTCGGCGTATGCGCATTGTACGAGCGCCGGCCGCGGAATGTCAGGGGATCGGCTCGAGCTGCCAGAAGCCCTGGATCTCGCCCGGCACGCGGTGAAATTCGCGCTTTGCGTCCCGCTTGTCGGAGCCCAGCAGGATGCGCAGGTCCTCGATGACGGCCGGGTTCAGCATGTGGTACAGGTGCCCGGTAATGTCGTTGGTGCCGGTCGGCGAAATGTCCACGACATTGGCGTGTTCGAGGTCGAACTCGCTGGCCACGCCGAGGCGGCCGGACACGTTGACGGTGGTCGAGAGCCAGAGCACGCGATCGTGGTCCGACATGTACACGGTGATGTCGGACACTCGCTCCTGCAGCATCTGGACGTTTTCGCGGAACACGTCGCGCCGGATATCCGGCGCGACGAAGATCGCGCTATGGAATTTCCCGGCCTCATCGCCTCGCGCATGCAGTGCCGCAACGAGGCCGCGGGAGCCCATGCTGTGCGCCATCAGCACGATACGATCGTGGCCGACCGCCTGCGCGGCGCGCGTCAGCAGCTCGTTGAGTTCGTCGATGCTCCGCTCGAGGTCCTTCGCATCGCCCATGTAGGTGAAATACGAGCTCGACGGCCACGAGAACAGCAGCATCCGGTCGTCGAGGCCGAGGCGCGCCTGCAGCAGCGCCGCGCGCCAGCAGTTCTTTGCGAAATATTCGCCGTAGCCGTGCACGTAGATCACGAACAGTCCCGGCTCGATTCCCGAGAGGGCTTCCTCCAGCGGGCGGGTATCCACGCGGAGCACCTCGCCCCGCCTGTTGCCTGCTTCGAGCGCGACCCGGCAGCTGCCGGCAGAGAGGTCGCCGTGGTCGTCGCCGAAGTAGTCGCCGCGCCGGCTCGACCGGACGAGTTTCCGGTTGGTGACAAAGCGCACGTCGACGAGGGCCTCGTGCCGCTCCGACGCTTCCTTGAAATCCGTGCCGACGGGTATGCGGGTGGCGCAGGCGGAGAGCGCAAGCATCGCGGCTGCGGTGGCCAGGGGCAGGGCAAGTCTGCAAGATTTTGTCATGCGGTCAGTATATTGCGGCACCGCGGCCGGTTGACATAAATGTGCCGCAATTGGGCGCCCGGCGCGAAAACGCGGCAACCCGTAGTTGCCGCAACGGCGTGTTGAAAGTACGAAGTGAAGATTTTCAGCGAAAACGGCTTAATGTCAGCAGGTTGGAACGCACCGGAGTATGGCATTGCGAAGCTATGCACACGGTGGCGGTGACACGCCCCTCCTCGGGGTAACCGTCGGGCAGCTGCTGGATATTGCAGCTCGCCGCTGGCCTGACCACGATGCGTTGATCGTCGTCGATCAGGGAGTCCGCTGGAATTGGCGGGAGCTCAGGGAGCGGGCGAAAAACTTCGCCGCTGGATTACTTGCGCTGGGTCTCGAGCCGGGCGACCGTATCGGTATGCTTGCGCCGAATCGGGCCGAGTGGCTAGTCGCGCAGTTCGGCTCGGCGTACGCAGGCCTCGTGCTCGTCAACATCAACCCCGCCTACCGCACGCCGGAGCTCCTGTACGCGCTCGACAAGGTCGGCTGCCGCGCGCTGGTAACCGAGTCCGCCTTCAAGACCAGCGACTACATCGTGATGCTGAACGAGCTTGCCCCGGAACTCGCCGGGTCCGAGCCGGGCGAACTGCGTGCGGCGCGCCTGCCTGAACTCCGGATCGTGATTCGCGTCGGCAGCGAGCACTCGGCCGGGATGTTCAACTTCGACGACGTTGCGTCGCGGGCCGGGCCGAAAGAGTTCGCGGCGCTCGACACGATCAGCCGCAATCTCGACTTCGATACGCCAATCAACATCCAGTTCACGAGCGGCACCACCGGTTCACCGAAGGCGGCGACGCTGACACATCACAACATCGTGAACAACGCCAGCATGTCGGCGAGCATCATGCGCTTCACCGAGCACGACCGTCTGTGCATGCCGGTACCGATGTACCACTGCTTCGGCATGGTGCTGGGCACGCTGATGTGCGCGTCGAGCGGCGCGGCGATCGTGCTGCCGGCCGCGGCGTTCGAAGCGGCGGCGTGCCTCGCGGCGATCCAGGATGAACGCTGCACCGCCGTGCACGGCGTGCCGACGATGTTCATTGCAATGCTCGAGGACCCCGGTTTCGCCGATTGCGACACGCGTTCGTTGCGGACCGGGATCATGGCGGGTGCGCCGTGCCCGATCGAACTCATGCATCGCGTGATCGACGAAATGAACCTCCGCGAGATCACCATCGGCTACGGCATGACGGAGACGGGGCCGCTGTCCACGCAGACGCTGCCCGACGACCCGATCGAACTGCGCGTCGGCACCGTCGGCCGGCCGCTGCCGAACACCGAGATCAAGATCGTCGACGAAGACGGCCATGTCGTGCCGCGCGGTGAACCCGGCGAACTGTGCGCGCGCGGCTACAACGTCATGCGCGGCTACTGGGGCGACCCGGAACGCACCGCGTCGGAGATCGACGAAGCGCACTGGATGAAGAGCGGCGACACCGCGACGATGGACGAGAACGACTACGTGCGCATCGTCGGCCGCAGCAAGGACATGCTGATCCGTGGCGGCGAGAACATCTACCCGCGCGAGATCGAAGAATTCCTGTACACGAACCCGAAGATCGAGCAGGTCGAGGTCGTCGGCGTGCCCGATCCGAAATTTGGCGAGGAGGTCGCCGCATGGATAAAACTACACGAAGGACAGGCAGCGAGCGAAGCGGAGATACGGGAGTACTGCAAGGGCCGGCTCGCGCATTTCAAGATTCCAAGATATATACGCTTCGTCGAAGAGTTCCCGATGACGGTAACGGGAAAGGTTCAGAAGTACCTGATTCGCGAAAGCATGGCCGAGGAGCTCGACCACAAAAAGACAGCATGAGGGGCTCCGCAGTCACCGAGGCCGAGTTTCGTTTCTGCGACGACCTCGGGCCGAAGACGGTGCTGCATCTCTACCAGCCGACGCTGGGCATGAAAGCGATCGTCGTGGTGGACAACGTTGCCTGCGGTCCGGCGATCGGCGGCACGCGCATGGCGCCGGACGTCTCGTTCGAGGAGTGCTTCCGGCTTGCACGCGCCATGACGCTGAAGAATGCGGCAGCGGGCCTGCCTCACGGCGGCGCCAAGTCCGTCATCTTCGGTGACCCGCTGATGGACCCGGACCTGAAGGAGCAGTGGATCCGCGCTTTCGCGCAGGGCATCCGGGGCATCACCGACTACATCCCGGGCCCCGATATGGGCACCAACGAAGCGGCGATGGCGTTCATCAGGGACGAGGGCGGCCGCAGCGCCGGCCTGCCGCGCGAACTCGGCGGCATCCCGCTCGACGAGGTCGGCGCGACCGCGTTCGGCCTGATGGTCTCCGCAGACGTCGCGAAGGAGAAAGTCGGCATGTCGTTCGCCGGCATGCGCGTCGCCATCCAGGGCTTCGGTGCCGTCGGCAAGCACGCGGCGCGCTTCTTTGCGGACAAGGGCGCGAGCATCGTGGCGGCCGCCGACATCACGGGCGCGGTCCACGACGCGAGCGGCCTCGACGTCGCGGCGTTGATGGCGCACAAGGATGCCGACGGCGACCTGGTCGATTTCGGCGGCGGGCAGCAGATCGAGCGCGACTCGATTATAGGCGTGGATTGCGACCTGCTGATTCCGGCGGCACGGCCGGATGTCATCCGGGCCGACAACCAGGCGTCAGTCAGGGCGCGCTTCATCGTTCCGGGCGCGAACATCGGCATCACCGACGAGGCCGAGCACATGTTGTATGAGCGCGGCGTGTTGTGCATTCCCGACTTCATCGCGAATGCCGGTGGCGTCATCTGCGCGGCGGTGGAGGTCGCCGGTGGACGCAAGCGCGATGCGTTCGCGGCAATCGACGAAAAGATCCGAGCGAACACCACGGAGATGCTGGAACGAGTGGATCGCGACGGCATGCCGCCGCGCGAAGCAGCCGTGCAGATGGCGCGCGAACGCGTCGACGCGGCGATGCACTACACCCGGTTCGACTGACAGGCCCCGCCCGCCAGGGCAAGCGAGGGACGCGGACGGCTACTTGCGTTGCCAGTTGCCGCTCGCGTCCTGGTAGTAATGGCCCGCCGCGGTTCTCTGCACGGCCAGTTCGTAAAAGCGGGCACGGACCTGCTCCAGGGTTGCGCCGGTCTTCTTTGCCGTGCGCTCGAATTCGGCCTTGCGTTTTGCATTCACGTCCGCGACCAGCGCCTTGACCTCCGCGCTCGGCGAGCCGACCGGCGCGAGGTAGCCGGTATTTGCCTCACCGACCAGGCCCTGCTCCTTGGCCGTGTGAATGTCGATGGCCCAGGCACTCTGGAATGCCAGCATCAGCAGGAGTGCCGCGACGAACTTCCTAAATACTACGGGTTTCATGATATCGGCCCTCAAAACAGCTCACTGTCTTCTTCGAACAGGTCCTCGAGTTCCTTGTCGACCTGCACACGGATGTGATGTTCGATCTTGACGTTCAGGTTGATCTCGATCGGTTCCTTCGGCGCCTCGACCTTGACGGTCGGGCTACAGCCTGCGAGCGCGATCAACAGAACGGCGGTCAGCAGATACTTGGACATAGTCAATACCCTCAGGGAAGCGCGCCCAGCTTAACGTATGGCTCGCAGCGCCGGAAGCATCATTTCGACAGTCTCTGTTCGAGCACGTCTTCGATGGATCGCGTCGCCTGCAGGCTCCGCAGCATCTGCGGCACGTTGTTCTCGACGTTGAGATTCAGGATGACGGGCTGCGTGGGATCGACGTCCGGGTTGATGCCCCTGAGCCGCATTTTCAGCACCAGGTCGCCGTCGTCCGAGTAGTTGACCGCCGAGGTCAGCGAGTCGAACTCGAAATTCCTCAACGTGCGGGTGACGACGCCGAGCTGGGAAGAGTCCTCAACGACGCCGGTCGCGGCGCCGCCACGATACTGAATGACGCCGCCCGGCGGGTCGTTCTCGAGCCGACCGCCGTCGATGATCACGTTGTTGCCTCGAATGGTCACAGGTATCTCTCCCGACACGCTGCCGCTGATGGTTACGGCTTCCAAGTCTGCAAGACCGGCCATTAACGGCAGCTGAATGCCGCTGGCCCGCAACAGCAGCCGGTTGCTGTCGGCGTTGAGCTCGAAACGGAACGGATCGGCGGTCACCGTCCCGCCGAGCACGCTCATCGACAGGTCGCTGACGGCGACGGCCGCTTCGTCCAGGTCGGGCGTGGCCGTGCCGCTGATGTCCTCTACCGGGAAACCGATATCGACCAGCGCGACGCTGAAGGGAAGCGGCGCCAGCCCGATCGGCGCGTCTGCATCCAGTTGAACGTCGAGCTGGCTGTCCAGCCCGACGAAGCCGATATCCGCGTAGCGTCCGGCGAGGCCCTCGGCGCTGACCGCCGCCGTACCCGAATACCCGAATCCCGGCCCGGTTTCCTGCCATTGCAGGGCGGCGGTTGCCTCCGCGCGACCGGCTTCAACGTCCCAGTCGTAGGGCCAGTCGCGAAAGATGTCCGCCAGGGTCAGCTTGCCGAAGTCGATCGATGCGCTCTGCAATGATGCCTCGCCGCGACCGTGGGCGAGGGCGTGCGACACATCGACAGTCCCGACCAGCCCGCCTTCGGGTGTGCTGAAGCGGGCGCTCGCAGAGACCCTGTCAGCCGCCGCTGTGACATCGACGTATATGGCCGGCGCAACCAGGTGGCGACCGCCCAGGGCCGGCTCCCGGAGGACGATGCGCGCGTCGCGCGCCGACGCTTCCCAGCGCTCGTCGTCGCTCACGTATTCGACGGCCGCGGCGCTGGCCGTGACCCCGGCGACGCTGAGATCACCGATTTCCCGGTTGCCGAACGAGAGCTCGAGCGCCGTGCGGCAGCGAATGCCTGCATGACACTCGGTGTCCTGCAGGTGGACCGGTGGCAGGTCGACGCCTGCGCCGCCGATGTTCAGCGACGAGCGCGCCACCTGCAGGGACCAGTCGAGCGACGGGTACTGCAACGTGACATCGGCGGGCGCGGATTCGATCAGCGACAGCGTGATCGTCGAGTCATCGTCGCGGTACGACGCCGTTGCCCCCGGGGCCGCCGCGAAGCTGCCCGTTATCTCGACCGGCAGCGCCGCGTCGCCGTCCAGCCGGAATTCGAAACGGCCGTCCATGGCCGCGCTGAGTCCCGCGACCTCGGCCGGCACGGCGCCGACGGCATGTAGCGCCGGCAGGAACGGCTGCAGCAATACGTCGACCGAGCCCTCGATCAGGAACCCGGAGCCGTCCGGCGCGAGCAGGAAGGCGACCAGCAACGCCTCGGTGTCGTCAGCCAGCAATGCGCGGATCGAACCCCTGTGAACCCCGCCCGCCAGTTCCGTCGTCGTGATGAACAGTCCGAACCCGGCGACGGTTGCCTGGAGCGTCGGGTTCACCCGGTCCGCGTGCCAGGCGAAATCCATGATGTCCGGCAGCTCCGGGACAGACACCCGGTCAATGGCGATCGTCGCGCCGGGTGTCGCGGCCGGGGCGCCGAGGAATCCCTGCAGCGCGGCTGCCAGGCGGATCGGCCCCGAATCCCCGTCGGCGGGAACGAATCGTAGGGTGTCGATGTGCAGTCGGCTGTCCGCCAGCCCGCGCAGGCGTACCGGGAGCGTGATGTCCTCGACGAACAGCGTGGCGCCGCCCTCGAGCTCAACGACGATCGTGTCGAAGAACACCTCGGTGGAGCTGATGCTGCCGACGGATACCTCGGTGACCGCAACGCCGCTGTCGCCGAGGGCCGAGCGGGCGACGCCGAGGGCGATGGCGTCGCGGTAAAGGTGAATGAACCAGGCCGTCGCCGCGATCAGGGCGAGAAGGGCACCCGTTGCGATCAGGAGCAGCCGGACGGCCTTTCTCGTCACTCATCCGGCTCCCGCACATCGATGCGGCTCAGCACGACATCGAGCAGCTGCTGCAGTTCCTCGCGACGGGTAGGGCGGATGTGCCGGCCATCGGTCCAGACGATCTCGATGTGCTCGCTGGCGGCAGCGGCCTCGACGAAGGGCTGCTGGGCTTCCGGTGGCACGAAATCGTCGTCCCTGGCTGCGACGATGACCAGCGGGCGGGGGGCGATCTCCGGTATCCAGTCCAGCGCCTCGAACGAGTTACCGTAAACGAGTAACAGTGCGCCGCGCGTGAGCAGTCCGCGGAGGAATTCATTCTCGACGTAGCGGCGCCCGACATGCATCACCCACGGTACGTTCCGCGCGCCGCCGTGGAGCAGCCAGACTCGCGTAAACCGCTCGTCGAGGGCGCCCGCGACCGCCGTAAACGGCACGCCGAGGCTGGCGCCGACCAGTTCGACGTTGTCCGGATCGACCCAGGGCTGCTGCAGAGCCCAGTCGAGGGCCAACATCATCGCGGGGGGCGAGTCGAGGAACGCCTGCTGGATCCCGGGTATTGCGGCCAGCGATTCCCAGAACGCGTCGAGTTCCTGGTCGCCTTCGTAGGGGTAATCGAGCGCGATGTAGGCAATGCCCTGCGGCGCGCCGACCAGGTCGACGGCATCTTTCCCGGTACCCTCGCCGCCCATCACGATGATGACGGGCAATGTCTGGCCCGGCGCGGTTTCGGGGCGGACGACGCGCATTCTGACCACGAGGCCCGTCGACGACTCCAGCCGGACCAGTTTCTGGACGATGCCGTTGGAACTTGCCTCGCTGACCCCGGCGCTTGCCAGCGTGCCGCGACGCTCGATGAAGTACTCGCGCTTCGGGATCGCGAGTTCGAGCCAGTAAAGGCCGACGACGAGGGCGATCAGCGCCAGTGCGATGAGCAGGATTCTCGGTAAGGACATGCGCGGATTATCCCCGATCGCAAAGACCAATGTCAGGCCCGGACGGATGCCGCCGCAGACGTTGTCGGGATGCAACATTGCAAACTATTGGGCATATACTAGGCTTTATGTTATTACGGTCTGAAACCAATAATTGGTGCGCATGTCGTCCAATAAACAGCCGGTTACCGGTTCACTTCGAGTTTCAACGCCGAGGGCACGATTTCGTTGTTGAAACGCAACAATAGGTGCAAACCAAAGGGGGATACATGAAGACTCCAATCGCCGTGACCGTGGCCTCGGGCCTGGTCCTGAGCCTGGCAATGATGCCCGTCGACCTTGCGCTTGCCCAGCAGGCCGAGGAAATGGAAGAGGTCGTCGTCACCGGATCGCGTATCCGGCGCAACCCGCTCAACGAACCGGTTGCCATCATGGAGATCGGCGCGGGCGACATCGAGGAAACCGGGGTGACGAACCTCGGCGATGCGCTGCAGCAGCTGCCGATCACCGGTTCAGCGGTCAACTCCAAATTCAACGTTCCGGGCAACTCGGGTTTCCCGCAGGATGGTTCCGGCATCGGCGCTGGCGCCGTGCAGCTCTCGATCCGTAACGTCAGCGCCAAGCGCACGCTCGTCCTGGTGGACGGCAGGCGCTGGATTGCCGGCGCATCGGCGTCCGGTGTACCCAATGCTGTCGATCTGAGTACGATTCCCGACAACGTCATCGAGCGCGTCGAGATACTGCAGGACGGTGCTTCCGCAATCTACGGCTCGGACGCAATCGGTGGCGTAGTGAATATCATCACGCGACAGAACTTCGAGGGCTTCCGCCTCGATGCACAAGCCGGCAGCTACCTGGACGACAGTGACGGCGAGTCCTACGAGTTTTCGGCCCTGTGGGGCGGCGGTAACGACACGACGCATTTCGTCCTGAGCATGGGCTACAGGGACGAGCGTGGCGTGGAAACCTGGGA
>JAAUYE010182736.1_pt1 | contig 12352 bp, 10 predicted proteins | sample 7278081 | NCBI WGS metagenome assembly JAAUYE01 (sample SAMN14350131, study PRJNA611818) | marine sediment metagenome | isolation source: surface marine sediment (0.6m) | place: French Polynesia: Moorea | collected 2018-08
CTACGTGCTCTTCCCCCACCTGACGGTCGCGGAGAACGTGGCCTTCGGCCTGCGCCGTCGCGGCCGGGGTCGAGGCGCCGCCCGCGCCGGGACGGCGGTGGGCCAGCGCGTCGAGCCCGAGGCGCTCCAGCCACTCGCCGGCCCTGGCGCGGGCGGCGCCTCGACCCCGGCCGCGACGGCGCAGGCCGAAGGCCACGTTCTCCGCGACCGTCAGGTGGGGGAAGAGCACGTAGTCCTGGAACACCACGCCGATGTGTCGCCCTTCGGGAGGCACGTAGAGGCCGGCGTCGGGGTCGTCGAGCGTGCGACCGGCGAGCCGGATCCGCCCCCGCTCCAGGGGAAGCAGCCCGGCGAGCGCGTGGACGACGCTGGACTTGCCGGACCCGTTGGGTCCCAGCAGCGCCGTGGTGCGGCCGGGCCCCGTCGTGAGCGCCGCATCGAGGCGGAAGCCGTCACCGCGCGAGGCCACCACGTGCGCCTCGAGGCCGGCGTCTCCTCTCACGGCGCTCACGGCGCCCCCCACCAGCGCTCGCGCAGGGCCAGCAGGACGGCCAGGGACACCGCCACCAGCAGCAGGCTCAGCGCCACGGCGCTGTCCCGGTCGCTCTCGAGCGCGACGTACACGGCAAGCGGCAGGGTCTGGGTGCGCCCGGGGAGATTGCCGGCGAAGGTGATCGTGGCGCCGAACTCCCCGAGCGCCCGTGCCCAGGTGAGCGCCAGGCCCGACACGAGCGAGGGCGCGATGAGGGGCAGGGTCACCCGACGCAGCACCGCGAGCCGGCCCGCGCCGAGCGTGGCCGCGGCGGCCTCGTAGCGCGGGTCGAGGTTGCGCAGCGCGGCCTCGACGGTGATCACCAGGAAGGGCATGGCCACGAAGGTGGTGGCCGCGATCACCCCCCAGGTGGAGAAGGGCAGCACCAGTCCCGTGGCGCGCTCGAGCGGCGCGCCGAAGAGGCCGCGACGTCCCAGGGCGAAGAGCAGGGCGGCGCCCCCGACCACCGGTGGGAGCACGAGCGGCAGCAGCACCAGCCCGCGGACGAACGCGCGGCCCGGAAACTCCACGCGGGCGAGCAGCCAGGCCAGCGGCACGCCGAGCACCGCCGAGATCCCGGTCGCCCCTAGCGAGGCGACGAGCGAGAGCGCGGCGGCGTCCGCCACGAGCTCGGAGGCCAGCAGCGAGGGAAGAGCCCGCCACGGCGTGCGCGCGAGCAGACCCAGCAGCGGCACGGCGAACACCGCTACGCCGACGGCGGCCAGCGCGACCAGCGTCACCGGCGGCGGTCGCGTGCGTCGCCCGGAACGCGTCACGGGGCCGCGAAGCCGTGCCGCGCCAGGACGGCGAAGCCGTCGTCGGAGAGCACGAAGGCGACGAAGGCGTCGCCGCCCTCCGGGTTGGGAGCCCCGGCCAGGCGCGCAATGGGGTAGGCGGCCACGACGTCTCGGGCCTCGGGGAGATCGATGCCCCGCACGGCGTCGCTCGACGCCACGTCGGTGGCGTAGACGATCCCGGCATCCAGCTCGCCCGCCTCGATCTTGGTGAGGAGCGCGCGCACGTTCGGCTCCAGCGTGTCGGCCGAGGCCTCGATGCCGGCCGCGTCGAGGGCCCGCCGGGCGAGATCGCCGCAGGGCACGCCCTCGACGCAGAGCCCGACGAGCAGCGGCTCGCGGGCGAGGTCGGCGAGGCCGCGCACCCTTGCCGTCGCGTCCGAGGGGACCGCGACCTGGAGCCGATTCCGGGCGAAGATGCGCGGCTCGCCCACCACACCGGCCGCGCGTGCGACGGCGTCCAGGTGGGAAGGGTCGGCCGCGGCGAAGACGTCTGCCGGCGCACCGGCCAGGATCTGCTCGCGCAGCGCCGCGCTGCCGGCGAGGTTGAGCACCACGTCCAGGCCCGGGTTCCGGGCCTCGAAGGCGTCCTCGATCCGCGCGAAGGCGTCGGTCAACGAGGCGGCGGCCGAGACCCGCACCTCCTGCCGGGCCGACTCCCCGCTGCAGGCGGCCAGGGCAGCCAGCGCGAGGACCGCCTCGAAGCGGCGTCCCCACCCGTGCCGTTTGCCCGTCGCCAGCGGTTCCCCCGTCGCCAGGTGGTTCTTCCCCGCCACGTGGCACGGATGCTATCAGCGGCGCCGGGGGCCGCGCGACGAGGGGTTCGGCTCCTGCTTAGGTGCCGTCGTGAGCCGACCCCCCTGCGTCGTGCGCGTGGCCGAGCTGCGGGGCGAGAAGCGTCCGCGCTTCACCGCCGGAGACCGCCTCGAGCGGCTCCGCTGACCTATGCTCCCCGGCGGGCCGATCGGGCGGGGGAGCCGTGCACGACGCGAGCGGTCTCGGCAGGCGAGCCTTCCTGAAGGGGATCGTCGGCACCGGGGCGGCCGGTTGAGCCTCGTCGCCGACTACGCCGAGTACGAGCGCCTGCTCGCGTCGGTGCAGCTCGCCCTGGCGATGCTCGGGATGGGCGCGCTGCTCACGCCGCCCGACTTCGTGCGCGTGGCGCGCGCGCCGCGAGCCCTCGCCGTGGGGCTCGCCGTGCAGCTGATGCTGGTGCCGGGAGTCGCCTGGTGGCTCGGGCGGACGCTGCCCGTGGAGGCCGGACTGGCCGCCGGGCTCGTGCTGGTGGCGGCGGTGCCGGGCGGGACCATGTCGAACCTGGTCACCTTCCTCGGCCGGGGCAACATCGCCCTCTCGATCTCGCTCACGGCCGTCACGACGGTGGGCTCGCTCGCGACCACGCCAGCCCTGCTGCGGCTCCTGGTGGGCGAGCACCTGCCTCCCGGCTTCGACATGCCCGTCGCGCGCGTGGCGCGGGAGATCGCCATGAGCCTGATCCTCCCGCTCGCGGCGGGCATGGTGGTGGGCTCCCGCTTTCCGACGCACCGGGAGGGCTTCTCCCGCTGGTGCATCCGCGGGAGCCTGTTCGCGATCCTCCTCATCGTGATCGGGGCCGGGGGGAGCGGACGCCTCGATCCGCGCAGCTACGGCGTCGTCGGGCTGGTGGCCGTGCTCGCGGTCTGCTTCGCCTTCCAGGCCGCGGCCTGGCTGGCGGCGCGGGCCGCCCGGCTCCGCGGCAACGACCGGCTGGCGGTGGTGGTCGAGGCCACGGTGCGCAACACGAACCTCGCCATCCTGGTGAAGGCCTCGGCCTTCCCCGCGCAGGCCGGGCAGCCCGACCCGATCGGCGACGGCATGCTGTTCGCGTCGCTCCTCTACGGGGGCTTCGCCCTGCTGGCGGCGGTGCCCCCGGTGGTCTGGCACCGCCGCCACGGAGAGCCCTGGCAGCGCGAGGACCTCGCGGGCTGAGGCTCCCCCTCAGCCGCGGGTGAAGCGGCTGCCCTTCCTCCAGCCGAGGCGCTGGAGCCGGTAGTAGGCGTTCGGCGCGATCGCAAACAGGACGCGCAGCAGCCGGAAGGAGAGCGGCTCGTCCCAGGTGCCCACCCAGCCGTCGCCGTCGATCCAGTCGGCGATCGCGGTCGCCACCTCGCCGGCCTCGGGCGCCGGCTCGCAGCGCTTCGCCCGGATCTTCCGACCCCGCTCGTTCAGGCGCACGACGGGCGCCCACGAGAGCGGGCCCCGGATCGCGCCGGGCCGGTAGAGCCGGAGGCGGACGCGCGGGTTCGCCTCGTTCGCGATGGGGCCGACGCCCGTGTAGAAGTAGTGGAGCGCGATCTTCGAGGCGTGGTAGACGGGGCCGAAGGAGGACGGGCTGCCGTCGGCGATCGAGCCGATGGCGACCACGTCGAGCGGTCTTTCGCGAGGCCCCTCGCAGGCCGCCAGCGCGACCAGGCTCGGGAACACGGCATTGATGCGATAGATCGACTCGGTGCGTTCGGCCAGCGGCAGGCCGTGATCGCCCACCTCGTCCTCGATCTGGCCCGCGTTCAGGATCACGACGTCCGGGTCTTCGGCGATCAGGGCCCACGCCCAGCGACGTGGGCATGAAGCTCCCGTCGACCACGAACACGTCGTCGTGTCCGTGGAGCCGGCACTGGGCGTCGAGCACCGAGCTGCGCGGATCGCGTCCGAAGCGGCAGGTGCCGAGGCGCTGCATCCTCCGCTTCGAGATCGGGGGCCAGGGCAGGGAGTGATAGCGCGAGCTGGTGAGGTAGAGCAGGCCCTGGGAGAGAGCGCAGATCAGCAGCGTCGTGCGCACCGGGAAGGCGCCGTCGGTGCGCTGCCAGAGGTAGAAGCCGAAGACGAGCGCGGCGAGGGCCGCCGTTCCGTGCAGGAGGCCGCGCACGGGGTTGTGAAGCGGACCGAGGGTCAGGCGTTCGCTTAGCGTCGACATGCGCGGGTCCACCTCGCGCGGGGGGAGATTCGGGGACGCACGGCGGAAACATCGTCAGGCGCGTTGACGGACCGGCGCCGGCTCCGTGACGCGGCGATGGGGTTGCGTCGACCTTTCGATGGCGGACCTGCCGGTTGCCGAAGCGTTCCTGCGCGTTCCGGGCCGCGCGGGCCGCTCAGCCGCAGGGCGAGCCGACGACGAGGTCGGCGAGCAGGCGGTCCAGGGTGAGCTGGCCCGAGTTCACCTTCGACAGCTCGAACCAGGTGCCACGCGTCTGCGTCACCAGCGAGGGACGGCCCTGGTAGTTCGAGGAGAGCCCGCGGCCGCTCTCGCTGGCGTGGACCGAGAACAGGCGGACGTCCTTCTCGGCGAGGGTCTCCGCCACCTGCTCGTAGGTGACCAGCGCCTCGGTGCCGTCGCTGAAGACCTTCGGCGGCTCGTCGAAGGTGGCGTCGGTCATCAGCAGGAAGTAGCGCCGCGCGCCCGGGCGGAAGTCGAAGTCCGTCGCCGCCCGGTGCAGGGCGCCGAGCTGGTTCTCCTCGAAGTCGAAGTTCATGAGCTGGCGCGACCTTCCCGGATCGGGCACCCACTGCTCGGGCACGAGCTGGCCGTCGAACTCCTCGAAGAGCGTGGCGCGGTCGAGGAAGGCGCCGTCGCGGTGGACGACGATGTCGTTCACGAAGGTCACGAGACCGAAGCGGACGTCGAGCTCGTTCGCCTCGGCGAAGTCGAAGACGCGCTCGATGCCCGCGCGCAGGCTCGCCATCTCGTCCATGGTCGTGGAGACGTCGAGCACGAAGACCAGGTCGAGGGGGCCCACGGTGCTCATGTCGGTGGGCGTCTCCGGGCGCGGCAGGGCGTTTCCCCGCGTCGCGAGCCGGAAGATCGCGCCCTGCCCCTCGTCGGTCGCCAGCTCGATGCGGCCCGCCATGGGGCCGGCGGCCTCGGGCTTGAAGTGGGCGTCGATCAGCTCGGTCTCGCCGGGCTTCACCACGAGCGGGAGCGATGCCGAGACGGCGAGGTCGGCGCGCGAGCGCTTCTCGGCCGTGACGGTGACCGGCCGGGTGCCGCTGTCGTTCACGAGCTCGAGCGTGACGCTGCGGACGCAGCCCACGACCGTGTCGCCGAACTCCACCGGATCGGGGGCGACGCGCAAGGAGCCCTCGTAGGCCGCGGGGCCGGCCGGCTCCTCCGCCTGCTGGGTCGCGCAGGCGGCGAGCGCCGCCACGAGGACGGGCGCCGCCGCGCGGAGGGGCGGGATCACGGCGTGCCCCCGTCGCTGCCGGGCGGGAACTCCTGGAGGATCGCGCGAACCGCCCGGGTCGCCGCGCGCTCGGCGTACCGCTCGTTCGCGACGTCCACCTCGCCGACCCCGTGCCAGATCGGCGCGGAGGAGCCCATCGGGAACACGTCGATCACGAGCGTGCCGGCGACGTATTTCTCGATGCGATAGTACGTGGCGTCGGGGTCGCCGGCGTTGCGCAGGCGGGCCTTTCGGTATGCGCTGGCGCGGAAGGCGACGACGAAGTCCGCATCGTCGTGGGGAGCCGGGCGGAATCCCTTGGCCTCCAGCTGCTTCGCGATCTCGGCGTGCACCGCATCCTTCACGCGGGGGGCGGCCTCGTCGGGAGGAGCCTGGGCGAAGGTCTCGAGAGCGGAGAAGTCCACTCCGGGGGTCGTCTCGGTCTTCACCCGTACCCCGGCACACGCCAGCGCGGCGAGCGCCATCGCGAGCAGGGTCGCCGTCCTCATCTCGGCCTCCTTCGCCGGCTCGCCCGGATCGGGGCGTCGCCCCGGATCCCGGGCCGGCGCAGTCTACCCCAGGGCCACGGGCACCGGCGCCGGTTGCCACCGCCCCCGGCCGGCCCTGGACCCGTGACGAAACGATGAAGGGTCGGTCGGGCCGCGGGCCGCGGTGTCGGGTAGCTTCCCGCCCGCCCCCGCCCACCTCCCCCACAACGATCGGACCTTCTCGTGGTGAGGCCATGAAGCTGCGTCGGCTGCGTCACCCCGTTCCGGGCATGCTCGTGCTGCTGGCGGCGTCCGTCCTCGTGGCGTGCCAGCAGCGGGCTCCCGCGCGGACGCCGCTTCCGCCGTCTCGGGGCGACCTGTGTGCCGACCTGGCGAGGGTCTTCCATACCGTCGCCGAGAGCCGGGACCAGGGGAAGACCCGGAGGCAGCAGATCGACGCGCTGGCCGAGAGCGTCGGAAGTCCCTTCATCGGCGAGCCCGAGTCGACCCTGCGCTCGCTCACACGCGTCGTCGACGTGGTGTACGAGGCCCCCCAGGCGAGCCCCGAGCAGTTCGAGTACAGCGTCCTGGCGCGCTGCCGGGTGAACGCCCGCGGGCAGGTCGTGCTGGGTGACCTCCCCTCGTCTCCGGGATCCCCGGCGGATCGGGAGACCGCGGGCGTGCCGGGCGTGGCGGCTCCCGGGCCCGCCGAGCGGCCCGTGCCCGAGCCGCAGGCGCCTCCCGCCTCCCCCGCCGCGCGGCCGGACCCCGCCCACGACGCACCGTCGTAACCAGCCCTTCCGCTCGACATCGGACCTCCGGCGCTGACACCCTCCGGCGTCCAGGGCTGGGGCGGCGTGAAGCGTTACAGCGACCGGCCGGGCTACCGCTTCGCCTGCGAGACCTCCCTCTACGTCGCGGAGACCGCTGCGGGCCGGGGCTGCGGCTCGGTGCTGCAGCAGGCGCTGCTCGATTCCGGCCCGTCTCGACCCGACGGACTACGACGAGATCTGGATCTGGTGCGAGGGGTTCGGCGCTCCCCTCAGCGGGGCGCCGCTGCGTTAGGCTCCAGCGGGCGCCGCCAACGGCGTCCGTATCGAAGGGAACGATTGCATGCACAAGGTCCGGATCGCCACCTTCAGCGAGCTCGACGCCGACCGTCCGACCCACGCCGTGGTGGCCGGGGTCGACCTCGTGATCGTCCGCTGGCCCGACGAGGACGAGGTCTCCGTGCTCTACGGGCGCTGCCTGCACCGCGGCGCGCTGCTCGCCGACGGCGAGATCCGGGGCGAGGACCTGATCTGCGGCCTCCACGGCTGGGACTACCGCTTCCGCACGGGCGTGTCGGCCTACACCAACACGGAGAGACTCGAGCGCTTCACCCACTGGATCGAGGACGACGGCGTCTTCGTGGACGAGCACGAGGTGCGGGAGTGGGAGCGCTGCCACCCGCAGCCCTACGACCGCAGCGCCTACCAGGGCGCCTACGCCGACCCCCACGGCACGCCCGACGAGCCCTTCAACCACTGGATCCAGGAGATGGCCGAGCACGGCCTGGAGCGCGTGGGGCACCACGGCCGCATGAACTCCATGGGCGTGCCCCGCGCCGAGCTGCCCTCGTGGGACGACATCCAGATCCTCACGGCCCAGCTCCACCGCGTGCCCCTGCTCGACGACGAGGAGGTCGGCTCGGAGCTCGTGATCGGCCCGAACGCCCGGCGTCCCCTCCGGCTCGAGATCCCTCTCTTCGTGTCGGACATGAGCTTCGGTGCGCTCTCGGAAGAGGCGAAGCTGGCGCTCTCCAAGGGCGCCGAGGAGGCGGGCACGGGCATCTGCTCCGGCGAGGGCGGCATGCTGCCCGAGGAGCAGTCGGAGAACAGCCGCTACCTCTACGAGCTGGCCTCGGCACGCTTCGGGTTCGACATGAAGCTCGTGGAGAAGGTGCAGGCCTTCCACTTCAAGTGCGGCCAGGGCGCGAAGACCGGCACGGGCGGACACCTGCCGGGCCACAAGGTGAAGGGGAAGATCGCGGAGGTCCGCGGGCTGGCCGAGGGGACGTCGGCGATCTCCCCGGCTCGCTTCCCCGAGTGGGAGCACGTCGACGACTTCCGGCGCTTCGGCGACCAGGTGCGCGAGGCCACCGGAGGCATCCCGATCGGGTTCAAGCTCTCGGCGCAGCACGTCGAGCGCGATCTCGAGGCCGCGCTCCAGGCCGGTGCCGACTACGTGATCCTGGACGGCCGGGGCGGGGGCACCGGGGCCGCGCCGCTGCTGTTCCGCAACAACATCAGCGTGCCCACGATCCCGGCGCTGGCCCGGGCGCGGCGCCTGCTCGACGCGCGCGGGCGGCGCGACGTCACGCTCATCGTGACCGGCGGCCTGCGCGTGCCCTCGGACTTCGTGAAGGCCATGGCGCTCGGCGCCGACGGCATCGCCCTCGCGAACTCGGCCATGCAGGCGATCGGCTGCCTCGGCATGCGCGCCTGCCACACCAACAGCTGCCCGGTGGGCATCGCCACGCAGAAGCCCGAGCTGCGCGCGCGGCTCCAGGTGGACCTGGCGGCCAAGCGGCTCGCCCGCTTCCTGCGCAGCGCCACCGAGCTCATGCGCGTGATGGCGCGCGCCTGCGGCCACCGGCACCTGAGCGACTTCTGCATCGACGACCTCACCACCTGGAAGCGCGAGATGCACCACCTCACCGGCGTCGCCTACGGCGGCGTGCACCCCTGACCCCTGAAGCCGAGGGAGGAGCCCGGTTGTCCGACACGAACGCGACGCGACGGGTCTGGTACAAGGCGCTGGACCTCGACGAGCTGCCCGAGGGCCGGGTCAAGACCGTCGTGTGCGGCCTCGAGTCGCTGTGCCTCACGCACTACCAGGGCCGCTACGCGGCGCTCAGCAACAAGTGTCCCCACCAGGGCGGGCCGCTCGGTGAGGGCCAGATCGAGAACGGACTGCTCCGCTGCCCCTGGCACGGCTGGGACTACCACCCCACCACGGGCGAGTCGCCCGAAGGCTACGGCGACGGCGTGCCCCTCCATCCGCTCGAGGTGCGCGACGACGGCGTCTACGTGGCCATCGAGGAGTCGACGGAGCACACGACCACCGTCACCGACGTGATGGCCCGCACGCTCACCCGCTGGGGCGTGCGCAACGTCTTCGGCATGGTCGGCCACTCGAACCTCGGGCTCGCCGACGCCCTGCGCCGCGAGGAGGAGGCGGGCCGGCTGCGCTACGTCGGCATCCGGCACGAGGGCGCGGCCTCCTTCGCCTGCTCCGCCTACGGAAAGCTCACGGGGCGGCCGGCCGCCTGCCTCGGGATCGCGGGCCCGGGCGCCACCAACCTGCTCACCGGGCTGTGGGACGCCAACGTCGACCGCTCGCCCGCGATCGCCCTCACGGGCCAGGTCGACACCCAGGTGCTCGGCCCCGGCGCCTTCCAGGAGATCGACCTGCAGGCCGCCTTCGGCAAGGTGGCGCAGTGGGCCCAGCCGGTGCTCCACGGCAGCAAGCACGCGGAGCTGGTGAACCTCGCCTGCAAGAGCGCCATCCTGAACCGCGGCGTCTCCCACCTCATCTTCCCCGACGAGGTGCAGACCCTGCCGGCGCCCCGGGACGCCGAGCCCGGGGGGCCCGAGGGCCGGGTCCCGTCGCGGGCCATCGCGCCGCCGGCCGACGCCGTCGACGCGGCGGTGTCGCTGCTCACCGGCTCGCGGCGCCCCGTGATCATCGTGGGCCACGGCGCCCGCTTCGACATGCCCGCCGTGCTCGAGCTCGCCGGTCTGCTGCGCTGCCCCGTGATCACCACCTTCAAGGGCAAGGGCCTGGTCTCGGACGACGACCCGCACGGCTGCGGCGTGCTCGGCCGGAGCGGCACGCCGATCGCGAGCTGGTTCATGAACGAGTCCGACGCGCTGCTGGTGCTCGGCGCGAGCTTCAGCAACCACACGGGCATCACGCCGAAGAAGCCGACGATCCAGGTCGACCAGGACGCCATGACCCTCGGCAAGTTCCACGCCGTGGACGTGCCGGTGCTGGGAGAGATCGCAGCCACCGTGGGCGTCCTGCACGAGCGGCTGGCCGGCAGGGTGGACTCCGAGGACCAGCTTCCGCAGATCGCGGAGCGCTGGCGGCTCTGGCGCGCCGAGAAGGCCAGCCGACGCCGCGACGACCGGGGAAGCGGCCTCAACTCGGCCTCGATCTTCGAGGCCCTCACCCGGCACGTCCCGGAGGACGCCATCCTGGCGGTGGACGTCGGCAACAACACCTACTCCTTCGGCCGCTACTTCGAGTGCGCGCGCCAGTCGGTGCTGATGTCGGGCTACCTGGGCTCGATCGGCTTCGCGCTCCCGGCCGCGATGGGGGCCTGGGCCGCCACGCAGGAGGACGACCCGCGCTTCCGCGGCCGCAAGGTGGTCTCGATCTCGGGCGACGGCGGCTTCGGCCAGTACATGGCCGAGCTGCTCACGCTGGTGAAGTACGGCATGGACATCACCCACGTGCTGCTCAACAACGATCAGCTCGGCAAGATCACCAAGGAGCAGCGCGCCGGGAACTGGGACGTCTGGCAGACCTCCCTGCACAACCCGAGCTTCGCCGAGTACGCGCGCATCTGCGGAGCCCAGGGCTTCCGGGTGGAGAAGCGAGAGCAGCTCGACACCTTCCTGCCCGAGGCGCTCTCGCACCCGGGGCCGAGCCTGGTGGAGATCGTGTCCGACGCGGAGCTCATCTGATCCGCAGCCGTGTCGCGGCCGCGGCTCTGGTACGCTCCCGCGCGGGATGCGAGCCGTGTCGATCGCCGCGCTGTGCGCCCTGCTCACCGCCGTCCCGGCCGCGGGCGGCGAAATCGTGAGCATCGGCTCCGACACCATGGGGCGGCTCGTGGCGGCCTGGGGCGACGGGGCGCGCGAGCGGCACCCGGAGCTGCGCGTCCGCGTCGAGTCCCGGGGGTCGGCCACCGCACCGGGACCGCTGACGCGGGGCGAGAGCCAGCTCGGTCCCATGAGCCGGCGCATGACGGACGAGGAGGAGCGGGCCTTTCGCGAGGCGACGGGGCGCCGCCCGCTGGCGGTGCTCGTCGCGCTCGACGCCCTCGCCGTCTACGTGCACTCCGGGAACGGGCTGCGCGGCCTCACGATCCGACAGCTCGACGGCATCTTCTCGGCGACGCAGGAGTGCCGGGGAAAGCCCATCCGCGCCTGGCGCGCACTGGTCTTCGGGCCGCTCGCCGGCGAGGACATCCGGGCCGTCGGCCGCGACGGGCTGTCCGGCACCACCGCGAGCTTCCGGGAGGAGGCCCTGTGCGGAGGAAACCTGCGGCCGGAGGTCGAGCGGCTTCCCGACTCCGCGGCCGTCATCTCGGTGGTGGCCTCCGACCGGGCCGCGATCGGCTTCGCCGGCCTAGGCTTCCGGACACCCGGGGTCAAGGTGGTGTCGATCGCCGACCACGACGACGCGCCCTACGTGTCCCCCCTGGCCCCGCGCTTCGCCGACGACCCGGATCCCCGCAAACGCCACGCCAACGTCATCTCGGGCCGCTATCCCCTGTCGAGGGGGCTGTGGATCTACGTGGACAAGCCGCCCGACGCCGCCCTCCCCGGCGACGTGCAGGCCTTCCTCGACTTCGTCCTGTCGGAGGCGGGCCAGGCGGCGGTCGAGGAGGTGGGCTTCGTGCCCCTCGACGACCGCACGCTGCTCCGGGAGCGCCGGAAGCTCGCCGCGGACTACACCCCGCGGTTCTGGTCCGACTGGCGGCTGCGGATGAGGTTCTAGCGTGGAAGGCGTCGACCTCAGCCAGATCTTCATGTTCCTCGGCTTCATGCTGGCGGCCTACTCGATCGTCGCCAACGACGCCATCCAGACCCTCGGCACCTTCCTGTCCTCGAACTCGCACCGCCCCTGGTGGGTGCTCTGGGTCTACGCGTGCAGCGTGCTCGTGGTCGTGTTCATCTGGGGCTGGTGGGCGAACCACGGAGACGTCTCCTACGGACGGCTCGCGAAGTTCCCGGTGCCCGAGCGCTTCACCGTGATCCACGTGATCCCGCCCCTGGCGATCCTGGTGCTCACGCGCTTCGGGGTCCCCGTCAGTACCACCTTCCTGGTGCTCACCGTGTTCGCGCCGGCCGCCCTCGGCAGCATGCTGACGAAGTCGCTGCTCGGCTACGTGGTGGCCTTCACGGTGGGCTTCCTGGCCTACCGCTTCGTCACCAGCCAGATCGAGAGGCGCTTCATCGCGAGCCGCCACGAGGCCCCGCCCACGCGCTGGGTGGTGCTCCAGTGGCTCTCCACGGCCTTCCTGTGGAGCCAGTGGCTCACCCACGACCTGGCGAACATCTTCGTCTA
>JAAUYE010033808.1_pt1 | contig 12339 bp, 14 predicted proteins | sample 7278081 | NCBI WGS metagenome assembly JAAUYE01 (sample SAMN14350131, study PRJNA611818) | marine sediment metagenome | isolation source: surface marine sediment (0.6m) | place: French Polynesia: Moorea | collected 2018-08
GGAATGGGGATTGGGACGAATGCCCCGGCCCTGAAAGTGGGAACTTCAACCGGATTTGTCGAAATTGAAGCGGCGACCGCTCCGGCCCTCCTACTCCACGAGACTACGGCAGACCATCAATGGGGCATTTATGTAGATAGCAATAGTCACCTTGAGATTTACGAGGCAGAAGGGGCAGGTGAAAATAGGGTTACTATTGCTGATGGGGGATTTGTAGGCATTGGTGAGACATCTCCCGCAGGCAATTTACACGTAAAAAATACCGATACAACCGGCACTCCTAACGCTGCCGCCGCCCATTTGGTGGTAGAAAGTGTAACCAATTGTGGGCTGAGTTTATTGACCGATAATTCGGGTACGTCACGAATCTTTTTTGGAGATGTAGCAAACAGCGATGTTGGTCGAATCCAGTATGCTCACGCCTCTGACTATATGGATATATATACAAACAGAGCATTAGCAGGTAGGATAGATGGCAGTCAACAGTGGGGTATTGGAGGAGTCTCTCCTGCTGTACAACTTGATATAGCTGGTACTGCCACTTCTGGCAGGTCATTACAAGTTAGGTCTGGCGATGCAGCTACTGGAACGGACTCCGCACAAATTATACTCTCATACAATAATGCGTCTTACGATGCTAATGGATATGCTCACTCAATACGTACCAGACATAACGCAAGCAGTCAAAATAACAATGCTATAGATTTTTGGTTGTGGAATCAGTCAGTTGATACTGCGTCCACTCTTGGCTCAATGCGTGTTATGACACTTGAGGGGGAAGGAGGGTCTGGCAGGGTAGGTATCGCAACGGCATCTCCTGATGAGGCATTGCACGTCGTCGGTTCAATTAAAATGGTGGACGGCAATGAAGGTGTCGGTAAGGTATTAACTTCTGATGCTAATGGAGTAGGTTCTTGGCAAGCTATTATAGAAGGGTCGAAAGCTGCATGCGGAGGCCGATTAACCCTACAAAGCGGGGTGTCTGTCTCAACCAGCAATCAGGCCAGCAAATCTACATTATATTTTACCAGTCATCCAGATAGCCCCAACGCCGGGGAGATTGGATTATATGACGGTTCAACGACATGGAATTTAAGGTCATTTAGCGAAATCTCACTAGCCTTATCTGGCCTGACTTCTGGCAAGAATTATGATGTCTTTGTCTATGATTCAGGTGGGACACCAACGCTCGAATTATCAGCAGCCTGGACTAACGATACGACACGAGCAGATGCTATCACTACTCAGGATGGCATATATGTTAAGAGTGGAGCAACGACCCGACGATATGTAGGAACGATTAGAGCAACCGGGGCTACGACCACAACAGATACCGAGTCACAGCGATTTGTGTGGAATTTGCACAACCGAACCCGGAGAACACTAGAAAAAGAGGACAGTTCAGGACACTCATATACTACGGCATCTTGGCGACAGTGGGGAGGCAATTCTGCTAATAAAGTCGAGATGGTATCAGGGGTAGACTATCTGCTAGCTGACGTGGCGATGGGATTTACTTGTAATGCTGGAGCGAATGGAACATGGGCTATTGGCAGTTTTAGTGTTGATAGCACAACCGCTCGGAAGTTGCTATATATGTTTACCGGCACTTCACGAACCGAGAGTGATTTCGAGGCCATAAGCGCATCTGTACCAGTAGGTTTAGGCTATCACTACATCGCTGCCTTGCAATATGTCTCTACTGGCTCTGGCGGCTCATTTGATGACATGGGTCTATATGTTGACTTTGAAATGTAAGGAGAAACAATGATAGAGGTTCCAGTTTTTATCACAATCACAGCGATAGCCCTATTCTCCGCAATTACCCCTACACATGGCTTAATCGAGGCTGACCCCTCTCGTCATGGTCCCAGGCAAATGACCTGGGCAGTAGACGATAATCTAGTTACATGGCCTACGGTAACAGCGCAGCCAGGCGAAATCGGAAACACCGTTTTGCTTGGTCATAACTACGGAAGTCATGGAGTATTTAGAAACATCCCAAAGATCAAGAAGAATGATGTTATCAATATTGATAGCAAATATTTTTACGAAGTGGAATTTAGACTACTTATCCCGGATGAGCCTGAAAATGCTTCCTGGGTATTACCTAAGCAAGACCAACGACTTACGTTGGTTGCTTCTGCACCAGATAATCAATATTACATTGTAGTTGCTAAGCCTGTATATTCACATATAGATAGTAATTCGTGCGAATTCATGAGCACATTTCAGCAACTATTTAATTATATAACATTAAAAATGTGGCAATAATGGAGCAGGCGTGATAACCGAGGCTGTTTTTAGTAACCCAGATTTCGTTTTTCTTCTTGTGCTTGGTGTGCTTGGTGGTGTAGCACGATGGTTTTTATCTAAAGATCCGCTACCAAAGCGCTTGATTGGACGGTTTTCCTTTTTAGGGGGTTATTGGAGTATTCTGGTAATGCTGTTTGCTTGGTTCACGCGCCAAGCAACACAAGATAACGAGTTCGTTCCTGCATTTTATTTCGTGCTTTTGATGGTTGGTGCAATTTTTGCCGACGATATGTTCGGCTTATTAGAAAAAAGGTATTAAAAAGAGTTTCAATGAAATTAAATGGAGGCAAAAGTGAACAATAACGGAACGCAGGAGCAACAAGTAGAACAAGGAAATGTGCCCACAGTTGATATAGGGCATATGATGGCTCTTTTAGGAGCTCAGCAATTAATGATCGATGCGCTATCAGAAACGAGTACGACTACCAAGGTCGGACAGTTGATAATGGAATTGGAGAAAGTTACTGGTCAAAACCAGCAACTTCAAGCAATCATTGAGGAAAAAGACAAACTCATTGAGGATCTACAATACATGCTTTCTCAAGAACGAGAAAGAATTGCCCCGGACTTAAGTCAAAAACCAGCAGAAGATGCTATTGAGGCCCCGCTTCCTGTAGCATAATATCCCTATTTAGCCAACTCGCCCATGCCCTCCGGCTGGTTGGGAGTGAGCGCCCTAGCAGTATCGGGGCGCTCTTCTTAGAATTGATAGCTAAGCAGTTTAATGATATGCCTGAATTCGTAGGCTATTTTTTTTCTTTCCTTTTCGCCAAGCAGAGTCTTGTAATTCATGTTGGGTGGTCTTGCATCTGCTTTCACTTTTGGCAAAAGCATTCGAAATCCTAGATGCTGGTAGAGTCTTTCCAGTTCATCTTCCAGGTTTTCGTAGCGCAAGATTTTATCGACGATTACTCGATTATTACTGGTGTACATCGGCCAGTCGGGAAGCGGCAGTTCGTTCAGCACAAATTCTGATATTGTCCTGTCACGTTCCCAGAATTGACGATGCCAGTAGTACCAGGAGATAGCTTTATCCCAGGGGTTTCGCTCGATGCAGAACTTGTAATAATTATCCCATATCTCTGGCTCGATTTTTGCCCAGATATCAACACCGTGCATGTGGTTAAAGAAGCCCGCAGATATCCAGTTTCTCCAAGCGTGAGTGCGATAGGCGGGCGTAACCGGCTCATCCGGCGTAAGTACATCTTCTTCGCCTGAAATCCACGAGAATGCAGCCTCAAAAGACGATGAGGCTGTCTTGAAGGTTTTGATAAAAATGAACTGGTATTTGTGGGATATGATCATTGTTTGCTTGGTTTGATAAATACAATTTGCATCTCTAAATGAAGCAGGCGACTTACCTTCAGCAAAGTCTCAAAAGACACTTCTCGTCGCCTGCATTCATAATTAGAGATTGTGCTTGACTGACAATCAAGAACCTGGGCTAATTCTCGCTGAGTCATACCCAATGCAATCCGCATCCCCTTGAATACTCTGGGTATCTCTTCCGGCTTTGTTATTCTGAAAGAGATACCATTGATTATCATCATCATACTTCGAGACTCCGAATACCTTCAGCAATTAGTGGAGCTTCGTCAATCTTATTGGTAAAACCTTCGACATAGCGGGCCGCTCGCTCACGGATACCTACGTCACCGGTTAGATACCAATCTTCTACGGGCTCACCATTCTCATGCATGGAGATTAAACTTTCAGCTACAGCCCAGATTTTCTCTTCAAACATATCGCGGCGATCCCAACGTGGCGTTCGGCGGTCGGTGATGGCTTGCGTCCCGGCAGTTACGGCTTGCACTACGTCAAAGAGGGTGTGGCCTTCACCCTGATCTTCCCAGTAGCGAACCGCACCGGTATCGCCAGTCATGGCATATTGCGGTACACCCAGTTTTTCGCCGATTTGCTCAAACAAAAGCACCGGACTCTCGACTTGGATTGTTTGCATCTGTTCCATGCCCTGGCCCATTTGGTGCGCCCACTCACCGACCTGGCCGACAGCATCATGCAAAGCCTTCATGAATTTTTCAAAGGTTGCATAGCGATGATTAACGTTGAACACGTTTTGGCCGATAGTTGTGTTTGTGCATTCATTGCGAGTAATAGCGCACTTGGCCCGAAAAGAACCACTACCCAATTCATTGTTCTGGATAATCAGGTTTCCGTTAAATTCATCTCCGCGACCGACAACGAAACTCCAGTCGTCGGGTGAAATCAAGCGCAGGTTAAATTGCCTGCTATCCTGGCCGAGATGATAGCTCATGACTCTGGCTGTATCAGGAATTAAGTTTTGACTTTGCATGTGAAGCAAGGCCAAAATGATTGACCGGTGGTCGAAAAAGGTGTACTCATCACTCACAAAGCCATCGATGTGATCACCATTCACCCGGCAGAAGAGTCCTTTGTCCGGCGTAACCGAAGCCATGTCCCGGATAACAGCCAGTTTTGTCCGGTCGCTCAGGGCCGCGTTTTGCAACAGACCGGCTTGATTTGATGGAATGTTGATCATTCCGGCCAGCGAGCGAAAACCCTGCGGAGTTATAACAAGCTCTTCACCACCATCAACGACCGTTTCCGGCGAAGTCATCGCTTGCACAAATTGGCTCAACGAGACCTGGCGATCATTGTGCAAGCTGGTTTGGAAGAGTACGTCTTCCGAAACCTCTTCAAGCGTTTTTAATTGCGTAAAATCTAATCTCATTTTTTCACTCCTAAAGTCCTAATGCTTTGAATACTTTATCAACGATCTCGTCAGGTAAGTGACCGTTGTCTTGATCGGGTCGGAGATATAGCACAACGCCGTCATCATCAACATCAATGTCTACATCCCCAGAGTAGAATTCATAATTTTCCCTCCTTGTGCGTTCATAATACCATTTTCTTTGTAGGCTAGTTTCGCTATCGTAGCCGAACCAGATGCTTGGTCGGCCTGGCCTAAGCAAGCGCGTTTCTTCGCGGTAATAGTCCGAGCCTGATAACTCTTGTTTTTCGGTTAGCTCTTGGATAACGTAAGCAGCATACTCTTCTGGTTGTTGATCATCCGGCACAGCGCCAGCCTTGACACCAATAATTTTACCGCTTTGGTCGGTTTGAAACGCTTGATAAACCTTAGCCAGGACCGGCATACCAATTTTGGATAGATCGCTTGGTTTAGCGATTCCCATTTCTGGATTATTGAGCGCCATGCCGATTGCCTTGAAGTCTCGGAACATTGTTGAAACGCCATTGCCCAGTCTTGAGCTTACCACTTCCAAGTAGGATTGGCGGCTTGGAAATTCAAAATAAGAGTAAGTCACAGTTATTTCCTGACCATCAATGATTTTGATTGGTCGCACAAAGTTGCGATCTGCTGAGACCTTTATCGGCATATTTAACTGGTTACGCGCTTCGGTAATTTGATAGATATGCGTTGAAACTTCGCCAGCACCATTCTCGACTAGCACCGTTTCTGTCGCTTCCTTTTTTGAATGTAGATGCAACTCATGCTTAAAAATCATATAGAGATAGTAGGCCAAGCGCACTCTGGCATCCTGTAAATCCTCAAAGGCTATATTGACCTGGGCATCAAAAAACAGAAACGTTTCGATGTTGTTTAGACTTTCGGGAAGGTCAAAAGAGTACTCGTCGATGCTAGATGCTTCTTGTATAGCGAGTTCAAACTTGTTACTCATCAAGCACCTCGAATGGTTCTCGTTTATTGTATTTTAATTTAGCAATACGCTTTAGCACTTTGGCCGCTTCTTGCGCTGTTGGGGTTTTGTCGGGGTCTAGCTCAGGGATTTGAGCTATATAGTCAGCCGGTTTGTCACCATTGATTGATTTCAAGATGCAAATTCGCTTCGCATACTCTTGAAGAAGTTCGATCTCAAAAGGATCGAGAAATTGAAGCTCATCTTTACCAAAGAAGTCCAGGATCAGGGCCTCGTGATGCTGGCTTGGAATTTTGTGTTCCTCCAGAAACTCAACCAGCTTGTCTTCATGAAATTCGCCCTCAACGATATCTTCTTCTTCACCAATCGGCGTATCATCCACCGGCCCTCTCATAATGTCAACATTTTTCAAGAAGCGCTTTCTGTCTGGTTCTTGATCAGCCATTTCGGTGAGTTGGAGATATCGATCTCTGACTTCAGCCGGTGCTTCAACGATGCTCATTGGCATCTCTGCCTGAGCTTCCAGAGCCTTTGTCTCGTTTAGCATCAGGGAGTGAATTTCACCCGGCGTTGGTACTCCGTATGCCATGCGAATCGCATTTTTTACGCTACGAACTTCTGCCCGAGTCACGCCGGGCGTCCAGCCTCGGGGTGTTTTGCCTTTAATGAGATTGCCGTCATCATAGTACACTTCTGACCAAAGTACCTGGCCGGTACCAATAATCGCATAATTTTCTCGCGCTTCTTGTTTAGCGATTTGAAGCGCTTCGAGTGGCTTTATATCTGCGCCGACAAGAAGCCGGAACATTTCTTCCTTTGCTTCCCGGTACCTGTCCATTACCTCGCTCTTGATAATGATCGCGGTGCAGCGCCAGTACTGCTTCTCGACAATATCAAGCTCTTTAACCAGGGTAAACGGCTCTAATTTTTGAGCCCAATTGACCCAGGTCGCGTAATGGTCTGCCACGAAGATCTCATTTCTGTATTTCCAGTATTCAAAGCCTCCACCAAGAGGCATGTAACCTCTTGCCAGGGCTAATTCTACGACCGTCACGAATTCCTCGGGTAGAATTATTTCTCCCTTTTTAGGTGGAGTGTAGGTTTTTTGAAGGCGTACGGCGATAGCCTCAACCATTTCCCGTTTCACCATCGAGCCCGGAAGCGGCAGATCCAAGTATTTGTTATCCCGGACAACGAGTTTGGTTTCTTCTTGTTGTGTTTCGCTCATTTTTTTCTCCTGTTATTGAACGTAGATACCTGCGATAGCAAAATAAATATTATTACCTCTGACTAAGATCCCGTTTCCTCTGCTCTCCAGAATCACTTCATCCGAGTCTAGGTTATCAAGGGCCTGGCGATATTGATTGGGAAATAATCGACCCAAGACCTCGGATGCTGTTGGTGAGCTATCGATAATTTTGATCGTTCTGGTTGCGCTACCCACTCCAACCGCAGCAGTTCGGAGTTTTAGCCCTTCTGGTGTTGTGTGAAAATCAGCCAGGCCATTTTTGAAACTATCATTAATTGACAGCGTTTCGATATAACGCAAGCTTTCTAAAAATTCATCTCGCATTACTTTAATCCAGGGTACATCATCACTCATTGAAAGCAGCCGGTCAAGATACAGTTGACCGTCCCATTCAACTTGTGCTGTTGAACGCCTGATTAAGGTATTGTTGGTCTGTAACCAGACGGCTTGGGCTTTTGCATCTTCGACAAATATTTCGGTATCTTTAGCTAGGCTTGTGGTGACATTTCCTGGCAAGCAAACATGGTTGTCAACAATGTCGGGTTCATCTTCACCTGCCTTGCACCAACCCAGAATTGTTGGGTGATCGCCTGTTGAAAAAAACATCTCGACACAGCGGGGCGCTATTCTAAACAGGCCGATGTTTTTATCCCCCAAGACCCAGGTTAGTTTTCTAGCTCCTTTGGGTAATTTTCCAAACGGTCCTTCACAGCCAAGTACCTCAAAGAAGTCTGGATTTGCACTAGACAAGGTTATTTTGTCGTTATTGAACATAATGATATTTTCATTGGTCTTGTGCCAGTTTATCGAGATATCGTCAAGGTATTGAACAAAGCGAGCATCTGAAATGACTATTCTTACATCTCGATCAACAACTGCCGGAACCGTAGCCTGATACTTAAGAATGGAGTTATCTTTAAGCACTCGAACAGCCTGATCCTGAAAAGACGCGGCTAGACAAATTTCAAAACGCCGGTCGCTTCGATAAACCTGGCTATAAGCCTTGTCGATGGCGGGCCATAAATTGGAACCCTTAACCTCTAACATAATGCGTACCTCAATAATTCCTCGAATTTCAAGTGTGGCTCACTACCACCATTTAGATAGATGCGTTCAAGCTGGATGCAGATAACAATCGGGCATAGCTCTTCGTGGTTGCATTTTAATTTACGATGTCGCAGGCTCAGACGACAATTACAAATCGCATCTGATAATTGAATTTGTGTTGGGATTATTTTTTCCAGATGCCATTTAATTCTAGCCTGCGCTTGTCTGCGACGACGAGTTTTAATCCGTGAATGACGCCGGGACGAAGGTTCCTGACCACAGCTTTGCGATTGTATCCACTCGCCAAACATCAAACTCAACGTACAATTTAAGGGTTTCGTAGTCTTTCTTTTCCCATAAGTCATAGACTTCATCGCCTTTCATCTCGTCGATGGTGTCGTATTGGACTGGTATCACAAACTTTTCAGCTACTACCGGCTTGAGTGACTGCCAAAGAATTTTGAACGGAAGCTGGTTATAGGGACCACCCCACCTGGCAAACATCAAATCTACTTCCCGGCGCTCCCAGGGTTTGGCAGACACATTGTAACTGCGTGGCATGGTAATGTTGTGCTGCGGTACTTTGAGCAGGGCTAAGGGTAGGTCGAATTTCAAGATGTTGAACCCGGCGATTTTGCCTTGTGCTTTTTCATAAAGGGACCAAAACTTAGCAATCAGCATGCGCTCGTCAACGATGACATCGCCTTTTTTCTCACCTACGTAAACTGAATGAGCTTTCGGTTCCGTTGAGACTTTCCAGCCGAGGCCGATGACTTCGGCGAATTCGGGTGTAACTGATTTTCGCATCCTGTAGTGTTCCTGTAGTTGGAATTCCAGTAAAGCATCCGGTTGCACCCAGTACCGGAAACCGCTTTGGGTTTGGTCTACGTTTTCGTAACGTCCTGGTACTCGACGCTTTGCCAAGTAATCGTCAATATTTAGATCCTCTCGCGGTATTGTTTCAAAGTCCACTGAAATAAACATCATTGCCCTCCTTAAGTCTCAAACTCAGTAATTAATTCTTTAAGCCTGGCCTGAGTCCTGGCAGCTTTAGGACTTTCTACACCACGTATACGGGCAATATGCTCCCAATAATCCCAGGCCAAGCGCTGCTTTTGACCGGTTAGCATGAGTAGGGATCTGAAGTTATCGTACCACCAATCCTGCTCCAAAACCCAGGTCAACCAGCCGGTCAAAAACTCTTCTGTTGTCATACCGATATCAATTTCAGCGCCCTCTAAAAATCTACGAGCCCAGGGGATTAGGTCGTAGGCAAACTTGCGCTCGCGGGCCGTACTTTCACCTAAATCGAATTGAAAGTCTGATACTTCGGAGAGATGCTGATTAGTTATAGCGATTATTCTGTCTGTCGCTATCTTGTCTTCCATCAGAACGGCGACTGTACTGCCTCTAACCTTTCGATAGAATAGGGGGATATCGCATCTTGGACACATATTGGCCTTAACATCACGTCCACTGCATGTAACCCAACGTTTCTTGCTGCGAGTAAATTCATGCCCGCACTCAGGGCACCTCTTAGTTAGAGACAGCTTTTTCTTGCGTGATGCTATCTGCGGCTGTTGTGGGTGAAATTGAAATTCAATTGACATCTGGTTGCTCCTTTGCCGCCCTCCTGATTAAGTTGTTAAATGATCGATTGCTGTTCTGGTTGAGTCTCTTGCTCTGGAATAACAGAGCCCTGAAATGAGTCCAGTTTTTCTTTAACTACTTCAAACCATTCCGCATCGATATCTCCGGCAATGAAATGACGCCCCATGCGTTTTGCCATCAAGGGAAATGTCCCTTCACCCATAAACATATCCAAGATGATATCGCCAGGTTTAGATAACATATCAATATATCTCGCAGCTAACCAGTCCGGCTTAGCTGTTCGATGACCGCTTCGCTTGCCGTGATGTTTGGATGGTCCGGCCAAGAACTCTGGTGTCCAATCAACGGCTTTTGACCACTCGACATCTTCGAGTGAGTAGTTGTTCGAGTAAACAACGGGAAATGTGATTTGGCAGTTAGGGCAAGACGCTTCCCAGGTCCAATTGAGTAGTTCTTGCTGCCGTATCTTGCCCATACGCTTAGAGATTGTGCCTTTTGAGGCAATCCAGATCATTTCGTGCGCAGAACGAAAACCACCCGGCCTGAGCCGGGTCGTAGCGTTGGTTTTGCACCAGACATCGTTGCATTTGAATTCGAAACCAACGTGGTTGCAAATATCTTCAAAGCTTGTATTCCAGCTTGAGATGCCGGTACAAACTAAGGCCGAGTCTGGTTTCAGTACACGATAAGCATCTTGTACCCAGGGTATTGTTAGGTGAGCCGGAAGATCGTCATCGAAGTCGAAGTCAGTGACCATTGGCTTACGCGAATAAAAGGCCAGAATTGAAGACGTGATACCGTAAGGTTCGTCCGTAAAGATGAGATCAATGCTCTCGTCAGGCAGCATTGCTAATAGGTCTAGTGCGTCTACTTCGTGAACTGTATCAAGCAAATCGGCGATGTCGTAGACAGGTATGACTTCGGGCATGCGCCTACGCTCCATATACATATCGTCGAGCGCTTGAATTATGTCAGGATTGGTTATAATCGGTTTCATCGATTTTCTCAATCACCGGAGGGAGTCGGTTGGTCAGGAAGCGATACAAAACTCCCCCGATTTCTCGCAGTAGTGAGAGTGGTAGATAGCCTTGGTCAATAGCCGTATCATACTCATGTGAGGCTACTACCCGATAGTCAATCTCGTACTTTGGGTGGTCAAGTAAAAGCATAACAATCCCGTACTCAGGCTTAGATTGCATCACCTGATCGGCATCGGTCCAGCCTTTATCAAAAGCGGTGTGGGGTATTGCACCCCTAGTAAAAGGGTTGTCTGCTAACAAACCGCCTTGTCGTCTCCAGCGTTGCCCAAGCGAGAATGCTTCATCGTATAGTTTTTTTATGGCATCACTGTCATGCATGGTCATATATATCCATAATATTCATTTGTTGTTGCTTCTCGTATTCCCAGATATGCACACAATCCGGCAGTAATTTTATGATTGGCTCAACTTCTTTTTTAGTCAGGCCACCGTTACCAATTCCCGGATAGTTAATATCAACGCGGGGATAGTTGGCGCTAAAGTCAGCACGATGTTTGACAATCCATTGAAACAGCAAGGTGGTACTATACTCAATTAAGGCTAATAAAGCCTTGTGGGAGTAGTGGTATTTTACCTGGAAGATGCCAACATTTTGACCACACAAAAAGACACTTTCTGGAACTACAATCAGGCCGTAGTGAGTTTTTTCGCCATTAGCAGCATGGTGCCAGATTTTGGATTCGACATCCTCGCCAAGTATTCTAGCTATTTGCGGAAAAGTTTCTTTGAGTTGCTTGGCCGCGCCCCGGCCCATAACCAGATTTCCGGCGCTTGTTACAGTTGAGTTTGTGGTAACTAGAAGCAAATCTGTTCGGCCCCACATGTGAAACATGTCGCCTTTCTCAAACGTTGCCATTTAACTCTCCCATTTCTGCGGCCATAGCTGAGATTAAGGCACCATCTGGCACGATACAATCTTCTAGGTGAAACGCCGGTGCATTTGGTCTGATACGCGAGAGCTCTATTGAAAGCTCGACCTGCTCCTTGTTGTCGATTAAGGATTGCTTGATTCTGGCTTTGTCGCGCAACGGTAGAATATCGATGTCGTCGATATAATTATATATTTCTTCGATTGTTCCGAATTGAATAAGCAGAAACTTTGCGGCTTTTTCGCCGACGAGGGGACAACCAGGCACGTTATCGTGACCGCCGACCAGGGCCTTGAACTCATGGTACTGGTAAGGCCAGACGTTCATCTTCTCGTAGACAAAGTCTTCGGTAACAATGTCTCGCTCAGTAAATGAGCGGCCAAAAGTAATAGCTCGGATATCGTTCGAAACCAGACCAAACATATCTTTATCAGAAGACAGAATGTACTTGTAGATTTCTTCTGCTTGCTTGCTCATGCAGATGCCATAGATGACATCATCTGCCTCCGGGCCATCCAGAACGCAGATGTTGTGTTTCACAAGAA
>JAAUYE010033851.1_pt1 | contig 12339 bp, 11 predicted proteins | sample 7278081 | NCBI WGS metagenome assembly JAAUYE01 (sample SAMN14350131, study PRJNA611818) | marine sediment metagenome | isolation source: surface marine sediment (0.6m) | place: French Polynesia: Moorea | collected 2018-08
CGCCGCCGACGACCAGCGTCCAGGCCTCGGCGAGGCTGCCCGACCAGGGCAGCAGCAGGAAGCCGCCGCCCGCCACGAGGGTGAAGGCGCCGAGCGCCAGGCCGAGCCGGCGCAGACGGTCGCTTCCGGAGTCGGACGGGAGCGTGTCGACGACGAGTGCGCCGAGCGCGACGGCCGCGAGGAGCGCACCGTCGGGCGACAGCAGCAGCGTGAGCGCCGCCGTCAGCCCGACGCCCACCCAGGCCCGCGCGGAGCGGGTGGAGAGAGCGGCCATGGTGGCCGCGAGCAGTGCGGCCGCGGCCAGCGACGTGGCGGCCGAGGGGGCGAGGGCGCCGAGCTGCGTGTCCGAGAAGTGGCCGCCCAGCACCGCCAGGAACAGGCCGGCGCCGAGGCCGATGCGATCGCCGAAGCTGCGGCGTCCGAGCTGCCACACCGCCACCACCGTGGCCGCCCCGAGGACCGGAGGCACCCACGCCGCCGCCCGCTCGAGGCCGTCGGGGCCTCCCAGCCATGCGAAGGGAGCGAGGACGATGGCCAGTACGACGTCGAAGAGCGGGGGCCACGGAGCCGAGGCGCCCTGCGGGAAGGCCTTGTAGACGTCGACGTCGAGGACGGCGGGGAGGTTCTCGACGGCGTAACGGATGCGTCTCAGGTGCTCGTAGGACGCGGTGCCCGAGAGCTGCACCCACTTCCCGGAGAGCACCGTGGACGCCGGGAGGGCCCTCACCGCCAGGGCGAAGAGGAAGAGCGCGGCCCCCGTCCCCAGGCTCCGTACGCGCGTCACCGGCCTGCGCCCGGATCGCTCCAGTCGACGGACGACACGGCGCCAAGAGGTAGCAGCGAGCCCGGCCGGGCGCAGCCGGCCGCCCCGCTTGGAGAACGCCCGACTGCGTCATAGACTCGCTTCGTGGAGCTGGTCCTGAGCTACGACATGCGGGCCCCGGCCTTCGGCGCGCCCGCCCGTGAGCTCTACGCCGCGGCGCTCGATCAGGTGGAGTGGGCCGACGAGCTCGGCTTCCACAGCGTGGGTCTCGGCGAGCACCACTGCTCGCCGGACGGCTACAACCCGTCTCCGCTGGTGCTGGCCGCCGCCATGGCCGGGCGGTCGAAGCGCATCCTGTTCCGCACGGCGGTGTTGCTCGCGCCGCTGTACGACCCGATCAAGCTCGCGGAGGACGCCGCCGTGACCCAGCTCGCCAGCGGCGGGCGCCTGATCCTCGGCATCGGCGGCGGCTACCGTCCCACCGAGTTCGAGAGCTTCGGCAGGAGGCTCGAAGACCGCTGGCGCGTGATCGGCGAGACGATCGAGCTGCTGCGCCTGGCCTGGCGGGGCGAGCCCTTCGAGTGGCAGGGCCGGCGCTGTCACGTCACGCCCCGTCCCGATCCTCCGCCGCCGATCCTGCTCGGCGGCGGCTCCGCGGCAGCCGCGCGCCGCGCCGCCCGCATCGCCGACGGCTGGTTCCCGCCCCTCGACGCGCGGCTGTGGCCGCCCTACCGCGACGAGTGTCTGAAGCTCGGCAGGCCCGACCCGGGCGAGTACCCCGCCCAGGGGCCGATCTTCCTCTGGGTCTCGCAGGACCCCGAGCGCGACTGGGAGCGTCTCGCGCCGCACGCCCTGCACCAGCTCCGCTCCTACAGCGAGTGGACGGTGGAGGCCTTCGGCCGTCCCGCCGGCCCCTACGCGCAGGACATGACGGAGGACACCGTCCGCCAGAGCCCCGGCTATCAGGTCCTCACGCCGGAGCAGACGCTCGAGCTCGCCGGGCGTCTCGGCAAGCACAGCGTCTTCTACCTGAACCCGCTGCTGGCGGGAGTCGATCCGCACTTCGCCTGGGAGATGCTGCGCCTGTACGAGCGCGAGGTGCACCCGCACCTTCCCGCCGACTGAGTGCGCGCCTCAGTCGCCTCCCGCCGGACGGCGGTGCATCAGGGCATCGCGGACCGCGCGGCACACGAGCTCGCCGCGCTGGTTGAAGGCGCGGTGCTCGAAGGTGACGACGCCCTGACCGGGGCGCGACCGCGAGGCCCGGGCGGCCCGCACCTCGGTCTCCACGCGCAGCGTGTCGCCGTGGAAGACCGGCGCCGGGAAGGTGATCTCCTGGAAGCCGAGGTTCGCCACCGTCGTCCCGAGGGTGGTCTCGTGAACGCTGATGCCGATCACGACCGCGACGGTGAGCATGGAGTTGACGAGGGGGCGGCCGAACTCCGTCTCGTTCTCGGCGTAGTCGAAGTCGAGGTGCAGCCAGGCCGGGTTCATCGTCATCGACGTGAACATCACGTTGTCGGACTCCGTCAGCGTGCGGCGGATCGCGTGCTGCACCACCCGTCCGGGCTCGAGCTCCTCGAACCAGAGCCCGCGGTGCGGGCGCGGCGCGCCTTCGGCCCGGCTCATGCGCTCTCCTCCTCGACCCGGGCCGCGGCCAGGACCTGGCGCGCCCGGGACGCCAGCGGCTCGTCCACCATCTGACCCTCGAACTCGATCGCGGCCAGTCCCGCGTCGGAGGCCCGCCGGTAGGCCTCGAGCAGCCGACGCGCGTGCTCGACCTCCTCCGCCGACGGCACGAAGCCGGCGTTCGCGAGCGCCACCTGCCGCGGATGGATGCAGAGCTTGCCCTGGTAGCCGAGCGCCCGCGCCTCGCGGACCTCGCGCTCGAAGGCCTCGTCGTTGCGGAAGTCGGTGACCACCTGATCGAGGACGGGAACGCCGGCGAGGCGGCCGGCCAGGGCGACCCGGGAGCGGGCGTAGAGCACCTCCTGGTTGCCCGGGGTCCGCACGCCGCCCACGTCGGCGACGAAGTCCTCGGCCCCGAAGTAGGCCGCCGTGACGCGCGGGTGCGCGAGCAGGGCGCGCGCGTCGGCCACGCCCAGGGCCGTCTCGAGGCCGGCGAGCACGGGGAGATCGGCAGCGCCGACCTCGGCGAGCCTCCGCTCCACCGTGTCGAGCTGATCGAGCCGGTCGAGCTTGGGCACCACGATGCCCGCCAGCTCTGGGCAGAGCCCGTCGCGCAGGTCCTCCTCGAACCAGGGGGAGGCCACCGCATTCACCCGCACGAACACGGCGGGGCCGCGACTCGCGATCTCGGGCGCGAGCCTCCGCGCGTTGTCGCGGCCCTCGGCCTTCGCCCCGGGCGGCGTGGCGTCCTCGCAGTCGATGACCACTCCGTCGGCGCCGGTGCCGGGAAGCTTCGCGACCATCTCGGGACGCACGGCAGGCGCGAAGAGCAGGGACCGCAGCGGCTCGGGTGCGGAGCGTCGCGCGTCGGCGGGCACGCGCACGAGGTTCCCACAGATCGCCGGGCCCCGCCCGGGACGGCCAGGGCGGGCCGGCTCCCCGCGCGGACGCGCCTCGCCCGGGTGTCGCGAGCCCGCGAGAAGCCGGCTTCGGCTTCAGCCCGAGCGTTCGATCTTCGCGTCCGCCATCGACCAGTAGCCGCGCAGGTTGGTCAGCTGGCCCGAGTCGTTCACCCGGTAGGTGAAGATCCCGCGCACCGTCATCTTGACGCCGTTCGGGAAGCGGGTCTCGAGCACCAGGACGTGCGCCGACTCGTCGCCCGCCGCGTAGGACTCCTGGGGCGCCACCACGATCGAGGCCGGCTCCATGTTCTGCTTCCAGAACTCCTCCAGCGCGGCCTTGCCGCGGACGCCCTCCCCCGTCGGGTTGGTGGGCGCCACGCCGATCGGGTCCTCGAAGCACACGTCGTCGGCCATGAGGGCGAGCCACTCGTCGCGCCTCTTCTCCATGACGCAGCGCCAGGAGCTTCGCGCCGCGACCATGGCGGGATGCTCTTCGCTCACGGTCGTCCTCCCGATTCGAGCCGGAGCGAGAGTATGGACCGGGACGGGCGCGCGAGCGAGGGCCGGCCCCCGGAGTCCGGGGGCCGGCTGGAGCCGTCGGACGGGACGAGCTCAATCGTCGTCGTCGTCGTCTCCGCCCCGCTTCTTCTTCGCCGACAGCAGCTGACCCCGCACCTCGCCAGGCGGGTTGAACTCGCTGTGCACGTTCAGGTAGATGCGGCCCGCCTCCATGGCGGCCCGCAGCGAGGCGATGTTGTTGACCGGGACCCCGCACATCGGGTTCGCTGCGAAGTCGGCCTGCTCGAGGTCGGCGTTGGTGAAGGTGTCGTCGACGAGCTCACCGTCGACGTCCTCGCCGCCCGGCCCGGCGACGCTGTCGGCGATCACGGCCAGGAAGAGCACGATCGGCCCGTTGACACCCGCCGGAGCGCAGTGCAGGTGGGCCTGGGTGATGAGCCGGCCGTCGAACACGTCGAGCTCGACGTCCACGGACGACAGGTCCTTCGCGAACTTCACCTCGATCTCCGCCGAGGTATCGGTCACCACGCCGCCGGGCGGCTGGATCTCCTGGGCCCCCGACGCCTCCGAGCGGAACGCGAGCCCCGACCCGGCCTGAGCGACGCCCGCGCCGAGCAGGAGCGCCGACAGGCCGACCCCGATTCCGATCTTCCAGGTCCTCATGAGCGATTCCTCCATTCACCCCCATCGTCGCCATTACGATGCTCGCCAGTGGGTTGGGGTCCACCCGGAGGGAAGAAAAAGGGACGAAGTCCTCGTCCGCCTCCTCCCGGCGGGCCCCGAGGGGCAAGGCGTCGCCCACGTACGGTCGCACGCTCGCCAGAGGCACCGCGGGCGCGGCGATTCCCGCGCCCGCCTCGCGCCGTCCCGCCGCGCGTACCCGTTCCAGCGGGGCGCGCGGTAGACTGGGCGGGTGGCGACGCACCCGGATCGCGGGGGTTCTCCCTCCCGGCGGGGGAGGATGGCGACCGCCGCCTTCGTGCTGCTGCTGCTGGCCGGTGCGTGCACGACCTCGCCGGATCCTGCCCCGCCCGAGGCCCCGGAGACGGGCCCGCTCGACGTTCTGCTCGAGCGCGAGGTGACCCTGCCGCGCACCACGCGCGTGTCCGCGCCCGACGGATCCTTCCGAGGGAAGGCCGCGAGCCGCGGCCGCGTGACGCTCGAGCGCACCGAGGTCTCCTACTACGGGAGCTTCGACATCGGCACCTCCGGACCGATCGAGTGCCACGTGCTCGACGAGTCGAACGACGCCTCGGTCTCGCTCGTCGCGCTGTCGGAGAGCTACCTCGAAGAGCTCGGCGCGAACCTGGAGGTCGGCCAGAAGCAGCTGCTCTCAGTCGACGCGGGCGTCGCCGGAGCCACGCCCTATCTCGGGCTCGACTGGCTGGTGGCGGTCGACGACGTCGGCTTCCAGCTCAAGCTCAAGTACGCCAACAAGGGAGACCGTTCGCTCTACTGCGTCCACGCGGAGACCGGCTACACCCGGGCCTTCGACGACTTCTTCGCGGGCTTCCTCGAGTCGCTCGACGTGCCGGGAATGGGGCGCTCCGCCGCCTTCGAGGAGGTGACGCTGGTGACGATCGGCGACCTGCGGGTGGGCTATCAGTCGCTGCGCATGACTCCCGACGCCGCGGGCGACCTCCGCATCGAGACCCAGGTCTCGCTGCTGATTCCGGCGGGGCCCGGCGCCGTGAGCTCCAGCGACGAGTACAGCGTCGAATGGTCGCGACCCGACGGGCGGCTGATCAACCAGAAGGTGGCGTCGAACGACGGTCTCGTGGTCAACGAGCTCGACCTGGCCAACCTCGACGGCATCTGGGTCGTGAGCGGGAGCGTCCAGGGAAAGCCCATCACCAAGACCTTCGAGACGCAGGACCCGCTGATGTCCTCCCTCGTCGGCTACCACCACCTGCGGAGCGTCGCGCGCGGGGAGCTCACCGGCGAGATGCGCTACACGCGCTGGCTCGGGGCCGTGAGGCCGGGAGCAGGAGTGGACCACACGCTTCGCGTCGGAGACGCCTCGACCGTCACGATCGACGCGGGACCCGTCACCCTGCACGCCGAGGCGGACGAGCTCGGCTCGCCGCGCGGCACGCTGGAGGCCGGCCGGCTCGTGATGGGGCTGGAGCGCGCCTACGTCGATGGAAGCCTCTAGGCGTTCCGGGTCGATGGAGGCCCTCGGACGCCGTGCGCGGAGCGTGGCCCCTGCGCTCTGCGTGGCCGGAGCGGCCCTGATCGCGTCTCCCGCCGCGGCCCAGATGGCGCCGCTGTGGCAGCTCGACCTCGAGGTGAGTGCGGAGCAGCCGCTCGAGGCCGAGCGTCCCCTGCGCGTGGCGATCGAATCCCGTGGCGCGCGGCAGATGGCGGCCCGCCTGCCCGGCGTCGTGTCGGTCAGCGACGACCGTCTGGTCGTCGACCTGCCGCCCGCGGTCCTGCTGAGCCGCGGCGAGCGCCGGGCGCCGCGGGCGACCTTCGTGGTCGACTACGACAGCGAGCCGATCGCGGAGCTGCGCGAGCGCTTCGTCGCGGAGCACGGTGCGTCGGCGGGTCCGGCCGAGCTCGTCTCCTTCGTCCGGGCCCATCTCGAGCCGGAGCTGAGCCGGGGCTTCGACGTCGCCTCGCGCGTGGCGATCCACCGCTCCGGAGACTGTACCGAGTACGCCGTGCTGCTCGCGGCGCTGGCCCGGTCGCTGGGCCACCCGGCGCGGGTCGCGATCGGAACGCTGATCGCGAAGATCGGTACGGAGCTCGGCGCCTTCGGGCACGCCTGGACGGAGATCCACCACGAGGGCGCCTGGAGGCTCGTCGACGCCACGCCGCTCACGGACGTGGTGCCGCTGGCCTACGTCCCCGAGAGCCTGCTCGAAGAAGAGGGCCCCGCCTACCTCTTCGAGCTCATGAGCGCCCTCAAGACCGGCGTCCTGCGCATCGAGGTGCTCGGAAACGCCCCCATCGACGACGCGTCCTGACCGGCCGCCCGCCCTGCTCAGCCGCTGCGGAGGCGGTCGAGGACCTTCGCCACGTCGGCGTCGCGGCCCGTGTCCTCGGGCACCGGGAAGGTGATCCAGTCGGTAAGGCCGCGGTACCAGTCGACGAGCACGTCGGCGATCTCGGCGTAGGTGCCGGTGGGCGCGAAGGCGTCGATCATCGGGTCGTCGACGATGCCTCCCATGTCGCTCCAGCGCCCCTCGCGGCTGAGCCGATGGAGCCGCTCCCCGCGCTCCTTCCAGCCGAAGAGCTCGAGGCTCGGCCAGTAGGAGGGCGTCGAGTACAGGAAGGTGAGCATCTGCCGCACGTTCTCGCGCTCCCGGGCCACGTCGTCGCCGTCGAGGCCCGTGGCCATGAAGGGCCCCACCATGAGCTCGAGGTCCTCCGCGCTCCGCCCGGCGCGCGCGGCTCCCCGCGCGAGACGGGGCCGGAGCACCTCGCGCAGGTAACGCGGCGTGGTGTTGGTCGGATGCGTCATCAGGCCTTCGGCCACCTCGCCCGCGACCCCCACCATGGCCGGACCGACGCCGCCCAGGTAGATCGGAACCTGCGAGACCTCGAGCGGTTCGGGACGGAAGAAGGGCTGCATGCGGGTCAGGTGGTAGTGCTCGCCCTCGAAGCGAAGCTCGCCGCCCTCCTGCCAGCAGGCGAAGATCGCGCGCAGCGCCTTCACGTACTCGCGCATGCGGGGCGCCGGCGCCGTCCAGGCCACGCCGTAGCGGCCCGTGATGTTGCCGCGCACCTGGGACCCGAGCCCCAGCCCGAAGCGGCCCCCGGACATCTCCTGGAGGTCCCAGGCCGCGACGGCCACCGTCATCGGGCTGCGCGGAAAGGCCACGAGCACGCTCGTCGCCACGTGCAGACGCGTCGTCGCCTGGAGGGCCACGGTGGCGGCGGCGAGCCCGTCGTGAACGGCCTCGGGAACGTTGAGCCCGTCGTAGCCCATCGCCTCGACGCGCTGCGCATGCGCCGCCACGCGCGACAGCGGCATGCGCTGATCCATCGTGGCGTAGACGCGGAAGCCGCTGCCCATGGGCGCTCCAGGCTCGATGATTTACTTGCTGTTGTCAAGTAAATGGCCCGCTCCCCGACGGGACGCAAGCGATCCGCCGCCGCGCCCGGAGGGCCACTCCCGTGTCGCCCTCCGCGCAGCGAGCCGCAGGCCGGCCCGGTTCCTTGGGCTAGCGATCGCTAGCCTCGGGAAGTCGGGAAGCCCAGCCTCCGAGCTTCGCCTGCGAGCCCGCTCACGCCGCGCGTGCCTCTCACGATGCAACGCGTCACGACCTTCGGGGAGGCCGAGGGCAGGCGATGGGCCAGACTCCGCACGGCGAGGTCGGCTGGTTATACTGCTCCCGTTTCGGAATGGGGGGACTTCCGGACTTGCCGCTCGAAGCCCGTCGGATCCGCAGCTGGGACGGAACCGACCTCGCCTGGTACGAGGGCGGGAATCCGGAAGGTCCGCCGATGGTCTTCTGTAGCGGGCTCGGCGGTGGCCTGCTGATCTGGAAGCCGCTCATCGAGCGCTTCGCCTCGCGCTTCCGCCTGATCGGCTGGGACTACCGCGGACTCTACCAGTCGCAGCGCGCCCGACACGACGGCGCGTACGACCTGATCCATCACGTGCGCGACCTCGTCCACCTGCTCGAGCACACCGGGGCCGAGGCTCCTGTGCTCGTTGGGTGGAGCATGGGCGTGCAGCTCGGCCTCGAGCTCCACCGCCACCACCCGGGGCGCGCCTCGGCGCTCGTCGCCATCCACGGCACGGCGGGCCGCCCGCTCGACACCGCCTTCGACTCGCCCTTCACGTCGCGCGCCGCACCCTACGTGTTCGGACTGATGAAGCTCCTCGGCCGGCGCTTCGGCCTGGTGGGCCCCACGCTCGCGCGTCGGGCGATCGTGGTGCGGAGCTTCGTCGAGATCGGACGCCGGCTGCGCTGCATGGCGCCGGACATCAACATCCCCGGCTTCCAGGAGGTGGCCGAGGACTGGACCCGGCTCGACCTCGACGCCTACGCGCGGATCTTCGAGGCGCTCGGCGCCCACGACGCGTCCGACCTGCTCGAGCTGATCGAGACGCCGACGCTCGTGGTCGCGGGCGATGCCGATCTCTTCACGCCCCTCCCCCTGTCGGAGGAGATGGCGAAGACGCTGCCCGACGCCTCCCTCGAGGTGATCGGGGGCGCCACGCACTTCGGGCTCCTCGAGTACCAGGACGAGATCGCGGACGCGGTGGAGCGCTTCCTCGACGAGCGGGAGCTCGCGAAGGCGGATCGCGCCCCCCGCCGGAAGCGGCGTGCTCAGCGGAAGATCGTCCCCGCGTAGCGACGCAGCCCCTCCAGCGCCTCCCGCGAGCGGCGCCAGGGGGACACGACGAGGCGCGTCACGCCGACCTCCTCCCAGCGCCGCACGTCGTCGGGCTCGCGCACCTGGCCGCCCACCGTCACCTCGAAGGCCTCGCCGCTGCGGCCCAGCTCGGCGCGCAGCGACTCGATGCGACGCAGCTGGGAGCGCACACCCTCGGGCGTGGTCTGGAGCCCGTACCAGCCGTCGTGCCGGGCCGCGCGGCGCAGCGCCGCCTCCGAGTCGCCCCCCACGTGGATCCGGGGCCAGGGCCGCTGCTCCGGCTTGGGCTCGAACATCACGGCGTCGAAGTCGAAGAACTCCCCGTGGTGCTCCACCTGCTCCTCGCTCCAGAGCTTCTTGCAGACCTCGAGGGCCTCGTCGAGACGGCGGCCCCGCGTGCGCGGGTCGAGGCCCGCGGCCGTCCACTCCTGCCGCAGCCAGCCGGCGCCGACGCCGAGCTCGACGCGGCCCTTCGACACGACGTCTAGCGTCTGCACCGCGCGCGCCGCCACGAAGGGGTGTCGGAGCGCCAGCAGGTAGACGTTGGTGCCGAGGCGGATGCGCGACGTGCGCCCGGCGATGTGCGCGAGCCAGGCGAAGGCGTCGTAGACCGGCGTCGAGGGCGGAACCGGCGGGAGCTCCTCGCCGGGATGGGGCGAGCCCGACATGTCCACCGGGAAGACCAGGTGGTCCGCCATCCACACCGACTCGAAGCCCAGCCGCTCGGCCTCCTCCGCCACCTCGAAGTGCAGGTCCGGATGGAGGCGCCCCAGGGCGACACCGAACTTCACGAAGCGCGGTCCACGGCGCTCCGGGCCGCGCGGAGCCGCGCGGTCTCCGCCTCGTCGATGGCGAGCGAGAGGTCTTCCAGGCTGCCGGTCAGGGCCACGCCGTAGTCGCGACGCGCGCCCTCGACGCTCACGTACTCGTCGAGCACGTCCTCCAGCACCCGGCGCGGATCGCGCTCGAAGGGGTCTCCCCAGCCGCCGCCCCCGCCGAAGCGGTACTCGTAGGCCTCGCCCGCGGCGAGGGGCACCATGTTCGCGGTATGCGTCACGGGCTCGGCGCGCTCCGTGCCGACGCGCAGGGTGAAGCGGTTGGGCGCTCCGTCCGAGCCGCCCGCGATTCCCGGCATCGGATACTTCATGCCCACCTGGTAGGTGAAGACCGAGGCCGGCGCCGTCAGCCGCTTCACGTAGCGAGATCCCGGGCAGCCGCGCCAGCGACCCGGCCCCCCGCTGTCGGGGTCGTAGTCCAGGTGCTCGTGGCGCGTCGGGAAGATCGACTCGTTGATCTCGGCGGTGGCCTTGATCAGGTTGCCGAAGGAGGCGTTGGCGGAGCCCCAGCCGTCCTGCCCGCGCGTGGAGCCGCCGTAGGCGGCGGTGGAGTCGACCGAGTGGTCGACGAAGACGCGCCCCGTCTCCGGGTGCACGCCGTAGAGGATGGCCGGCATGCCCGCCTTGTAGATCTGCGGACACGCCCGCTCGGGAATCACCTCGGCGAGGGCGAGACAGATGGCCTCGCCCACCTCGACGCCGGGGTGGTGCGTGCCGGCCGCCACCGAGCGTCCCGGCTCCGGGTTGAGGCAGCAGCCCCTTGGCACCACGAGATCGATCGCGTCGAAGAAGCCCTCGTTCTTGGGAATCGAGGGGTCCATCATCGAGGCGAGCTGCGCCACCACGTAGCCGCGCGTGTTCCCGTAGGTGGACCAGGCCTGGAGCTCGGGGCGCTCGTCGGAGCCGCTGAAGTCGACGCGCAGCGACTCGCGGTCGACGGTGATGCGGCAGTGGACGTGGATCTCGGTGTTGCCCTTCGGGTCGTGGTCCACGTACACGTCGGACTCGTATTCCCCGTCGGGCCAGCGGGACACCTCCTCGCGGAAGCGGCGTGCCGCGTGGTCGATGGCGAAGTCGACGGCGCCGCGCACGGCGCCGACGCCGAAGCGCGCCACCAGCTCGCCGAGGCGACGCGCCCCGAGCTGCGCCGCTCCGATCTGCGCGCGGAGATCGCCCAGGAAGGTGGGGGTGCGGTTGTTGACGGCCATCGTGTAGACGACGTCGCGCCGCTCGACACCCGCGTCCACGACCTTCACGGCCGGGAAGCGCACGCCCTCGGCCCACACGTCGAGCGCCTCCACGTTGTAGCCGCCCGGCATTCCCCCGCCGGTGTCGGCATGGTGGCACTGGATCGAGGCGATCAGCACGACCTCGCCGTCGGCCACGATCGGGGCGAACACGTTGTAGTCGGGCAGGTGGCCGCCCCCGTGGTAGGGGTCGTTCGAGACGATCACGTCGCCCTCGCGCAGCCCGCCCTCGGGCTCGAAGAACTCGAGGGCGAAGCGCACCGGCAGCGTCGACGAGAGCATGAACTGCGGAATGCCGACGGAGAGCGCCGCGAGGCGCCCGCGGCCGTCGAGGATGGTGGCGTTCCGCTCGTTGGACTGGTTCAGGATCGGCGTCGTGGCGGTGAGCGAGACGTGCGTCGCCATCTCGAAGGCTACGGTCTCCATGGCGCCGCGGATCACCTCGGCGCCGACCGGATCGACGTCGCTAGCCGCCATGCGGAGTGCGGGCCGTGGCGAGGCCCTCGGCTCCCGCGGCGGCCTTCGGCGCGGCCTTGGCGCGCTTCTTCCCCTGGGGCCGGACGCCCGCCGACTCGGCGACCCTGGCGAAGGACCGCTCCACCAGCGACACGAAGCTCGCCAGGTCGGGCACGAGCTCGGCGTCCGCGTTGAAGCCCCAGCAGACCTGGCCGTCGTAGCTGATGAGGGCGATGCCGAGACCGACGTTCTGGAGGAGCGGCACCTGCGGGTACATCGCCTCGAGCTTGGCCCCGAGCAGGTAGAGCGGGAACTGGGGACCCGGGACGTTGGTGACGATCGAGTTCATGGCGCCGGACGCGGCCTGCACCCCCAGCGACAGAAGCGCCGTGGGCATCACCTCCATGAGCGACATCATCATGTCCACCCCGAGCGCCTGCTTCGATTCCTTCAGGCCCTGGGTGGTCTCGTGGATGCGGGCCAGCTGCTCGCGCGGATCCTCGTGCTCGAGGGGAAGGCGCACCAGCCAGGCCGAGACCCGATTTCCGAGCTTCCCCTTCTCGTCGTCGCGGCGCACGCTCACCGGCGCCTGCACGCGGAAGTCCAGCTCCTCGGGGCGCATCTGCCTCCGCACCAGGAACTCGCGGAAGGCCCCC
>JAAUYE010055066.1_pt1 | contig 12339 bp, 8 predicted proteins | sample 7278081 | NCBI WGS metagenome assembly JAAUYE01 (sample SAMN14350131, study PRJNA611818) | marine sediment metagenome | isolation source: surface marine sediment (0.6m) | place: French Polynesia: Moorea | collected 2018-08
CAGCTTGCGTGCGTTCTGGCTTATATTGATGAAACCGCCGGCTCCAGCTAGGCGCGGCCCGAACTTCGAGACGTTCACGGACCCTTCGCGGTCGACCTCCGCCATGCCGAGAATTGCGATGTCGAGACCACCTCCATCGTAAAAATCGAACTGCTGGTTTTGCGCAATGACCGCGTCGGTGTTCACGGCGGCGCCAAAGTCGAGACCCGAAGCCGGTTGTCCACCGATCACGCCGGGTTCAGCGGTCAATGTCAGATGATTGAGCAACCGCTCTTCTCCGGCGACGGAGGCCACGCCTTCGGGCATTCCGATCCCAAGGTTGACAACTCCGTTTACCGGAAGCTCGAACGCCGCTCGCCTTGCAATGACCTTCCGCGCATCGAGCGGGATGGCCGAGTTGGCATCATCCGGTACGCGGTAGCGCCCGGTGAAAGCTGGCGAGAACTGGGTCCGAAAAGTCTGCATGTGATCGGCAGGCTCTGCGATGACGACCGCATCCACGAGGGCGCCCGGGATCTCGACCGCGCGCGGATCGAGCGTACCCCGCGCGACGACCTGTTCGACTTGCACAATCACGACACCGCCCGAGTTCTTGGCGGCCATGGCCTGAGCAAGGTTGTCGATAATCAGGGCCTCGTTTTCCATGGTGACATTGCCGGCGGTGTCAGCCGTGGTGCCGCGGAGCAGCGCCACATCGATGGGGCGGGCCTTGTAGAATAGTACCTCTTCGCCACCGATGGTCACGAGATCGACGATGTCCTCGGTCGTCACCGAATTCAGCTTTCCACCACCCTTCCTCGGATCGACGAACGTCTCCAAGCCGACCTTGGACAAAGTGCCGGGCTTGCCCGCCGCGATATCGCGGAACATCTGGCTGATAACTCCCTGTGGGAGGTTGTAGCCCGCAATTCTTCCTTCGACGGCTTCCCGCGCGACCTTGGGAATCAGGCCCCAATGCCCGCCAATCACACAGGACAGCAGCCCCTCTCCGGCAAGGTGATTTAAGCCCCGATCCTTGCCGTCTCCCTGGCCGGCCGCAAAGAACAGAGTCAGGTTGGACGGTGATCCCGTTTCGGCATGGCGGCGCTCAACGGCCTTGAGCAGGGTTTCCGGCACACCGATACCGACAAACCCGGAGGTCGTCACCGTATCCCCGTCGGAGATCAGGAGAGCGGCCGCTTCTGCGGACAAGGTCTTGTTTGGCATTGACTGTCCCCCTTGTCAGGACCGACTGTCGACGTTCCAGAGGCGGCTGGTCAAGACCCCGACGAGTGCGGCAATCGCGGTTGACGACGGCTCCGCAACTAGGTCACGGAAAAGCCGGCGGCAAAGGGATCATCGTCGTCGATGAAAATCGTGTTCCGCCCGGTCGTTCTGGCCCACCCGCCGATCGAAGGCACGATCGCCGGTTTGCCGGCGACGGTCGAGGTCTCTTCGACCCTGCCGTGAAACAGGCTTCCGATGATCGATTCGTGAATGAAGGTGTCACCCGGCCCGAGATCACCGCGCGCGGCCCATTGCGCCATGCGGGCCGAGGTCCCGGTGCCGCATGGCGACCGATCTATCGCCTTTTCGCCGTAGAACACTGCGTTTCGGGCCGTTGCGGTCGGCTTTGTCGGCGCTCCGGTCCACATGATATGCCGAATGCCGGAAATGTCCTGATGTTCAGGGTGCTGCGGCTGGTAATTCATGTTTATTTCGGCTCTGAGGGTGCGACTCCATGCAATCAGGTCGAGCGCCGAGCACTCTGCCAGGTCGTGGAATGCCGGCTGGCGCTCGACGATTGCGTAGAAATTCCCCCCGTAGGCAATGTCGAAGGTGATTTCTCCAAGGGCGGGGATGGACACGCTGCAGTTCGTGGCGTCGAGGAAGGAGGGAACATTGATCAAACGCACTTCGGTCACCTGATCGCCGGTCAACGTGTATTCGGCCCTTACCAGGCCGGCCGGCGTGTCGAGGTTCAGGACACCCGGAACGTGCGGCGTCACGAGACCATGTTCCAGCGCCATCGTCACCGCACCGATCGTTCCGTGTCCGCACATCGGAAGACAGCCGGACGTCTCGATGTAGAGAACGGCGACATCGCAGTCGCTTCGTGTTGGCGGATACAGAATGGCCCCCGACATCAGATCGTGACCCCGAGGCTCGAACATGAGCCCCGTCCTGATCCAATCGAACTCTTCGAGAAAATGCGCGCGCCGTTCCAGCATCGTCGACCCGTCGAGGTCCGGACCGCCGGATGTCACAAGCCGGACCGGATTTCCGCAGGTATGTCCATCGAGGCACTCGAACGTGTGGCGGCCCATGTCAGCGGATCTCACCCATATCGGATTTCACTCTCAACCGGCTCATACAGAGGCCACGTCGGGAAGCGCCGACCACGCCTCATACCAGTCCCGGAACAGGTTGTAGTGATCTTCAAGAAACGCAGCTTGCGACGCGGAAAGCTCATCACGTGGATCGAATTGTCGCTCGTAGCCCAGTTGCCCGGTCAGTGTCATCAGACGCTTGTAGTAAAGCACAAGGTCAGGCCCCTCATCGAACTGCGATAGCACGTGCATCGCGTTACCGAGTTCCTGGACGAGGCGTCGGGCAACCGGATTGCCGGTGGAGGCCAGGCTCGCAAGACGAAAGAGATGGAGTACTTCGCAGGGCAGCGCATTTCCGACACCGGTTATGGCGCCAACGGCTCCGCAGTTCACAACACCGTGGACGACCTCGGTATCGACGCCGACCATCAGAACGACATCGTCCCGGCCGCTTGTTATGGCTTCCGCCGCGTAGGTCAGATCGGCAGCGCCGCCGAACTCCTTGAACCCCACCAGATTGGGATGGCGATCCCTCAGGCCCAAAAACAACTCCGCCCGGGTGGCAAAGCCGTAGTGCGGGCTGTTGTAGATGACCGCAGGAACTTCGGGAGCCGCATTCAGAACGGCTTGGAAATGTGCCCTTTGCGCGGCGACTGACGTCCCCCGGGACAGGACGCGAGGGATGACCATCAAACCGGCGGCGCCCACGTTTGCCGCGTGCGCGGCAATCCGGACCGCCTGATCGGTGTTGATGCCACCTGTCCCGACAACGACGGGGAGGCCAGCGTCAGCGAGTCGGCCGACGCCTTCGAGGCGATCGGCTTCAGTGAGAAGCGGCCATTCCCCCATTGAGCCTGCATACACGACCCCTGTCATCCCTGCATCGACGAGCGACCTCGCGGTTTCGAGCAACCGATCGAAGTCTACACGCCCGTCTTCGGTTACCGGCGTCATGAGCGCCGGGATGACCCCATGAAAAACCCTTGTATCCACCGCTTGCCAGATCCTCCTTGCGCCAGTCTGTGAACATTGTCCGCAATCCGCAACTGCTTGCCTCATAATCTGCATGAAGACATTCGATTTGCAGCAGGCCAGTCTGCTGCGATAGCCCGGGCAGAAAACCAATGAGCGCCCCGATGACCGGTATCCTCGAAGACCTTCTCGCCAGTCGTGACTGGATTCTCGCCGATGGTGCGACGGGAACCAATCTGTTCAACATGGGGCTGTCGGCCGGGGACGCGCCGGAATTCTGGAATGTCGGCCACGTGGATCGCGTCAGGGCACTCTATTCCGGATCAGTCGATGCGGGTGTCGATCTTTTTCTGACGAATACCTTCGGCGGAAATTCGGCAAGGCTGAAACTGCATGACGGACAGTCCCGCGTTGCGGAGCTCAACCGTGCCGGGGCAGAGATCGCTCGGGATATCGCGGATGCTGCAGATCGGGCCGTCGTCGTTGCCGGCTCGATGGGTCCGACAGGCGAAATCATGGAACCTATGGGAAGCCTCTCCTACGCGGACGCCGTAGAGATATTTCACGAGCAGGCGGAAAGCCTCAAGGCAGGCGGTGCGGATGTCCTGTGGGTTGAAACGATCAGCGCGCCGGACGAGTACAAGGCCGCAGGAGAAGCTGCGCGGCTGGCCGGAATGCCGTGGTGCGGCACAATGAGCTTTGACACCGCCGGACGCACGATGATGGGCCTTACAAGCCAGGGGCTTGCAGAGCTTGTTGAAACACTCGACCACAAACCGCTTGCCTTCGGGGCAAACTGCGGTGTCGGTGCATCTGACCTGTTGCGCACGGTGATGGGCTTTGCGGCGCAAGGCAGTGAGCGTCCGCTGATCGCAAAGGGCAATGCGGGAATTCCAAAATACGTGGATGGACACATCCACTACGACGGAACACCGGCTCTGATGGCCGACTACGCCGCACTTGCCCGCGATGCCGGAGCCATGATCATCGGCGGCTGCTGCGGCACGACACCAGAGCACCTGCGCCAGATGCGCGAAGCGCTGGAAACCCGGCCCAAGGGCGCGCGTCCGACGCTCGATCAAATTACGGTCGCACTGGGGGCCTTTTCGTCTCCTGTAGACGGCACCGAAGGCGGCGGTCCAACGAAACGAGCGATACGCGGTCGGAGACGCCGACGGGATGGATCAGCCGGATAACAAGGCACGTGCGGCAGACCGGGCTTCCTCGGTGATCGTATCGCCGGACAACATACGGGCGATTTCATCGACCCGTGCTCCAGCGTCGAGTGGCGCGACCTCGGACAGCGTTGTGCCGTCGCAGATGCGCTTTTCGACACGCATGTGGTGATCGGCAAGAGACGCGACCTGCGGGCTGTGGGTTACCACGATCACCTGCGCGTCCGATGCGAGCCCTGCCAAACGTCGCCCTACGGCATCGGCGGTGGCCCCACCGACGCCACGATCGATCTCGTCGAAAATGAGGGTAAGCCCGCTTTGACCCGATGTCAGACAGACCTTGAGCGCCAGCAAGAACCGGCTCAGTTCACCGCCTGACGCGATCCGATTGAGCGGGCCGGCCGGCGCCCCTGGGTTCGTCGCCACGGTAAACGTCACGGCGTCCCGCCCCTCGGCACCGGCGCCCGCCTCTGCGATTTCGGTTGCGAAGTGGGCGCGCTCCATCTTGAGTGGCGCCAGTTCCTGCGCCATCGCGGCGTCAAGCCGTTCGGCCGCCTCGGCGCGTGCAGCGCCAAGCGCATCCGCCGCAACGTCATAGGCTGCCTCGGCCAAGTCGACGGTCTTTCTCAGATCCGCGAGGGCTCCCTCCCCTGCGTCGAGTGCGTGAAGACGCGACCGAAGCTCCTCTGCGAATTCTCCGAGCGCGTCGGGCATTACCCCATGCTTTCGCGCCAGTCCCCGAATTGCAAACAGCCGTTCTTCGATGCGTTCGAGTTCACCCGGATCCAGATCAAGCGCCTCGAGCGTCCGGGCGACACCGTCCTCGGCCTCGCCCAACTCTGTCATGGCGCGGGACAATGCCGCTAAAGCGCCATCCAGCCGCCCGTCGGCGGCTTCGGCCGCGGCCTCCAGCCAGCGTTCGGCATCGCGTACAAGCCCTTCCGCCCCGTCCCCAGAAATTGCAGCATGCGCACGGGCGACATCCTCCCGAATGCGATCAGCGGCTTGCATCAGCCGTCTGCGCTCGTCGAGGTTCGCCTCTTCCCCCGCTTCGGGCGAGAGCGCATCAAGCTCTGCGACGGCATGTCGAAGGAAGTCCTCTTCGGATTTCAGCGCCTCCACGCTCTTTTCGGCCTCCACCAGCGCCGATTTTGCCGCCTCGAGGCCTCGCCATGCTTTTCGGCACTGAGCCACGAGATCCTGATAACCTCCAAACGCATCTAGAAGCTGACGGTGACCCCGCAGGTTTAAGAGTCCTTTGTCATCATGCTGCCCGTGAAGCTCAACCAGCGTGTCAGACAATCGCCGAAGGACCTCGCCCGATACTCTCCGATCATTGATCCAGGAGGTCTTTCGCCCATCCTGGGTATTAACTCGACGCAGAATGAGAGCTTCGTCATGCGGGACCCCGATTTCATCCAGGATGGTGAAGGCCGGATGATCTTTGTCCAGACTGAACTCTGCCGTAACTTCGCCCTGTCCGGCCCCGGCTCTGACCAGTTCTGCCCTACCGCGCCAGCCGAGAACGAAACCCAGGGAGTCAAGCAGTATGGACTTCCCGGCGCCTGTCTCTCCGGTGAGAACATTCAGGCCCGGCTCGAGCGTCAACTCCAGCCGGTCGATGATCAACAGGTCCCGGATATCGAGACTTTTCAGCATGGTTCCAACGTCAGAGCCACTCGCCCCGAAGCGTCTGACGATAGACGCGCGCGAGCCAGTTGTCGCCGACGGCTTCCGGGGTCAGTCCCTGTCCCGTCAATAGGGCAAAACCGTCCTGATACCAGACGGTCGATTGGTAATTGTACCCCAGAATGGCGCCTGCAGTCTGCGCCTCGTCTGTCAGGCCTAGCGACAGGTAGCTTTCGATCAGGCGAAAAAGCGCTTCGGGCGTTTGCGTCGTCGTCTGGAAATCCTCAACAACGACCCGAAACCGGTTCACAGCAGCAACGTAGTGACCCCGCTTCAGATAGTAGCGCCCGATTTCCATTTCCTTGCCTGCCAAATGATCATAGGCAAGGTCGAATTTCAGGATCGACGATCGGGCGTACTCGCTGTCAGGATAAATCTCAATCACATCGCGCAAGGCCTGAAGCGCCTGAAAGGTCAGACCCTGATCGCGTCCGACATCGTCAATCTGATCGTAGTAGCTCAGCGCGAGGAGATACTGCGCGTACGCTGCGTCTTCATCGCCCGGGTAGGTGTCAATGAAGCGTTGGGCCGCCCCGCGGCTTGAATTGTAATCCCGGGCACGGTGATAGGCGAAAGCCTGCATGATCAGAGCGCGCTTGGCCCATTCGGAATACGGATAGAGCCTCTCAACCTCGCCAAAAACCCGGGCTGCTTCGTCTGGTTCGCCCACAGCAATCTGAAACTCGGCGCGGTTGTAGAGTTCTTCGGCAGAAAAGTTCTCGAGAGGAACTTCATTATCGCCTCCCCGACAGGCCGACAGAACAAGGACGGCACCAAAGAGTACCGCCCGGCTGACTCTGCCCCGAAATGATCGCATACCCACGCGCCTCGTGATCCCTTCTGGACTGCGTGGTAGCACAGAAAATATTGCGGCAAAACGGTTATCGCGTGGATATCAGGCAGCAACCGCGGGGCGGTCCTCGCGCGACAACCCGGCCCCCGGCAGACGGGCAACTTGCGCGTCGGTGCACTCGATCAGGCGGTACGCCGTCGGATCTGCAAAAAGAGCACGCAGCAGCCGATTTGTCATGGCATGGCCAGCCCTGTGACCGGAGTACCGACCCAGGATGGGTGCGCCGGCAAGCGCAAGATCGCCCAAGGCATCGAGCATCTTGTGGCGCACGGGTTCGTCTCTGTGGCGCATGCCACCCGGTGTGACGACCTTCTCACCATCAACGACCACTGCCGATGTCACGCTTCCGCCGACGATGAGACCGCGGTCCCGCATGGCATCGACATCCGCCATTCGGCAGAACGTGCGGCTGTCGCATAGCTCGTGCACAAACGAGCCGTTCGCCATGTCGAGGGTTTTTTCCTGATGCCCAATCGCGGCATCGGAGAAATCGATCTCGAAATCTATTGTCAAACCGTCGCTCGGCTCAAGGCTCGCCACGGCGTTGCCTTCCTGTACTATGACCGGCTTGAGGATTTCGATGGCACGGACCGGTGCGTCAAGAGCCCGCAAACCGCGCGACAGGATGCCGGTCACGAATTGTGCCGACGACCCGTCAAGAAGCGGGACTTCGGGACCATCGATCTCGATCAGCGCGTTGCGAACGCCCGTCCCCGCAAGTGCCGCCATCAAGTGCTCCACGGTGGAGACACCAACGCCGTCCCTGTTCGAGATGCGCGTACAGAGCTGAGTGTCGGTCACCGCGTCCCAGCGGGCCGGAATCATGTCGTCGAGCTGGTTGACATCGACACGCCGGAACCAGACGCCGTAGTTCGCCGACGCGGGATGTATGGTCATGCGAACCGCGCGACCGGTATGGAGCCCGATCCCGGAAAAGGATACCGCGGATTTCAGTGTTGTCTGCACAGGTGTCACCCAGTTCAAGCGCCGGACCTCTGCCTTTGGACCGGCATCATCTAGCTAGGCGGCCCCTCTCGGCCCCTCAACACAATCATTGCAACAGTCTGAAACATGGGAGTTACAATTCTGCGGATTGACGCCGAGTCTGCCAGGCTTGGGGCTTAAAGTACTGATAATAATGAAAAAAGGCCGGGATATCCCGGCCTCTTCCAACAGGATTTGTGACGCCACGTTAGTTGGCCTGACGACGCAAAAACGCTGGGATCTCGATCCGTTCCTGTTCCGGGGACGTCTCGTCCATCGGTTCCGCCCTGGCAACGGGAGGTTGCGTGCGGGGAGCCTGAGGCCGCGCTTCACCGCCGGGTACTGCACCTGACATACGGTTGATCAGGTTGTTTATTCCAAACCTAGGCCGGGGCTCACTTGTCTGAGCTGGCGTCTCTTGCGGCTGTGCGGCGCGCGCGGCGCCGGGAACGTATCCCTGCATCGAGCCCGGAGCGCGACCGGTAACGCGCTCTAGCCGCGCAAGTGCCTCTGGTGTCGGTGTCCCGGGTGCAGGCCGCGGCACATGAGCCTCGGGAACGAACGCAACTTCGGGTGCAGGGTGTTGAGGGGCAACCTGCGGCTGATAGGCCGGCGGCGGCAGACCGTCGTCCGACGGCTGCGGCTCGGCGGCCGTGTCGAGTTCCTCGAAGAGGCTGGGCTCTTCAACGGGTGCGGTATCAACCGGTGCCGCAGCAGGTGGTTGCCGATACACAGGTTCAGCAACGGCAGGTTGCTCGACCGTCGGCTCCGGCGCGGGTGTGGGCGCGGCTTGCGGCGCGAGTGGCTCGGCAAGCGTACGACGCGGAACCGGCGTTTCTCCGATGTTGGCCTGCGCATCGATGCCGGTGGCGACAACGCTGACGCGCATGACGCCGTCCATACCGGTATCGAGCGTGGACCCCACTATAATGTTCGCATCCGCATCGACCTCTTCCCGTATGCGGTTTGCCGCCTCATCCAGCTCGAAGAGCGTGAGATCTTGCCCGCCGGTGATGTTAATGAGAACGCCCTTGGCACCCTTGAGGCTGATCTCGTCGAGCAGCGGGTTGGCGATCGCCTTCTCGGCGGCCTGAACAGCGCGATCTTCGCCATCTGCCTGACCGGTGCCCATCATCGCTTTGCCCATCTCGTCCATCACGGCGCGGACATCCGCGAAGTCGAGGTTAATGAGGCCCGGACGCACCATAAGGTCTGTCACACCTTTGACGCCCTGATAGAGTACGTCATCGGCCATAGAGAACGCCTCGGTAAAGGTCGTCTTTTCGTTGGCGAGCCGGAACAAGTTCTGGTTGGGGATGATGATCAGAGTATCGACCATCTTCTGGAGCGCTTCGACGCCCTCCTCCGCCTGACGCATGCGCTTGGCGCCCTCGAACTGGAACGGCTTCGTCACGACACCAACAGTCAGTACGCCCAGTTCTCTCGCAGCCTGCGCGATGATCGGCGCCGCACCCGTACCTGTGCCGCCGCCCATTCCAGCAGTGATAAAGCACATGTGCGCGCCGGCGAGATGGTCGACGATTTCCTCGATTGTCTCTTCTGCAGCAGCGGCCCCGACAGACGGACGCGCCCCGGCGCCAAGCCCCTCTGTCACGCGCACGCCCATTTGCACTTTGGTCGAGGCCACGGACTGCTGGAGCGCCTGCGCATCGGTGTTTGCGACGACAAATTCGACGCCTTCAAGCTGTTTTTCAATCATATTGTTGACGGCGTTACCGCCAGCCCCACCGACACCGAATACGGTAATGCGCGGCTTCAGTTCCTCGTGGGTGGGCATGGTCAAATTCAATGTCATAACTCAGTCCGCCTGTTGTTATCGCTCCCCCGGGCCGGGGCGTTCTTCTACGGCCCTGCGGGCCGACTGCTGGATGCCGGGCACATTACCGCGACATCGACGCAAGGTCACCCCGATTCGGGGTCTGAAACGCAAAATATGGCAGTTTTTTGTCAATCGACCTCTGCATATTCACGCACCCGCAAGATCATGTGTTCCGACAAGGGCATACCGCAAAAAGTTCGTGCGGATCACGAACCATTACGCCGGGATTGCTCTCCCTAAGCGCGAACTCTTCAATTGTCGTGGGACCGCTCTGCCTTCTGTCCCGCCCTTTCCGGGCCTTGTGGATAAGTTAGCAGATTCGCTCGAATTCGTCGCCTCGTTTCTTTTCAAGTGTTCCGTCAATGGCCGTCTACCAATTGTCGCGGAACCAGCGCACAGCCCGGCGGAACGACCGCGTCGCACCGTGATCGACAGGCATCTCGAAATCCCACCATTCGTCCTGAGGATGCGCCGCAAACAGACAGAGACCGACAGCACTTGCGAAGGCCGCCCCTGTGGTTGCTTGCGGAAGACCCTGGACCCGCAGGGGTCGCCCGATCCTGACGCCCTGCCCCAGGATTTTGGGCGCAAGTCCGTCGAGGCCCGGAATTTGGCTGGCGCCACCTGTCAAAACGACTTGCTGCGACGGCAGGAATTCAAAGCCTGCTGCATCAAGTCGCTCGCGAACCTCTTCCAAAATCTCTTCAACGCGCGGCCGCATGATGCCAATCAGTTCCGACCGGCTCACGGTGCGCCGATCGTGTTCCCAATCGCCGGTTTCGCCACCAACCTCGATGAGATCCCGATCATCCATCCCTGTGGCAACAACGCCACCATGAAAGGTCTTGATGCGTTCGGCGACAGCCGTGGACACCTGCAACCCCTTTGAGATGTCCTGAGTTACGTGGTCCCCACCGAGCCGCACGGCATCTGCATATATCATGTGCTTCTTGATAAAGATCGAAAGCCCGGTCGTTCCGCCGCCCATGTCGATGCAGGCTGCGCCGAGTTCCTGTTCGTCCTCGACCAGCGCGGATATTCCCGAGACGTAGGCAGATGAGGCGAGACCGGCCAACTCGAGATCGCAGCGCTTGAGGCAATAGATCAGGTTCTCAAGAACGGCACTGTCAGCGGTCAGCATATGCATGTCGCAATGAAGCCGCTGGCCGATCTGCCCTCTCGGGTCAATGAGGCCGGAGCGATGATCTAGTGCAAAGTTTACTGGCTGCGCGTGCAGCACCTCGCGGCCCGGTCCGATGTCGGGCACATCGCAAGAGGCGAGAACCCGTGCGACGTCGTGCTCTTGCACCACATCGCCACCGACCGGCACAATACCAGCGAGGCCGTAGGACCGAGGCTGACCGCCTGACAGACAGGCGATAACATGGTCGACCCGTACATTCGCCATCTTTTGCGCCGCCTGCACAGCTGTCCGGATCGCCCGTTCGGTTTCCTGAATGGCGCAGCTTTCTCCCAACTCCACCCCGCGAGACCGGGTCGTAGCGGCACCGATAACGCGAAATTTGGCCTGCCCCGCCATGGCGCCGATGCCTTCGCCGCGGGGCGCATGTTCTTCGCCGTCGAAGCGCAGAATGAGGCAGGCGATCTTGGAGGTGCCCACATCGAGAATGGCAACAACCCCGCGCTGGATAGCGGCACGGCGCATTGCCCGCATTGCTCTCTGGTTTTCGTAGAAATCGGTCATCTTTTCACCGTGAAAAGGCTCGTGTTCGGGTTTCTGACATGTCTTCCAAAGCCGTGCCGGACAGCCTCAGGACGGGCCTGCGCGGGTTTCTGAAATCGACGACGACGACATCTCTGGAGAGAAGGTCCTGTGCAGCGTCAAGCGCAACGACGCGACTGACAGCGTCTACGGGGTCGGTCTCCGGAAGCAGGATCACCTGACCGCGATCAAGGAGAACGTCCCATCGCCTTTCGCCCATGCGACGCAGTCCCCGCAGCCGTCCGGTCAAAGGTTCTGCTGCTTTCAGAACTTCAAGGGCCTCGCCAACAACCTGGTTTGCACTCTTGCCTAGCAGCAGGGGCAAATCCGGCCGCGACGCGCGCGTCGGAACCTCGGCCACGGAATGGCCCGTCGCATCGACGAGCGTCAAGGTGTCGGTTAGCCGCCACAGCGCCACCGGAACCCGCTCTTCAACGTCCACCGATAGAACTCCGCCGCCTCGCACTTGTACGCCGGCGCGCGCAACGGCGTCGAGGCTCTCGACCGCATGCCGAAGCGTGTCTAGCTCGAGATCAAATGACGACGCGGGAAAATCGACCGGAAGAATCCGTCGGATTTCTGCCTCGACATCTGCCGAGGCGCCATCGACCACCATCATACGAATCATGAATTCGGGACGCTCTTCGATTTGGCGCCGCAGCTCGGCGGTGCGTTCAGCAAGAGCGTCTCGCCGCACCTCGTCGGATGCCCAGAAGGCAACGGCAGCGACAACGACCAGCATGGGGAGGCCGTATCTGAGGAATAGCCGGAACCTCGGCGTCAGCATCAGCCGG
>JAAUYE010192486.1_pt1 | contig 12339 bp, 12 predicted proteins | sample 7278081 | NCBI WGS metagenome assembly JAAUYE01 (sample SAMN14350131, study PRJNA611818) | marine sediment metagenome | isolation source: surface marine sediment (0.6m) | place: French Polynesia: Moorea | collected 2018-08
CCGAATGATTCTACGCTCATTTTCGTTATCCACGATCGTGACACGATAAATCGCAGGCGATAATTGCAGTGGTCCCGCCTGTGATGCAAACAGCGAGAACGCCTGCTCCAGCACTTCGAACTCGTGTCCTGCGCGTTCGACGCGGTAGTTCCTTTCAGGCGCGCTGCGTCGCACCGGGAGATCGTTGGCATAAGGCTTTTCGGCGATGCGATCGTCCACCGGCAGGCTGTAATACAGCCGCGCGCTGAGCCGGGCCTGTTGACCGACATAGGGACTCGGCGTTGCGCTATCCAGCTCGACGAAAACCTGGTGTTCGTCGACCGGGCGCGGCTTAACCTCGACGTAACGCGGCGAAGTCCAGCGTTCGCCGTAACGAATCGCGGGAATTTTCAGTCTGCCGCTGCGGCGCGGCGTTATCTGCAGTCGCCATTGCATGCGATGCCCCGAGTTGCCGTTTTGATTCAGGCGGTTTATGCGGGAGTCTTTTTGCAGCAATTCGAAGTCTTGCTCGAGAAGACTTGTGTCCAGCGCGTATAGCGACGGCAGGCTGTTGTCGTACTCGATGACGAGTAAAGCGATATCCCCGAGCTGGATGGATTCGGGTTGCAGGTAGGTCCGGTCGGCGCGGGCCGACATTGCCAGTAGCAGCAGTAAAGCTAAGGTGCGGAAAATTGCTCCGAATCTCGTGAAAGTCATCGCGTCTGTTGCTGCTGTCGTTGGTAGTCGCGAATAAATTTACGCCGAAACAACTCCGATGACGCGGCCGGTAGCTTGCTGACCCAGCTTTCGACGAGTATCTGAGCCTGTATCGGGTTGATGCCGTTGCTAAGTGAAAAACGATCGCGCTGCTGTTCCCGCCCGTCGAATTGTTCGAAGGGATCGAGTTGGCCCAGCTGTACCGAGGCACCGTAACCGGACTCCAGTCGCTGCTGGTCCGCGGGATTGAGCATTTCGTTGCCGATAACACCAGGGCGGGCTTCACCCTCGGCTTGCTCCGCTGAATGGAGTTGATCGGATTCGGAACTACTGTCCGAGTTCTGTTGCGCGTCCCCCTGCTGCTGTTGCCGGTAAAACTCGAGTAAGCGTTTGTTGTAACGCGCATCGACCAGGCCTGGATCCAGTGCCAAAGCCTGTTGGTACGCAATAATCGCCTCCTCCAACCGGTCTAGCCTCGCCAGGGTGTTGCCCCGGTTGTAATGAGCAAAAGCGGAATTTGCCTGGCTGAAAATCTCGAGCGCCGCGTGGTAGTCTCCAGCGCGATAATAAGCGGCACCCTTTAGCAACGGATCTTGCGCCAGGGCCGCGCTGGTTGCGAACTCACCTTGCTGGTAAAAAGCATAGGCCTGATGTTCGCGGTGGTGCCATATCGAGGCCGCTTCGCCCGCTTCGGCCTCCCGCTCCAGCGGCAACACCACGGCGACGAGAACGATCCACAACAGGTTTCTGCGAAACAGCAACAGGGCAAACGGCAGTGCCAGCAAGATCAGCCAGTAGCCCTCGTTGGCGATGTCGCTGATGCCACCTGTCGAGGCCGTGCTGGCCTCGACCAGGATATCGGCGCTGATGCGTGAACCCAGCAGCGCATCGTAGGCGCCCGAATCGCTGATACCGAGCATGATGCCGCCGCCGGCGCCGGCAATCGATTCGAGCGCATCGAAATCGGTTTTCGCGAGTATGAATTTACCGCCACCGTCACGCAGGAGCATGCCGTCGCCGTCGATCAATGGCCCTCCGGCGGCGGTGCCTATGGCCAGAATGGAAACCTGGTGTCCGCGTTCACGCGCGTCAAGCGCCGCCCGGACCGCCCTGGACTTTTCCGAACTGCCGCTGCTGATGACGATGATCTGGCCCTTGCCCGAGACCGACGCCAGCAGCAGATCCTGCGCCCGTTCGATGGCCAGGTTCAGACGGGCTCCTTCCAGCGGTAACATCCCGGGTTCGAGCGCATCGATAAACGCCAGCAGGGTGTTAGCGTCGCGCGACAACGGCGATACCACGAAGGCGGCACCGGCATAGACCACGAGACCGGTCTCGCCGTCGAAGTCGCTGCCGATGATTTCGCGTACGGCGGCAATGGCCTGGCTGAAACGATCCGGTTTGACATCCCTTACCCGCATTGCCTGCGACAGGTCGAGCGCGATAATGCGCGCATTCGCCGACTCCATCAGCGGGGTCGATTGCGTGCGCCAGCCTGGGCCGGCTGCGGCCAGCACGGATAAGGTCAGCACTAGCGCCAGCGGCCAGGTAAGGTTTGCTGAAGGGGCCTCGACCGAATCGGCGGCGCGCATATTGACCAACAAATGCGGATCGCACACCCTGTCCCACATCGAATGCCGCACATTGTGCCTTGCTAACAACCAGAGCAGGATCCATAGCGGCGGCAATAGCGCCAACCACGCCGGTGTTTGCAGCTGCAGGGAAGCCAGCTCGATCATGGCTGCGCAGACCTGCGGGACTGAAGGATGATCGCGATTAGCAGTAGCACTAACGCCAGAATCGATGCGGCCAGGGGCCAGACAAACAATTCACTGCGCGGTCGTTGAGTCTGGTAAGTGTGTTCCACCGGTTCGAGGTGGTCGAGCGCCAGGTAAATCTCCTGCAGTCGGTCCGAACTCGTGGCGCGGAAGTAGCGGCCACCTGTCAGGGCGGCAATCTCGCGCAGCATCGCTTCATTCAGAGCGATGCCGTCGGGCACGTTATGCGCGCCGTAGGTTCGGGCGAGCGCTTCGCTGGTGCTGCCGACGCCAATGGTATAGATAGTTAGCCCCTGGTGCGCCGCGGCTGCCGCGGCCAGAACCGGATTGTCGAGGCCGGCGGTATTGCTGCCATCGGTTACCAGTATCAGCACCCGGTTTGCCGCGCCCTGCTCCCGCATCGATTTGATGGCGATGCCGATGGCATCACCGATTGCGGTATGGCGACCGGCAAGTCCGGTGCTGACATCGAGCAGCAACTCCTTCAGCGTTGCCAGGTCAAAGGTCAGCGGCACGAAATTGTAGGCCTCGGTGCCGAACAGTATCAGGCCGAGACGGTCTCCGTGTCGGCGTTCGATGAATTTCTCGACCACTATTTTGAGCACGTCGATCCGACTTGCGGCGCGCCCGTCAATACTCATATCGGTTTCACTCATACTGCCGGAAATATCCACAGCCAGCATCAGGTCGCGCCCGCTCTGACTGCGCGTCACCGGCTCGCCAAGCCAGAAGGGCCGGCTTGCGGCGACGATCAGCGCCAGCCAGAACAGCCACAGGGCCAGGCCCGCAGTGGGGAAACTCGCGTGGATCCGGACGTCGTTACCGATGCCGTAGCGATCCAGCAGCGGCACCGATATGGCCGTTTCGGGGGATTCGGCCGGGCGTAGCCAGCGACGTAACAATACGGGCAAAGGCAGCAACAGCAGCGCCCCCCACCATTCGAAGCCGAACATCAGTTTGTCCCCTGCCGCAGCAGGCGCGGTGTGACCGCTTGCAACCAGGTTTCGCACAGCTCGATCGCCCGATTTGCCTCGAACTCTGCCTGGCGACGGTAAACGGCATTGCCGAAGATCTTACCATGGCCGGCGCTGAAGCGATCGTCGCCCAGGGTGTCATCGAGAAAAACAAGCCATGCGAAACCGGTTAAGCCTTGCGGCTGGCGTTCCGGAAAGGCCAGTATCGCCACCTGTTTCAACCATCGTGCAAGCTGCAGCGACAGCTGTTGCGTATCGCCGTGTTCGGCAAAGCTCGTACTAATGTCTCGAAGATCGCTTGTGACGAGCAGCAAAAGCCGACGTCTTCGCCGTCGTCGAAGCCAGAACAACAGGAGCCCACAGCCGCTGACGGCTAAAGTAATGAGCAACAGCTGTCCCGGCGCGAGCAACCACCAGTCCGGTTCCCCGGGAGCCCTGATGTCCTTCAGTTCGAGCAATAATTCGTCGCGGGTCATGTCAGATTTTCAGCGCCTGGGTTATCTGCTGGCTGATATCCTGGTTACAGCAAACCGGTATCAACGGCAGCTTGAAGCGGCTGCACAGGGTTTCGATGCGGTTCTGGTGTCGTTGCTGGCACTGCCGCAACCAGTCGTCTTGGTTCGAGCCGTCGAATTCGATCCCGTGTCTGTGCCCACCGCTCAGGACCGGGTAAAAACCGCTGGCCCAGGGACGGATTTCGCTTTCGTCGTGAATCCAGAAAATATTGATGTCGTTATGCCTGGCCAGTACGGAGATTAATTCCAGCGTCTCGTCATCGATGCCGATAAAATCGGTGACCAGTGCGACGATCGACCCGGGTTTTACCACGCGCTGCAGCTCGCGCAACAGAAAATTGAGGCGGCAGCCCTTGGTGGCCGGCGGTAGCTGAATGCGGCTGGCTTCGGCGAGATGATGAAACACCGCCAGCAGGCTCGAGCGGCTCTTGCCCGGGCGCACCTCGTGATGCATTTCGGGTGTTACTATCAGGCCGCCGATACGATCGCCGGCGAAGCTCGCGAGCCAGCCGATATGCGCTGCTGTCTGCGCCGCGGCCCAGGACTTGAACGCACGACGTGTGCCGAAAAACATCGACGCGGAAAGATCGATCGCAAGTAAGAAACGGCGTTCCTTTTCCTCTGCGTAAATCTTGGTATGAGCCTCGCCGGTACGCGCCATGACGCGCCAGTCCATGGTTCTTACGTCATCGCCGGCAACGTAGGCGCGCGTTTCCTCGTACTCCATGCCGCGGCCGCGGGTGCGCGTATCACGAGCGCCCGAACGATAACTCGCGCGCCGTCGTATGTTCGCCAGCGATATGTCCGACAGGTGGCTGCGAATGCTGACCAGGTCGTCGACCTCGATGCTGATTCCGGGCAGCTTTTCTGCGGGTGCCGTCATATTTCAACTTACCGGCACCCTGGCCAGCAGTTCGTCGATGACATCGTCCGCCGACAGGCCATCGGCTTCGGCCTGGTAGGTCAGCAGGATGCGATGGCGCAGGATTTCATGCGCCAGTTGCTGCACGTCCTCGGGCGAGACATAATCGCGTCCTTCCAGCCAGGCAAGCGCACGACTGCAACGGTCGAAGGCGAGCGACGCTCTCGGGCTGGCGCCATACTGGATCAAACCGGCGAGATCGCTGGAATAGGATTTGGGATTGCGGCTGGCGTCGACCAGCTGGGCGATGTATTGCTCGACCGGATCGGCGACAAATATATCGAGTACTTCTCTGCGGGCGTCGAACAGGACTTGTTGCGTCACCGGAAGCGTGGCCGGAACTGACAATTCCTGTTCATCCTGCAAGGCTTCCAGTCGCACTTTCTGCATGATGCGAATTTCGGATTCTACCGCCGGGTAGTCGATGACGACCTTCAACAGAAATCGATCCAGTTGCGATTCGGGTAAGGGATAGGTGCCCTCCTGCTCGATCGGATTCTGTGTCGCCATGACGAAGTAGAGTTCGGGCAAGGCATAGGTCGTTTTGCCGACCGATATCTGTCGTTCTTCCATCGCTTCCAGCAGTGCCGATTGCACCTTGGCGGGAGCTCGGTTGATTTCGTCGGCTACGATGACGTGATGAAACAGGGGCCCCTGCTGAAACACGAAGCTGCTGTCCTGCGGGCGGTAGACGTCGGTGCCGGTCAGGTCGGCGGGTAACAGGTCGGGGGTAAACTGGATGCGTTGAAAGTCACCCTCCACCCCGTTGGCGAGCGTTTTGACCGCACGAGTCTTGGCCAGGCCAGGCGGGCCTTCGACCAGGATGTGCCCGTCGGCCAGCAGCGCCACCAGCATTCTCGAGGTCAGGCGCGACTGCCCGAGAATCCGCGAATCCATGAATTCGCGTAATTCGCACAATGCCTTCCCGGTTGTATTCGACTCCTGTTCCGACATGGCCTGGGCTTGTTGGGTGAAAATGCGAGGCGACCGTTTAACGGGTTTTTATTGGTCAGCAGCCTCGCGACCAGCATAAACACCCTTGTGCGGAAATTCCAGCTCCATCGAAGGCAGAGTCAGTCCAGGCCGAACAGGCGATTGGCGTTGGCGAAAGTGGCACTGGCGATGGTGTCGAGCGATTCGCCACGGATTTCAGCCAGTTTTTCCGCTACCAGTCGCACCCGGCCGGGATGATTCGGCTTGCCGCGAAACGGCGCCGGTGACAGCCAGGGGGCATCAGTTTCGATCAACAGACGCTCGAGCGGAATCTGGCTTGCCATATCGCGCACGTTTTGCGCCTGCTGGAAGGTCACGATGCCGGAAATGGAAATGTAAAACCCGAGCTCGATTGCCGCGCGCGCCATTTCCCAGTCCTCGGTGAAACAGTGCAAGACCCCTCCGACTTCCTTTGCATCGTGCCGGCGTAACAACTCGAGCGTATCCTCACGCGCGGCGCGGGTGTGCACCACCAGCGGCAGGTCGCATTCGCGTGCGGCCTCGATATGCGTTACGAAGCGCCGGCGCTGCCAGTCCGGCGATTCAGGTTGATGAAAATAATCGAGCCCGGTTTCACCGATCGCGACCACTCGCTCGCGTTGCGCCAGTTCGCAAAGTCGCTCGACATCGGGTTCGGTGGTGTCTTCGTAATCCGGATGCACGCCGGCGGTGCAGTAAACCTGCTCGCAGTTTTCGATTCGCCGGTACATGTCGACGAAGGACTCGAGGGTAACGCCGATACAAACCATACGCGTGACACCCTCGGCTTCGATCGTAGTCAGCAAGCGATCGAAGTCATCGTCGTAGTCGCTCAGGTCGATGCGGTCGAGGTGGCAATGTGAATCGAAAAACATGCTCGCTGTTACAAAGTATCAAAAAAAGATAACGCGGCGGGGCCGCGTCATCGATAGTCGGGAATTATAGATTCGATCGAGCCGGGAATACAGCAGCAAGCCCTGCCCGGTCAAAATTACATGGTGTGGGTCGGCCGATCGGCCTGCAGGGCACCGGCGAGAAAGCCTTCGATCTTGTTACGAGTGGTGCCATTGTCCTGGGAACTGAACTGCACCCCTATTCCGGCCGCCTTGTTGCTCTGTGCGCCCTGGGGCGTAACCCAGATAATCTTGCCGGCAACCGGCAGGCGCTCCTTGTCATCCATCAGGCTCAACAACATGAACACCTCGTCACCGAGGGAGTACTGTTTGTTGGTCGGTATAAACAATCCGCCATTCTTGACATAAGGCATGTAGGCGGCGTAAAGCGCGCTTTTATCCTTGATGTTGAGCGAAAGTATACCTTGACTACCAGGTGCGCCCATCAGATAAATCTCCGGGTAAGTATTTGTTTTAATGATATTAGCACGTCTTCCAGCTGAAGTTGGAAATCGAGGTTATTTTCTTCGATTTGCATCTGTTTTTGTGCGCGTTGTCGCAGATCCAGCAGCAGCTGTGCTCGTGCCCGATCGGCACCCGTCGCCGGACTGCCGGCGGCGTCGACCCCACTGCTCTGGTAGCAATAAGCGGTCAAAGTCAGGTTCACCAGCCGACGCACCATCGGTAATTCCGATGCAAGCAGCTCGCCGCAAAGATTGGACACGCCGAGGTCGCCGCGCAGGAACTGGCTAAAACGGGCTTTAAACTGCTCTACTAACGAAGCATAGTCATGTTGCTGCAGGCTCAGCGCCAGTACCGGGTCACCGTTTGCATACTCGAGGTAGCGCTCTGAGTCCTGTTGCGACATGCCCTGCTCGCTCAACCAGGCGCTCGACTGTTGCGCCGTGGGTGGGTTGATGCTCCAGGATTGACAACGGCTGCGCAGCGTAATCGGTATGCGCCCGCGATTATGCGTTAGTAACAAGATCAATGTTCGCGCGGCAGGTTCTTCCAGGGTTTTAAGCAGGGCGTTGGCGCTAGCCTTGTTCATCGCTTCCGCCGGGTAGATAACGGCGATCTTGAGGCGGTCGTATTGATGCGTTAGTGAAACCTCATGTATTAGATTACGTATCTGATCTATCTTTATGTTTTTACTTAATTTTTTACTTTTCTCATCAGGCTCCAGCGTGACCAGGCTGAAATCGGAATAAGTCCCGGCAAGCATCATGCGGCAGGCTTCACAGGCGCCGCAGGGATCGAGTTCACGCGCCTGATCACACAGTAGCAGCATCGACAGCTGCCAGATGAAAGCGCTGAGATCCTGGTCGCTCGGACTATCGATCATCACCGCGTGCGGCAGGAGCTGTTCGGAATTAAGCTGCAATGCTCGTTGCAGGAGCGGTGTTTGCCAGGGCAGGTATTGCGGGTCGATTGCGTCCACTAGTCGCTCGTCGCAGTGGGCTCTAGCTTTAGCTCGAAGCGCTGGTTGACAGCGTCGATAATCGCCCCGCTGACCTGATCCCTGCTTTGAGCGGCGTCGATCACCCGGTATCGAGCCGGATCGGTCGCAGCGATCTGCAGGAATGCGTCGCGCACGCGAGCATGGTAGGCGGCGCCTTTTTTCTCGAAACGATTCTCGCTACCGCCGCGATCCTCGGCGCGTTGCAGCGCGATCGATTCGGACAGGTCGAGAATCAGTACCAGCGCCGGCTGAAATTCGCCGACGGCAATGTCATGCACCCGTTCCACGGTGTCGAGCCCCAGATTGCCGGCAATACCCTGGAAAGCTCGACTCGAATCGGCGTAGCGATCGCTGATGACCCATTGATTCGCCGCCAGCGCCGGCCATACGGTATCACGCAGGTGAGCGCGACGCGCCGCATACATGAGCAGAAGTTCGGTCATGTCGTCCCATTTCTCTGGCTCGCCGGTTACCAGCAGTTTGCGTATATCCTCGGCGGCGGGTGAACCACCCGGTTCGCGCGTCAATATCGCCGCGTGTCCCTGAGCCTGCAGTGACTGCAGCAGGCGGCGAGTTTGAACGCCCTTGCCCGAACCGTCGACGCCGTCGATCACAATCATTCTGTTCGGTTTTTCTTCTGTGGTCACGAGATTGCCTGGATCCGGTTATCAATTACCGCCCAACTGGTAACGCTTTACCGCGGCGTTATGCTCTTCGAGTGTCTCCGAAAAGTGATGTGTGCCGTCGCCCTTGGACACAAAATACAGCGCTTTTGTTTTTGCCGGATGCAACGCCGCGCGGATGGAATCGAGCCCCGGGAGCGCAATCGGTGTGGGCGTCAATCCCGCGCGCAGATAGGTATTATACGGTGTGTCTTTTCTTAAATCCCGAAAGCGGATGTCGCCGTCGAAACTTTCTCCCAGTCCGTAAATGACAGTGGGATCGGTCTGCAGGCGCATGTTGCGTTTCAGGCGCTCGGTGAATACGCCGGCAATCAACGGGCGTTCGAATCCGGCGCCGGTTTCCTTTTCGATAATCGAGGCCAGTATCAAAGCTTCATAGCTCGATTTTAGCGGTAGATCGCTTTCACGCTGATTCCACTCGCGCTCCAGATGCTGCTGCATGACCTGGTAGGCGCGACGCAGGAAATCAATGTCGCTGGTGCCCTTCGGAAAGCGATAAGTATCCGGAAAAAACATGCCTTCGGGGTGTTGATCGGGATAGCCGATCAGGCGCATGATTTCCTCGTTGGTTTTGTCTTCCAGCCGGTGTTCGATGATGGGATCCCTGGCCATGGCATCGAGCATCTGGCGGAAGGACCAGCCCTCGATCACGGTAAAGCTGTACTGGATGGAACTGCCGCTAACAAAGACTTCGATCAGGTCATCGGGCGTTTGCCCCGATTCGAGCTGATATTCCCCCGCCCTTACCCGGGTTTCCACGCCCTTGAGCTTGGCCAGCAGAATAAAGAGCCAGGGATCCTCGATTATCTTCTGCATAGTCAGATCTTGCGCAATGATCTTGATATTGCTGCCGGACTTGATCAGGAAAACCCGCGGTTCCCGCAGGTTGACCTCGCTATGCTGAAAATCGAGTAGTTGGTAAGTCAAGACCCCGACGACCAGAACGAACCCGAGCAGGCTCCAGGAAATCAAACGTTTGATTAATTTTATCATCAGCTGTAGCGGCCGCTATCTGGCAGGGATATCAGCGCCTCCTGCGATCCTGATCCAGGAACCGCGATAAAACCATGCGGGCACCTTCCCGCGATTGCGATTCAGGCAACGATACCGCTAATCGGTGTAAATCGATCTGGAATTCCCGGCAGGCATTCACGGCGCATTAGATTAACTTGAATACGCAGGTGCCGTTGGTGCCACCGAATCCGAAGTTGTTACACATCGAGACTTCAAGTTTCAAATCGCGCGCAGTATTGGGCACGAAGTCGAGATCGCAGGCGGGATCCTGGTTGTCCAGGTTGATGGTCGGCGGTGCGACCTGGTCGCGCAGCGCCAGGACAGAAAATATGGCTTCGATTCCGCCGGCCGCGCCCAGCAGGTGCCCGGTCATCGACTTGGTCGAGCTGATCGCCGTGTTGTAGGCATGGTCGCCAAGGGCCAGTTTAACCGCCTGCGCTTCGGCGATATCGCCGGCCGGGGTGGACGTGCCATGTGCATTGATATAGTCGACATCTTCCGGGTTGAGACCGGCGTCGTTCAGTGCATTGAGCATGCAGCGAGCCGCACCCTCTCCGCCCTCGGACGGGGCCGTCATATGGTAGGCGTCGCCGCTCATGCCATAGCCAGCGAGTTCACAGTAGATATCGGCGCCGCGTTTTTTTGCCATCTCGTACTCTTCGAGCACGACCACACCGGCGCCGTCGCCGAGCACGAAGCCATCACGGTCAACGTCCCAGGGACGGCTGGCCGCTTCCGGGTCGTCGTTACGGGTCGACAGCGCGCGCGCCGCTGCGAAACCGCCGACACCGAGTGAGCAGGTCGCCATTTCCGCGCCACCGGCGACCATAACGTCGGCATCGCCGTAGGAAATCATGCGCGCGGCGTCACCGATATTGTGCGCGCCGGTAGTACAGGCGCTGACGATCGAAATATTGGGACCCTTGAGACCGCGCATGATCGACAGGTTGCCGGAGACCATGTTGATGATGGAACTGGGAACGAAGAACGGCGAAATTTTCCGCGGCCCGCCGGCAACATAGGCATCGCGATTTTTTTCGATGGTCGGTAAACCACCGATACCGGAACCGATGGCGACACCGATTCGATGCGCGTTTTCATCGGTGACCTCGATACCGGAATCGTCCAGCGCCTGGACGCCGGCAGCAATTCCGAAATGGATAAAGGTATCCATTTTCTTGATGTCCTTGACCGACAGGTATTCAGTAGCGTCAAAATTTTTGACGGAACCGGAAATGCGAGTCGAAAACTGGCTCGCATCAAAGGCAGTGATTGGTGCAATCCCGCTCTTTCCGGCAACGATGCTTTCCCAGGACTCTGCTACTGTGTTGCCCACCGGAGTCAATAATCCGAGCCCCGTTACTACGACACGACGTTTTGACAAAATTCAATCCTCTTCAGCTAGGGTGCTACTCGATCAATAAATGAAAATGCCGCTTAACATGCTAGATGGTAAGCGGCATCCTTCGATTCGAGTAACTTTATTATAGGTTAGCGTTGACGTAGTCGATAGCGAGTTGAACACTGGTGATCTTTTCCGCTTCTTCGTCCGGAATCTCGGTTTCAAATTCTTCTTCCAGTGCCATAACCAGCTCTACAGTATCGAGGGAGTCAGCACCTAAGTCATCGACAAAGGATGCCTGGTTTGTCACTTCCTCTTCCTTGACGCCTAATTGTTCTGCAACAATTTTTTTCACACGTTCTTCAACAGAGCTCATTTTAAGAGTTTCTCCTGGTTAATAAATCGATAACTAGTAAGGGGCGTTATTGTATTGAAAAGCCGGTTTAGTTGCCACAAATGTCTAAAATTTTTTTCGGCATCAAAATTGCTTAAAAATCAATTAGTTATGATGATTTTCAGCAGTTTTCGGCTACGGCATATACATTCCGCCATTGACGTGAATGGTCTCCCCGGTGATATATGCAGCCGCCGGAGAGGCCAGAAATACAACCGCCGCCGCAACTTCCTCGGCCGAACCGAGTCGCCCCAGAGGTATCTGGCTCGCCAGGGCTGCTCGCTGCTCCTCGGGCAATTCTCGGGTCATGTCGGTGTCTATAAATCCGGGCGCGACGGTGTTGACCGTGATGCCCCGTGAACCGATTTCACGCGCCAGGGATTTACCGAACCCGAGCAAGCCCGCCTTCGCCGCGGCGTAATTGGTTTGACCGGGATTGCCGGTAGCCCCGACCACCGAGGAAATATTAATAATGCGGCCGCCACGCTTTTTCATCATGGGCCTTAGTACCGCCTTGCTCATGCGAAACACCGAGCTGAGATTGGTATTGATGATTTCTTCCCACTGCTCGTCCTTCATCATCATCAGCAGCGTGTCGCGAGTAATACCGGCATTGTTTACCAGGATATCGGGCGAGCCGAATTCCTCGCTAACCTGTTGCAGGCAGGTCGCGACCGAATCCGATTCGGCAACA
>JAAUYE010066286.1_pt1 | contig 12335 bp, 7 predicted proteins | sample 7278081 | NCBI WGS metagenome assembly JAAUYE01 (sample SAMN14350131, study PRJNA611818) | marine sediment metagenome | isolation source: surface marine sediment (0.6m) | place: French Polynesia: Moorea | collected 2018-08
GAAGGCAGGTGGGGCATGTCCCGGCGCAACGGCTGCATCGTGTTTGGCACGCTCGCATGGGCGATCGGGCTTGCCACCGTATTCTCGTTCAATATCTGGGAAGATATAAAGCCGCTGAGCGCGATACGCCCCTTCGCGGAAATGAATTTCTTCGCACTGATCGACTATTTCACTGCGTACCTGATGATGCCGCTGGGTGGCATACTGATGGCCGTATTCGTCGGCTGGCTCATCAAGCCTCGGGTGCTTGCGGAAGATCTGTCCTTTGGCAGTCCGGCGATGTTCGCTGTCTGGCTCTGGATGATCCGCGTCATCGTACCGCTGGCGATTCTGGGCGTCCTGTACAGCAGCTTGTGAGTGCTATTTCCTCTTCACGGTGTAGACGACGTCCACTGTGCGAACCGATCCAGAGCGTGATTCGACCGTCAGCCGGCGGCTCAGCTGGTAGCGCAACAGCAGCGTCCCGAGATTGTCGATCACTCCGTAGGCGTATTCGATGAGCAGTCGATCGCCGATGCGCTTGCCGGCGACGAGCCGGCGATCTTCAGGGCCGCCTTCGATACCGAGCGTTTCGAGCCCCAGCTGGTTGCGGACGCGGGAGGCGACGCGGCCGGCGGACGTCAGGCCAAGCGCGAAAGCCGCCTGGTTCAGCATGTCGCCTTCCTCAGAGTTCGCACTGTTTAACGGCCGGCCGGTCAGGAGGTAGGACAGCGCTTCCGCATCGGCCAGCGGAGGTTCGCTGTATACCTCGGACGTCAGCGACGCCGGCGTTCCAGTCAGGTGGATGCCCGCCACCGTGTTGTCGCTGGCGGTTCGCGTCGCGCGGACATTCAGTGACGGGTTCGTCAGCGGTCCGTTGAACACGAGCTCACCACTCTCTATCTCGAGGTTCTGGCCATAGGCCTGGTAGCGGCCCTCGCGAAGCACTACGCGCCCGAAGCCCTGGAACGGCGATTTGCTGTCTCCGCTGATTCGAAGCGAACCATCCAGTCCGGTCGTAAGGCCGAAGCCGGTGAAATACACCTCGTCGCCGAGAATCGTTGTAACGTCGACGTACAGCAGTCGCCGCGGCGTTTCCGTCACGGCATCGCCCCGATGTACCACCGTATCCGGCGACGATTTGTCGGTCGCCTCGGGTACCGATCGGACCGTGATGTCTGCTTCGGGAATGCCGAGGCTGCCGCTGACGCGCGTCGAGCGCTCGTCGAACACGACGTTGATGGCGGGTGAGGCGGTCGCCCGCACGTCGGGCAGGCGGACCAGCGTGAAGTTATCACCGTTGAGGCGGATTGCGGTGCGCACGCCTTGCTCCACGCCCAGCGACGTCTCGCCGCTTATGTTGAGGAAGCCGTCACCGGATTTTGCGCTTCCGGAGAGCGCAAGCTCGCCGGCCTTGCTGTGACGCAGCAGGAGCTCGATCTCGGTGACCGTTACGCCTGCGCGGCGAAGATCGACCGAGCCGTTGCTCAGCCCGAGTTCACCGCTGAACTCGGGCGCTACCATGCTGCCCGACGCGTCGAGCCGGCCAAAAATCCGCCCGGCCGGGTTGACGAAGTCGGGGGCAAAGAAAGAGACCAGCGCAAGGTCGTTGAATTCGATATTGGCCCCGCCGGCCAGCGGAGAACCGGCGTCGAACAGATCGGCGATCTCCACGTTGCCGACTGCACGATCGGTCGCGTTGTCCAGCCGGAATTCGAATTCACCAACGAGTTTGTTGTCGACGACGCTCGCCGCGACCGAGGCATTCTCGAACCTGGCTGCAACCTCGTCTCCCTCGAAGGTTGCGACCAGGGCGAGCCCGTCGAGCTGCAGATCCGCTTCCGCGTCCAGCCGACGCTCTGCAAAGCTGCCGCTTGCCGACGCGTTGATCACGCCAAGGATCGACGCCCCTTCCGGCAGGTTCCGGGCGAGGGCGGACAGCGGCATCCCTTTAATGGAGGATTCGAACTCGAGCGGCCCGGAAAAATCATAGTCGAGCGCCGTGCATACGGCGCCGTCTATCGCGCTTTCCGACAGGCACAGCCGACCCAGCTCGAGCCTCGCTTTCGATAGTGAGATGCTCGCGGGCTCACCCAGTGTCCACTCGCCGATCGGTTCGCGACTGACGACAAGGTGCCGGACGGTGCCGTTCCACTCTCCGTCCGCGAACCGACCGTCGATCTCAGTGGCGATGCTGCCCTGCTCGGCAGAAACGAGCGAGAGGCCAATGCGACCGTTGCCGTTGACCGGCAGGCTGAAGTCGGCGTCCAGCGTGTCGATGGCGTAATTCTGCCATTCGAGTTTTTCGCCACGGATATTGCCGGTTGCCTGGAAGGCCTTTGCATCGGACACGAGGCGGATATCGCCGTTGATCAGGCCCGCGATCCCCAGGCCAAACTGGCCAAGATCCGTAAGCCGCAACCTGGCGTCGAGTTCCAGCTGCCTGCCGAGGGAACCGTCCAGCCTGGCGCGGTTGTCGCCGACGCGAATCACGGCATCATCGAAGCGTAATTGTTCCGTGGCATAAGACAGTCGGCCACTGCCGTCAACGGGATGGCCGTTCAGGTTGCCGGCAATGCTGTCGATGTCGAAGTCCAGCAGCGGCTGGCCGTCTGCGAGGCGACCCGACGTGTTGCCGACGACTTCCAGGTTGCCGCTCAGACGAGCGTCCGCAACCGCCGGGTCCAGTTCGGAGAGCGCGACGTCGAAGCGCCAGCTTGTTTGCGGGGCAATCAGAAGCTCGCCACTTGCCAAAAGCCGCGCCCAGTCATTTGTCACCGACAGCGACTCGATGTCGACGCGATCGCCGCCATATCGCCCGCGTGTCTCGACAGTGGCGGGAGGAATATCACCCGACACGACGGTCGAAGCGAAGTCAAAGGCCAGATCGCTTACCGGTCCGGCCAGCGCGAGACTGCCGTCTGCGGCCTCTATGACCGCCGCATCATCGCGCTCGACCCGGATGAGTTGCCAGGTGTTGGCGAGATCGACAAAGAGCCCGTCGTCAGCCAGCGCCACTGTGCCGCTTGTCTCGATGCCGTACGGTGCGTCGAGGTCGTGCCGTACCCGGTATCCGGATGCGTCACCGCGCACCTGGAGAAGGCCGGACAGCGTCGGTTGATCCGGCAATCGAAGCTCCCACGCGACGGTGGCATCGGCAGGGTAACTGCCGGCCAGCTCTGCATCCGCCGCAAGGCTGATATCGGCGAGCTCGCTCTCGAGATCGAAGCTTTCGATCGCCAATGTCGATCCGCCGAGCTGGCCTCTCATGCCAATACGCCGAATCCGGAGCTGACGGCCGGCGGCGGCAACTCGTGCGTCCGCGATCGACGCTTTCTTTATCTCGAGCATCACCGGAAGATCGAGACTGAAAGGCCCGGAGCCGCTATCGGTTTCCGTGGCCTCGTTGACGGTCATGTCGACGTCGCGTAGGGCAAGATTGTTGATGCGCACCACCTTGCGGACCAGAGGACCCAGTTCCACATGAGTATCGAGCTCCGCGACGAACACCTCGGCCGCCGCGTCGTTCCAGCTGACGTTGCGAAACTCGAGGCCTTCTATGAGCGTGCCCTCAACCGCTTCGATCCGGAGCGGGGCGGGTAGCATCGGTGACGCGAATCCCAGCAGCCAGCGGGCACCGCTTTCCGTTGCAACGAGCCAGGCCGTTGCGCTACCGACCAGCACGAGCGCGACGATCAGCGTGCCGCCTGTCCAACGGAGCAGTCGCCCGATCACAGGTCCGGTCCCAGGCGAATGTGTATACGCACGGTGCGATCCGACTTGTTGAGCGGGTGCGCCAGGTAAAAACGCAGCGGCCCTACCGGGGATATCCATTTCAGGCCGATGCCGGCGCCGACCGCCGGATCCACATCGAAATCGTCGAATGCATTGCCCGCGTCGACGAACGCGGCGCCGTAGAAATTGCCGCGCAGCAGGCGTTGGTATTCGATGCTGGCTACCAGCAGGTTGCTGCCGCCGACCACGTCGCCGGCTTCATCTCTCGGGCCGAGCGAGTTGTAGCTGAAGCCGCGAACGGATTCGTCACCGCCGGCGAAGAATCGCACCGACGGCGGTAATTTCCCGAACTCGGATTTTGCCGTGGCGCCAATAGTCGCACGCGCCAACAGACGACTTTTTTCCGAAATCGATCGCACGAGCCGGCCTGTCACGACTGTCTGCAGGAAGGAGGTGCTGGAGCCCAGAAACTCGTCGGTGCCGCGCAGTTCAAAGGTCAGCCGGCGGCCTCGCGTCGGCAGCAGGTCGCGGTCCGCGCGTTTATGATCGTACACGATGGCCGGCAGCGACAACCAGGTTTGCTCCGATTCCTCACCCACGTCGAACTGGTCGTAACTCAGGTCGTACGACAAGGTTCGCAACCAGGTGCGGGTGATGCGCTTGCTGCGTCGAACCCCCACTCTCGCGGTTTCCTCTTTGAACGTATCGTTGTCTTCCGTCGTGAGTCCCGCGGTATAGCTCAACCATTCGGTACGTGGATCGGCCATCGGCCGGCGGTGCTCCGCTGTAATGGCCTGTATCACGGGCGACACGCCGATCTCGGTCTTGAATCGATGACCCCGGCGATTGAGCCGCCGATTATTGTAGCCGGCCCGGAATCGGGGTCCCGTGTCGGTCGAAACGCCTGCGCCCACCGTGTACTCGATCCGGTCTGCGGGTTCCAACAGCACCTGGATCGGGATTCGACCGTCTGCGGCTTCTTCGTAAACGGGTAACAGCTCTATTCGGGAGAAATAGCCGCTGGACGAGAGATCGCCGTATGCTTTATTGAGCAAGCGGCCGTCGTAAGGCATTCCCGTGTCGAATTCGAAAAACCGGCGGACCAGGCTCGACTCGAGGAAATCCTCGTCGAGCCGGATTTCACCGAAGTCGTAACGCGGGCCGGTTCGGTACTGGAGCGAAATGTCCGCACTGAGTTCGTCGGGCCATACGTCGATCACGTTTCGCTCGAACGTCGCTTCGACGTAACCGCGCTCCGCTGCACGCACCTGCAGCGCTTCCTTGAAGGCATCGTAGTCGGCGTGCCTGAGCTGCACGCCCGGCTCGAGCTTGCTCGTCGCCTCTAGGTCGGCGAAGTCCGTTGCGTCGTCCGGCGTGGTGTGAATCGCAACATCGACCCGGCGCAGGACGACCGGGCTGCCGGATTCGACGCTGACCGTGGCGGTCCAGCAGGCCTCGTCCAGCACCAGCGTCTTTTCGATGACCGGGTCGTAGTAGCCATAGGGTTCCAGCGCGGACCTGACCTCGGCCTCGACCTTGCGGAAACGCCGTCTGATCAGCCAGCTTTCGGCGTCACAGGGCTCGCTGGCAAGCGCAACGTAGTTTCGAACGTTGCGTTCGATCTCGTCAGTGACGCCCTCGATCTGCAGCTCTCCCCTGGCCGGGAATGCCAGAAGCAGCAACGAGAAAAATATAAGGAGAGATAGAGGACGCATTGCTTCATGCCGACATCGGTTCGCGCCGCGATGGCGTCAGAGCCATTTCTTCCAGCGAAAGAAGGCCAGCAGGCAAACTCCGGCGACCGTCATTATGACGACCGACCAGGTGAAGCCCACCGGGCTTTCCAACCCGGGGAGGCCGCCTACATTCATTCCCAGAAGCCCGGTGATAAACGTCAGCGGAAGAAAGATTGCGGCTACCACGGAAAGAACATACATCCGTGCGTTCTGCTCCTGTGCAATCAGACTGAGAAGTTCTTCCTGCAGAACGACAGCGCGTTCCCGGGCGAGATCCAGGTCTTCAAGGAAACGCGTGATGCGATCGGCTTCCTGTCTCAGGCCGTGGGCTTCGGCTTCGCTGAGCCACCCGCCCGATTGTCGTGTGAGCCGATCCAGTGCGTCACGTTGGGGTGCCAGAAAGCGCCTCACCTCCGCAATCTGTCGCCGCAAAGCGGACAATCGCTGGCGAAAGCCGGGGCCCTTGCCGTCACTGATCTCGTCTTCGGCGGCGTCCATTCGATCGTCGATGGAATCGACGAATCCACCTATTCTGTCTGCCAGGCGCTCGATCAACATCACAAGGAAGTTGCCTGGCGTGGTCGGGCCGGTGCCCGAGCGCAGGGCCTCACAGATGTCGTCGATGGACAACAAGCGGCGGCGTCTTGAAGAAATGATGCGGTGCTGGTCGATCCATATGCGAATCGAAACCATATCCTCGGGATCTGCGCCCGGATTCGTATTCACGCCGCGAAGGACGGCCAGCATCCCTTCGTCGCTGACCACGGAGCGCGGCCGTGTTTCGCCGGCAAGCAGTGTTTCGACGGCGATCGCCGGCAATCGGGCTTCTCGTGTGAGCCAGCGAGTTGCGTCAGCATCGGATGCGTCCAGATGTACCCACAGCAGTCCCTGCCCGGGTGACCACTGCCGGACTTCTCCGGCGTCGATCTCTCGACCACGGCCTTTCTCGTCAATGACGAAGCTGCGCAAAAATGTCGGATTCTTCTGAGTCATTACCACACTTCCCGTCGCGGCCCACCGGTAGTCCCTTGCGACTCGTGCCGGACAGCGTCTTCGACACTGCTTGGACCTGCCGCCGTGCCATTCGTGCCGTACGGAGTCTGAAACCATCGCTTCGGACGGCAGCGCGTTCTAAGGGAAATCGCTCCGGCCACCGCATATGCTGGCGCAGGTTCTTCCCTGACGCGAAAAGCATTACCAGCCAGCCTGATCAGCACCGCTGCATGCGAGTAATTGAGGATATTCATATCGACACCACCGTCCGACTGCAGGGTTACGTATTGTCTCTTCGATCGCCGATCATTCGCACGTCCAGCGGAGTGCTTGTATCCAGGTGAACGTCGCGTTGCGGGAAGGCGATAACGATTCCATTCTCTGCAAACAGTTCGGTGATACGAAATCGAATCGCGCTGCGGATTTCCCGCAGAACCCTCTCGCCACCAACATCGCACCAGAAGTACGTGTCGAAAATGAGTGAGTTGTCGCCGAAGTCATCAAAGACCACGCTGGGAGCAGGATCTTCTTTGACTTCCGGCTGTTCATTGACGGACTGGAGGATCAGGTCGGCGACCAGGCGAACTGGAGATCCGTAAGCAACTCCAACACGAACGAGAGTCCGGATTTCAAGATCAATGAGCGTCCAGTTGGTAACAGTACGCTCCAGTAGCAGGCTGTTCGGCACCAACAGATGCACGCCATCGGTACGGCGAATTCGCGTAGACCGGTTGCCAATTTTTTCTACGACGCCCTGGGTATTATCGATTTCGATGAAGTCGCCGATGCGAATCGGGCGTTCGGCCATCAGGATCCAGCCGCTGATGAAGTTGTTGATGATGTTCTGTGCGCCGAAGCCAACGCCGATTGCCAGTGCGCCGGTCGCGAACGCAAATGCCGTCAGCGGGATACCAAGAAGACTCAGTGCGGTGACGACGACGAGTATGAGAATCGCGAAGAACGCAATTCTCTTCAAAACGTATATGACGTCAGGTCGCAGATTCGTAGTCGCCAGCCGCTTGCCGAGGAGGTAGCCGATGAAACGGCTGCCCAGGTAGCCGAAAACCAACAGCAAGACAACCAGCGCAACCTGCCCGATCGTTATGACCTGCTCACCTGGTGCTGTGAAAAGCGCTGTATCCCACACGGATCTGAAGTTATCCAACATCCTTTACTCCGCCGACGTCCCTCTTCCGAAGCGACCAGTCGAATCGTACGCTCGCTATGATCGCAGAGGAAATCCTTTTTTTGGCAACCGGCGAGAATCCCGGGAGTAGCTGCAACTGAAAGAAAGCGGCGTCGCGCGGGGCCATCACATGACCGTCGCCCGATTCGGCCCGAATGCACCGCGGTAATTCCCCGGACTTCAAGTCGACGTTGAGGATGCCCGCCGATCAACCGTATCCTGATCGCCTTAAATCCAGAGATGCCGATTTATGACGCCAGCCGCCAGAGACAGATTGTCGTCGGTGCGTCAGACGAGCAGCGATTCCCGCGTCATCGGCGCCCGTACTTCAAATGGTGTTCGGTGACTTCATCGCCGTTTCGCATCACGATGTAACCGTCTATCGCATCGTCCCCGCGCCTGTAAAAACTCAGGCCGCCGAAATGCAGCGCGTTTTGTTCTTTCTTCACAAGGCGAAAGTTCACAAATTCCTCTTTGTCTTCCCACGCCGTGAAGTCCGCATTGAAGTGTTTGACTTTCAGGCTCAGCGTGCCTTCTTCAACACTCAGCTGCAGAAGCTCATAGAACGAGACGCCGTCGTCGCCGTACAGTTTGAACAGTCCAATCATCGAGCCGGCTGACGGCGGGCTCCAAGCGGCCTCGAAGCTCTGACCGAATGCGGTGCCCGTCCAGGAGCCGACCAGCCAGCTGGCGTCGTCCAGGGTCGCGCCTGGCCTTGTCTCATCGGGAGCCAGCGAATACGTGTGCTCGGTCCGGGGTTCGGCGGACCATGACGTCGAAGCCAGTCCGATCGCCATAATGCTGATTGCAAGGCAGAACATGTTCATCGACCGCTCCTGGGGCGTGATAGTTGTTGTCGGCCCAATGTACACGGAATCAATGTGCACCTGGTCTACCCACGAACGCAGACACACGGTCCGGATGTGTGATGTAGAACCAACCGAGCTCGACATCGAGCTCGGATATTTGCGCCAATGTGGCGCGTTCTCGCCGGGGGAGCGGCATTCTTGCCGCGACCGAGGCCTGTGCGCACGCGATGGAACAGCACCCTGTAGGAGGCCGCCCCGGCGGCCGACATCCTGACGCGGCCTGGCACCTGCCGCACCGGATTCCACGGGCACGTGGCACCCCGAGGGCACGTCGCGCGCTGGGGCGCGCTCCTACAGTGGCCGCGGCTTCGCTTCGCAGATCGTCGGAGCGGCATCCTTGCCGCGATCGACGGCTTTACGCCGGCGATGGCATGGCGCCCCGTAGGAGGCCGTCCCGGCGGCCGACGGTCCCAGGCGGCCGCCGCTTCGCTTCGCACCCCGCGGGCACGTCGCGTCTACGTCGCCGATGCGGCCGCGATAGCGCCGATGGAAGAATCCAGCATCGCGTCGAACTCTTCCTCGGTCTGCTGCGCAGTAAGTCCTTCAGACAGCGCGCGCGAGAAGCTCGCGACCATGCCCTTGTTGCGGGAGAGGCGCTCGTTGGCTTCATCACGCGAATAACCGCCCGACAGCGCGACCACGCGAACGATGTTCGGGTGTGCGATGCAGTCCGCGTAGAGGTTGTCTTTCTCGGGCAGCGTCAGCTTGAGCATGACCAGGTCATCGGAACCGAGGGCGTTCAGGTGCCGCATGATCGCATCGTGCAGGAGATCCTCGGCTTCCGCCTTGTCCGGGCAGTGAATGTCCACTTCCGGCTCGATGATCGGCACGAAGCCGGCGGCGACGATTTTCTTGCCGATCTCGAACTGCTGGTCGACGATGGCAGTGATGCCGGCAGGGTTGGCCTGCTTGATCACCGAGCGCATCTTCGTACCGAAGATGCCGTTGGCCTTCGCCTTTTCGAGTAACTCGTCGAGACCCGGAATCGGCTTCATGAGCTGCACGCCGTCTTCTTCGTCGGCCAGTCCAAGGTCGACTTTCAGGAATGGCGCGACGTTCTTGACGTTCCAGAGATAAGAGGCCGTTGCCTGTCCCTCGATTTCGCGATCCATCGTGTTTTCGAACAGGATGGCGCCGAGAATACGGTCTCCGCCGAAGGACGGACTCGTGATGATGCGCGTTCGCATCTGGTGGACCACATCGAACATCTCGTCGTCATTGGACCACGCATCTTCGCTGACGCCATAGAGTCCCAGCGCCTTGGGCGTGCTGCCGCCGCTCTGGTCCAGCGCTGCAATGAATCCAGGGGCTGTCTTTACTTTTTCCAGTTGATTTTCAAAATTGCTCACGGCCGCTCTCTTGTTATTTAAGTGGGAGTAAGGAGTCGAATGCGGGATTGTACAGCAAGCCGGACGGATCGGCGCCTATCTTGCGAGATGCGCTACCAACCCTGGAAGAAGCTGCCGTCGGCGAAGTCCCAGAGCAGCGTCACGTAAGCACGGTTGTCCCACGACTGGTCGGATAACGGCAGCTCGACGCCGAGGGTCATGGCGACGTGACCACCGCGCGTCAGTCCGATGCGGACCTGCGGCAGCGCCGTCCACTCGACGTCGCCGTTACGCGACCTGTAAGGAGCGGTCGCCGTCACCTCCAGGGCCGGGAATACGCGCCGTGGCCATGGCGAGTGCACGTAGTGGACGATCCCGGCGAGCTCGACCTCGCCATCGCTGGCCTTCTCGAACGGGAACTTGAACCGCAGGCTGCTCTGGAACGTCCAGGCGGGCGAGATCTCTGCGCCATAGGCGAAATAGGTCTGCAGCTCACCGTCGCCGTCGGCCTCGATCGGTATTGCCAGCACGGCCGCACCGGACAACACATGCTGCTTGCTGAATGCCAGTGCGCGCTTGTAGACAACTTCGATCTCCGACAGCTCGCTGTCGCTGCCCTGTGAGTTGTGAACAAGTTCGACGATGGCCTGGCCCCGCTTGCCGACGCGTTTCTCGAACTCCAGCACGTTCTTGTACGAGTTTTCCCCAGGCTGATCCGTGAAGCGGCCACGGTAGACAACCTCGTCCTCGGGGAAGGCCTTCTTGACGCGGATAGGCAGCATCAGGTTCATCTCGCCTGGCGGGTAGTCCGAGGTATCGGCCATGGTCTTGATATAGGCGGTCACGTCTGTGATCTGCTGATCACTGAGCGCGTCCTTCTGCGCCGGCATCTGCTCGGCAAGCCCCAGGGCGTAGCCGCCGTGTTTAATGACCATTTCCCAGTCACCGGCTGGCTCGCGGCTGTTGAACAGCGGGTCCGAGAAATCTGCCGGCATGACGCCGAGCCCTATGACGACGGGGCTCGCGGCATCGGGCCTGCCGTTCTGTCCGTGGCAGACAACACAGTTGGATTCGTACACGCTGCGGCCCGCGTCGATATCGGCCGCGACTGCGTCGGCGACAGGCAGTGCCGACGTCGCAAGAAACATCAACAAGCCTCGTGAAACCCGTCGATACATAGACTGCCTCACACGGTGTCTTCTGTGCGCTGAGGTGGATGCTGCCTGTCTGTATAAGGCCGGCTGGACCCGACGAGAATCAGAGGATGTACCTACCGCACTGATCGCGGTCTCTCGCAGCCCTGCCAAACGGTCCGCTTCATGAAACACAAGGAGCGGGCCTGTACGAACGCGCCTGTAGGAACGCGCCTGTAGGAGCGCGCCCCAGCGCGCGATACGAAGTAGCGGCTGCCAGGCCGCGCCAGTATGTCGGCCGCCGGGGCGGCCTCCTAACGGGTGCTGTTCCATCGCCCGCGCGCAATGAAGCGGCATTTGCAGGAGTGCGCTTGTAGGAGCGCGCCCCAGCGCGCGACCGCCAGACCGCGTCAGGAGGTCGGCCGCCGGGGCGGCCTCCTACAAGGTGCCGTTCCATCGCCGGCACACAGCGAAGCGGTGACATTCGTAGGAGCGCCCCTGTAGGAGCGCGCCCCAGCGCGCGACCGCCAGACCGCCTCAGGATGTCGGCCGCCGGGGCGGCCTCCTACGGGCGCTGATCGATCGCGGCAGGGATACCGCTCCTGCTACCGCAATCGCCGCATCCAGTCGAATTTCTTCTGCGTGTAAGGCGCGTAGCGCAGCGCCACGTCCGGCCACCATCCGCGTTTCATGACGGCCTTCATGTGGCTGAACGTCGTGAAACCATGTTCGCCCGAGTATGCGCCCATTCCGCTGAAACCGACGCCGCCGAATGGCAGCTCGTCAACCATCATGAACATCATGGTGTCATTGATGCAGGTGCTGCCGCAGCTGACTTCATCAACGAAGCGCTTTTCTGCGCCGGAGTCGTTGGTGAATACATAAGCAGCCAGTGGCTTGTCGCCGTCGCGTATGAACTCGATGGCATCGTCGAGACCCTCGGCGCGAACCAGGGGGAGAATCGGGCCGAAGATCTCTTCCTGCATAACGGCGCTGTCTTTGCTGACGCCGCTGAGTACGGTCGGCGCAATAAAGCGGGACTCGCGTTCGCTCTGGCCGCCGACTTCAACCTTGCCGCTCTGCATCAGCCCCATCAGGCGATCGAAGTGGCGTTCGTTGACGATGCGGGCGTAGGAGTCGGAGGCTTTTGGATCGTCGCCGTACATTTCCCCGACCACCTTGTCGATCAACGGCAGCAGCTTCGCTTCTGTGTCCGCGTCGGTGAGGATGTAGTCGGGCGCGATGCAGGTCTGACCCGCGTTGGTGAATTTGCCCCAGGCGATACGGCGCGCCGTCGTCTCCAGGTTCGCATCCGGCAGCACGACACAGGGACTCTTGCCGCCGAGCTCCAGGGTCACGGGCGTGAGGTTCTTGGC
>JAAUYE010081824.1_pt1 | contig 12331 bp, 10 predicted proteins | sample 7278081 | NCBI WGS metagenome assembly JAAUYE01 (sample SAMN14350131, study PRJNA611818) | marine sediment metagenome | isolation source: surface marine sediment (0.6m) | place: French Polynesia: Moorea | collected 2018-08
CTTCTGCGCCGGGGTAGACCGCGCGATCGAAATCGTCGAGCGCGCGATTCAGCTGTTCGGCGCGCCGATATACGTCCGCCACGAGGTCGTGCACAACCGTTACGTGGTCGACGACCTGAAACAAAAGGGCGCAATCTTCGTCGATGAACTCGACCAGGTGCCCGACGACTGTTACGTTATTTTTAGCGCGCACGGCGTGTCCAAAGCGGTTCGGCGCGAAGCCGAAAGACGCCAGCTCAAGGTGTTCGACGCGACCTGCCCACTGGTTACCAAGGTCCACATGGAGGTTAGCCGCTACAGCCGCCAGGGCATCGAAACCATACTCATCGGTCACAAGGGGCATACCGAGGTCGAGGGCACAATGGGTCAGTACGATCGCTCCACCGGCGGCGAAATCTACCTGGTCGAATCCGCCGACGACGTGCGCCAGCTCGAGGTGCGTAATCCGCGGGCGCTACGTTTCGTCACGCAGACGACCCTATCCAAGGACGATACCGCGATCGTCATCGATAGCCTTTACGAGACTTTTCCCGAGATCAGGGGGCCGAAAAAGGAAGACATTTGCTACGCCACGCAAAATCGACAGGACGCGGTGAAGCAACTGGCCGAGCGCTGTGACCTGATCCTGGTGGTAGGCTCACGCAACAGTTCGAACTCCAACCGACTGCGTGAAATTGCCGAGAACAAGAACATCGAGGGTTACCTGATCGATAGCGAGGCCGATATCAAACCGGCGTGGCTGCAAGGCAAAATCCGTGTCGGGGTGACCGCGGGTGCCTCCGCGCCCGAACTGCTGGTGCAGAATGTTGTCAATTATTTACAGCAAAATGGCGCCGCAAAAGTCTCCTCGCTCGGCTTTACCGAAGACGTGGTGTTTCCGCTGCCAAAGCCGCTCAGGAATAAAGCTTCCTGACTGGCCGGCCGTGCTGACCGACATCGCGATGTCATCCAGATCCGTTAGTCTCCCGTAAAGGCTTCAGGTGAATCGATGAATATTTTTAAAAGGACCCTTTTCGCTGGCGTCGTTGCCCTGCTGTTAGGCAGTTGCAACCTGGCCGATGTTGCCTACAACAATGCTCCCTATCTCGTGGGCAGCGAATTCGAAGACGCGTTCGATCTTAGCGAAACACAGCTTGCCCAGCTCGACTCCCGTCTGCAGCAGTTCTTCGCCTGGCACCGCGAGGAAGAGCTTGCTCAGTACCGGCAGTTCCTCGATCGCGCCGCCCTCGCCACCGCCGACGGTATTACCGAAACCGAGTTTCTCGAGTTGCACAACGATGTCATGGCCGCCAGAAATCGATTGTTCGACATGGCGATCGACAGTCTCGGCGATCTCGCGGTGAGTTTGACGCCTGAGCAGATCGCAAGCTTCGAAGAATATTTTATAGATAGTTCGGATAGACTTCGGGGCTACCTCGAAAAATCAGAACAGCAGCGCGAGATATACCGCCTCGATCGCGATCTCGGTCGACTCGAGGACTGGTTTGGGGATTTTGATTATTTCCTCGAGCCGAAGATAACCGCGCGCCTGAGGGAGGTGCCCGATATTTACCCCGCCTGGTCGGAGTTTCGCGAAAAGCGACACCAGGCGCTGGTTAAAGCCCTGCGTGACAGTTCGGGCAAGGGCATCGATCCAAAACACCTGAAAAAGATCATGGTAGATCCCGACACCGATTATGCCCGCGCTTTCGAGCCGGCTCGCCAGGCTTACTGGCAGGGCTACGCGGCCGCGCTGGCAGACATCACTTCCTGGCTAAGCGACAGGCAACGGCGGCATGCGGTCGCTCGCTTGCAGAGGTACGCGAGCATCATTGATCAGCTGGCCAGCCAGGATTAGCGCTCGCCGGCAAGCGCTTGCGTTCGACCAGCCAAGCGATCACATCAGCCGGCTCACATTGTCAGACCCTCGGTGGTAACTCCGGCAGGTAAACGGCGCCACAAGTTTTCGACCGATTACCCTATACGGGTGATGTGGCGAGCAGCTTGAGGTGCTATGTTTGTTGCCAGTGTCTTGCCCATAGCGGTTTATTCATAGGTAAACCCCATCGGTGCGTGATACGGGGCACAGTCGATCGATTGGGGATGTATCGTTGATTTCTCCCATATCGAATGGAAATGATACGGACGTAGCTGATGTTGTCGATGTCGCGAGTGCAGCACTGATTATCGATCTTCCTCAGGTAACAAGTGTGCGATTGGAATGAACTAACTCGACCCGGTAGCGAGTGAATACGGGTTGTAATACAGAACATGTAACCAACAAGAGAGCACATGAACAACAGAAGTAGCGAGATTATCAAGCAGCTCAACCGTCTTGCGAATGACCGCAGCCTGCCTATGCAGGCGCGTAACAAAATAAACGACGCGGTGCGGCATATCAGGGAGTTGCAGCACCGGCTCAAGGAAGTCATGCATCTGAGCGAAGAATATATGGTCGACGAGTAGCAAGCTAAGAACCTCCGGCGGCCAGTACTGCCTGGGTTGTTAACTTTTTACCTGGCGCGACCTTCCCCGCACAGCCGCCTGGTTTGGGCCAGCAGCGGCGCCTGCCGCCTGCACAGGACCTGAAAAACTTCATCGATCATTTCGCGGCTTGACCTGTATCAAGCAGCATTCCTCCCGGGGTGTTAGGTTGCGTTCATTCCAAAACAAATGAGCGTGAAAATGATCAAGAAACTCCTGTTAATCTGGTGTTTACTGCCACTGACCCTGAATGCGGCCGACAGTACGGATTCTGATCCGGGTGTCTGGAAAGGTGTGGGAGAGCTCGGTTACACGTCGACCTCGGGTAATTCGGATTCAGAGAGCTTGAATGCAAGCCTGGGAATATCGAGGGAGATCGAAAAGTGGAAGCATTCGGCCTCTCTAAGAACCATCCAGGCCGAATCGGAGGGTGAGACCAGCGCCGATAGTCTCGTGTTCAAAGGAAGATCCGAATACGCATTCGGCGAAAAGTCCTACGTGTTTGGAAAGTTGCGATACGAGGACGACGAGTTCAGTGGTTACGATTACCAGACATCGGTGTCACTTGGTGTCGGCTCTCGCTTCATAGAGGATGAAAAGCAGCTGCTCGACGCATCGGCCGGTTTGGGTTATCGAACAATTAAAGATAGCGCCACCGGGGATACCGAAGACGAGGCTATTGTTACTGCGGACCTGATCTACGAGTACATGATTAGCGAGACGGCGACTTTCAGTGAAACGATATTGATAGAGAGCGGTGATGAAAACACCTATTCGGAATCCGATACATCGCTAACGCTTCGGGTTGTAGGAAACCTTGCTGCAAAAATAAGCTACCTGGTCAAACGGAATTCCGAGGTCCCGCCCGATACCGACAAGACAGATGAAATCACGACTGTTTCGTTGGTATATGATTTTTAAGCAAGCCTTACGATTGGATGAAACTGCGCTGGCCGTTCCCGGAAAAACAGCGCAGCCGCTCGAGCGTCCGCAATCGAGAATAGCAAATCGATATCCCGCTTGACGCGGGCCGAGGTCGATCGCAGGGTCGTATTTCAACATCATCGGGAAGCGGCTAGAATACAGCTTCAGTTTTCACCGTGAGTCGAGCTTTACGTGGTAGATCACGATCTTTGCTACACCCCCGCCACCGACCTGATTGGTAGCTACCTTGCCCGGGACATCTCTCCGGTTGAGGTTGTGCAGAATTCGCTGGAACGAATAGAAGAGGTGAACGCGGCACTCAACTGTTTCTGTTTCGTCTACCCCGAGGAGGCGCTGGCAAAGGCAAAAGCCGCCGAATACCGATGGCACAAAGGCGACGCGCGGCCGCTCGAGGGCGTGCCGATTGCGATCAAGGATTTCACGCCGACCAAAGGCAAGGTGACGACCCGCGGATCCCGCCTGTTGCAGGACTGGGTACCGGACTGGAACCCGGTCGTGGTCGAGCGACTGGAAGCGGCCGGCGCGATTATGATCGGCAAGACCACGACGCCGGAATTCGCGACTTCGGGATTTACCGACTCGCCGCTGTGGGGAATCACGCGCAACCCCTGGGACCCGGCCCGCACGCCCGGCGGTTCGTCCGGCGGTTCGGGCGCCGCGGTCGCATCGGGCTGTGTGCCGTTGGCCGAGGGTACCGACATGGGCGGCAGCGTGCGCATTCCGGCGGCGCTGTGCGGCGTAGTCGGCCACAAGCCTTCGCTCGGGCGCATTCCGATGGATATCATCGATACGGTTTACGACAACATTTCTCATTTCGGGCCGCTGGCTCGCACGGTTAGCGATGCCGCCCTGTTTCTCGATATCGCCCAGGGCGAGCATCCATCCGACATACAGTCCTTGCCACGCTGCCAGCTTGACAACCCGGTACCCGGCGACGTCGAGGGCATGAAATTTGCCCTCGACGTCACCCTGGGATTTTGCGCGGTCGACCCCGGCGTGGAATCGAATCTGCGCGCTTCCGCGGATGCGCTGGCGGACGCCGGCGCCGTGATCGAGGAAATCGATCTCGGCTGGGATAGCAATATCGTCGAAATGTGGAACGGCACCTGGGGCATCTTCATGGCCGCCGCCTACGACAAGCTCACCGACGTGCCGCTCGACGAAAATCGCCACCGCATGAGCGAAGGCCTGGTGAAGTGGATCGAACTGGGCCGGACTATCGATGCCGTCACCGCCCGCCAGTGGGAGTTCGAAAGGACGAAATACTGGCACAAGCTCGCCGCCGTGCTCGAAAAGCATCATGCCCTGCTATGCCCGACCATGGCCGTCACCGCCCCGCCGGTCGAAATGCGCGACTGGGATTTCGGCGGAAGCAACGACGCCGGCATGTTCGAGTGCATGGATATGACCGGAGCCTTCAACTACATGGCGCAGTGCCCGGCGCTATCGGTGCCCTCCGGATTTGCCGACGGCCTGCCCACGGCGGTTCAGATCGTGGCGCGCCGCTACGACGACGCGCTCGCATTGAACATCGGCGCGGCTGTCGAACGAGCGGCGCCCTGGTCGCACCAGCGCCCGAAAATTTAGCCCGGCCGGGCGCCCGGGCTTAGCCGCGTTCGAATCTACCGGTTTCGAGGTAGTGGATGGCCTGGTCGATAACCTGTTTGTTGCGCATCATGAAAGTATGCGTCACCTCCATTTCGATGTGATCGCGCATGCCGTCCACCCTGGTATTCTCGACCGAAACCTTGCCGTCGTTGACACCCGGGATCATGCGTGACAGGAACAGGTTGACGCTGCGCGTGCCGGCGATGACGCCGAGGTCGAAATTGGCCTGACCGAGCCTGTTGGGCAGGCTCGCGGCCCCGGTGCCGAGTTCGAGCCCGGCGTCACCGTGAAAAAAGTGGAACCCCGGGAAATCGCGCAGCTTGTCGACCACCTCGCTGCCCTTGTTGGGCGGGCCGAGCATGACCACCCGCCCCAGCTTGTCGATAGCGTGATGCCGCAGGTATTGCCGCACCAGAATGCCGCCCATGGAATGGGTCACGAAATTGATCGTCGAACCGCTCGGGCACGCCGCCAGCGCCGGGGCGATCGCCTGCTCGGCAAGCTTTTCGACGGTACCACGCGTCGATTTGTAACCGACGTTTTGCACCCGGTAACCCCGCTTTAGCAGCGCTTTCTCGAGCTTGTTCATCGACCAGTCGCTGCGCGCCAGGCCGTGCAGCAGGATGACGCTGTCGGCTACGGCAGGCATCAGGTTGATCCAGGTCAGTAAGTTAGAAAGACTATCTAACCCTCTATTTCATCGGTATCGTACTGGCCCGAAACCCGGCGACGCACGTGTGACCAGGACATCCCGACCGCCAACACAAAGGACAGCACGATCAGAACGACCCACGTGATCGCGGTGGGATTGTCGAGATTGATGAGTTCCCAATGGACGAGTAGCCAGATGAAAATAGCGAAAAAGGCGGCCGCCAGGACCATACCGACCGCGCCGAGCGAATTCCAGGTCGCTCGCAGGAACATGATCCAGCCAATCAGCAGGACGATACCGCTCGCGGCAACGTACACCATCTCGACCTCCCTTCCAAACAAACCGATCCAGGAGTAGCCGCTGGGATTGTAGGTCAGAAAAACCAGCGCCATTGCGAACAGCAGGCGCAGCAGGAAACTGACAAAGTTGAAATCTTTGCGAGGCATGTTTTCGGGATTCCTGTAAAAGTACGGCGCTATGGTATCAGACAATTCCGATTCGCTTCCAATTCACATGATAGAACAATCGATTTAAACTCCGAGGTGGCGGCGATGCGCAGGGATACCGGCGCCTCGCCATCGTGATCATTAACTGGAGGATCCAGAGATGCGTTCGCTGACCAGGCCCAGACCGGAACACAATTACGATCCCCAGGTCGAAATCAGCAACCTGATTCTGCATCGCGACGCGAGGCCGGCAGAGGATCCTGGCAGTCGCCGTATTCCGGCCATCGGCCAGCCCGGCAAGCTGCTCATCGCGACCTGGAATATTGCCAATCTCGGGGTGCACAAACGCCGCGCCGACGATCTCAAGGTGATCGCCACGATCCTGAGCTGGTTCGAGCTCGTCGCGGTCCAGGAAATTGCAGACAATCTGGAGGATTTCCTCGGGTTGATCGCCCATCTGCCCGACCATTATGACTGGATTTTCAACGATCGCGCCGGCAACGACGAGCGCTCGGCCTTTATCTATGACACCCGGCGTGTCCGCCTGAGCCCGAAGATCGGCGAGGTGGTGGTCGTCAAAAGCGACCGCAAGTACATCAGGCTACCCGGCATCGAGCGCGATTTTAACGGCTTCAACCGCAATCCCTACCTGGCGGGTTTTTACGTCGAAAGCTCGCAAATCCTCCTGGCGAACTGCCATTTGATTTATGGCCCACAGGGTTCATCGGCGGATAAACGGGCCTCTCTCGAACGCCGCCAGCTCGAGGCTTACGCGATAGCGCGCTGGTGCGACCTGCGGCGCAACGACAAGCACCGCTGGACCACCAACATCATTGCGCTGGGCGACTTCAACCTGCCACAGGCGGAAACGACCGATGCGATCTACCGGGCCTTGACCAAACGCGGCCTGAGCCTGCCGCCGCACACCACGCGCATACCCACCAACGTTTCGAATACGGCCGACTACGATCAAATCGCGGTTACCCCGGGCCTCAAAACGAAAATACTGAAGATGGGCGTTTTCGACTTCGACGCCGCCATCTTTGCGGACATCTACAACCCGTCGGCTCCGGGCTACTGGCGCACCTGCGCCAAGTACTACATCTCGGACCACCGCCCGCTGTGGATGCAGCTCAAGCTGTAACGCGGACGGACGGGCCTACCGCGGCCTACCGAAAAGCCATCATTCGTTGAGCGCCTTGATTTGCGCGCGCCGATCGACGGCCCAGGCATACTGCTGCGGCCACATCTTGAAGTCGGGATCGACCCCGAGCGCCTCGGCCGCGTGCAGCGGCCAGAACGGGTCGTGCATGATCTCCCGACCCAGCGCGACGAGATCGGCGCCGCCGCTCTGCAGTATTTCCTCGGCCTGATGTGGATCGATGATGACCCCGACCGCCATCGACTTTATTCCGGCTTCCTCCCTGATCCGGCGCGAAAAGGGCACCTGGAAGCCCGGCATCCGTGCCGAGTCCGCAGTTAATGGCTTGCCGCTGTCGTCGCTGCGAAAACGCGGTGCGCCGCCGATGCCGCCGGATGAGCAATCGATGACATCCGCCCCGGTTTCAGCCATGCGCTTGCTGAAAACGACCGAGTCGTCCATGGTCCAGCCGCCCTCGCGCCCGTCGATCGCCGAGATACGCGCGAACAGCGGCAATTCGTCGGGGATCGCGGCGCGCACCGCCGCGGTTACTTCGAGCGGGAATCGCATACGTCCCTCGATGTCTCCGCCATAGGCGTCGTCGCGCTGGTTACTCAACGGCGACAGGAAACTGTGCAGCAGGTAGCCGTGCGCCATATGCAGCTCGAGCACCCGGAAACCGACGTCGACGGCTCGTTGCGCCGCCTCGACGAACGCCCGCGTGATTTCCTGCAACCCGGACTGGTCCAGTTCGGCCGGCACATGCCAGCCGTCGGCAACCGGCAGCGCCGATGGCGCCACGGTTTGCCAGGGGGCACCGTCGGTTGCGCTGTCCGCCTCGCTCAGCGGGATCGGTCCCCTGGCGGAGAACGGCGGGCGCGTCGAAGCCTTGGCCCCGGCGTGCGCCAGCTGCATGCCCGGCACGCATCCCATCGACTCGATGAAGGCCGTAATCGGCCGCAAGGCCTGCGCCTGCTCGTCGTTCCAGATGCCGAGACAGGCCGGCGTGATGCGCCCGCGTGCCTCGACCGCGGTGGCCTCGGTGAACACCAGCCCCGCCTTGCCGCGCGCAAAGGTGCTCAGGTGCGCAAAATGCCAGGGCTGCGCCAGGCCATCGACGGCCGAGTACATACACAGCGGCGAGACCACGACCCGGTTGGGCAGCGTGGTACCGCGTATCGTCAAGGGTTCAAACAGTTGCACAGGCTTCGTCATCGGTACTCCGGCGTGATTTTTAAGGCGCAATTATTATGATTCTCAGCGCAGAATTCAAAGAGAACCGGTGCCAGGGCTCAGGCAAGCTCGTCAACCAGCGCATCGCCGATACGCAACACTGCCTGCAGCAATCCGTCGACCTGCGGCGCTGCTGCGAGCGCGCCGATAAAACAGGGGCGCAAGGCCAACTGTCCGCGAACCCTGGTGGTGCTCGGCAGGTATACGTTTTCCCGCAGCAGGCGTCGGTGCAGGCGCTGATTGAGCCCATCCAGATCCTCCACCCGCGGCGACAGGTAGCGAAAACAACAGACCGACAGGGTCGGTTCGAGTAACAGCTCGAGCTTCGGATGTCGTTTACAGTGTTCGGCCAGCTCCCGGGCCATGTCGTTGTGCCGTTTTATCCTTTCGCGCATACCCTCGACGCCGATCTCCAGAATCATCGCCCAAACGGCTATACCGCGGCAGGGCGCGCTGAGTTCAACCCCATAGTTGAAATAGGGTGGCCCAAAATCTTCGAGCGAATGTTCGATCTGCGTCTCGGTTTCACCGGTTTGCTCGACCGATCCCTCGAGATAGTCCGACGGTTCCTGGGTAAAGGCGCGTTCCAGCAAGTCCCGATCGTGGACGAAGGTCGCGGCGACTCCGACAGAAGCGCCCAGCCACTTGTGCGGGTCCACGATGATCGAGTCGACCAGGGCCAGTCCCTGGTAAAGATGGCTTAAGCGTTCATCGAGCACGCCGGGCAGGCCGTAAGCGCCATCGACATGCAGCCAGATACCAAACTCCCTGGCAGTCTTGCCGATCGCTTGCAGCGGATCGATGGCGCCGGTGTTGGTGGCGCCCGCGTTGGCGACGATCGCCATCGGCAGAACGTCGTTACCCAGATCGCTTTCGATGGCGCTGCGCAGCGCGTCGACTCGCATTCGGCCCTGGTCGTCGCAGGCGATCGACCTGACCGCGCGGCGACCGATCCCGAGGACGCCAGCGGCACGCTGGATGGTGTGATGGCATTCGCTGCTGGCATAAACGCTGACGCTTCGATCGACACCATCACGCGCCGGGTCGCGGCCCAGTTTTTCGAAGGCGGATTGCCTGGCGGCGCCGAGCCCGATCAGGTTGGCGACCGAACCACCACTGCTGTAAATCCCCTTCATCGCGCCGAGCCCGAACATTTGCGCGAGCCAGTCGAGCGACATCTCCTCGATAAAGTTGAAAGCGGTTCGCATGTAGCGTTGTGGGGCGGCGATGCTGGCGGCGGTCGTCGCCAGGGTCGATGCCGTGGTCGCACCGGTCGTGATAAAGGCGGTGAATCCGGGCCGCGCCAGCGACGAGCCGTTGGGGATCACGTGCTCGACCAGCTCTCTCGTCACCGCATCGATACCAATACCCTGCTCGGGCAACGGGATGTCGAGCACCGGCTGCCAGTTTTCACGGTTGACGAACGCGTCCGGATGTTCAAATTTGAGGAACTCGTCGAGCCCCGCCCCGACCCGGGATAGTAAATCGCCCAGGCGTCCGACCTCGGCCCTGTCATGCTGCATTGATGTTTTCCTGGTAACCGAATTCATCGGTTATGAATAACACTATTGGCGGTGGCGTATCAACCCCCGGCGTCAAGCGCGCCAAACCTGATGCGAAATTCGGCGCCAGGCTCGCAGTTGACGACGTCGACCTCGGCCCGCATCGCGCTCGCCAGCTGTTGCACCAGCGCCAGGCCGATGCCGGTGCCGACGGTTTCGCGGGTGAGCTCGTTCTCGCTGCGGTAGAACAGCGTAAATATTTTCTTCATCTGGTCGGGCGCGATGCCGGGGCCGTAATCGCGCACCGAGAACTGGATCCGGCCGTCGCGCAGCTGTCGATACTCGATGTCGACCCGCCGGGTTGCCGCATTGGCGGAAAACTTGACCGCGTTATCGACCAGGTTAATAAAGATCTGCAGGAACCAATCCAGGTCGATCTCGATACGTGCTGCCTCGACCTCGGCGGCGCCGCCAATTTCCAGCTCGAATCCCGAAGGTTCGAGCTGCGACTCGAGCCTTGGCTTCAGTTCGGACAGGGCGTCGCCCACGGTCATGGCTTGCAGGCTGACCACCTGCTCGTTACGCGACATGCGCGCCAGCTGCAGCACGTTATTGATCAACCGCGTCAGGCGCTCGGCCTCGTGGTAAATAAAGTCGTAGTAGGATTTGCGTTTGGCCTCGTCGGCCCAGCCCGCGCGCAGCATTTCGCCATACATGCGGATCGAGGTCAGCGGTGTTTTCAGTTCATGGCTGACCGCGGAGACGAAATCCTGCTGCTGGCGCGCGAGCGCAAGCTGGCGCTGCCCCAGGCGCAACAGCATGAAACAGCCACCCACCAGCACGATCGCAAGCACCACTGCCGACCAGATAATCACCTGGCCACCGGCACCTACCGGCAGCCGCGCCAGCGTGTAGATCAGCTCGAGTTCGCCAAAGGGCGCTATCAGCCGCCCCTGGTAAAGTAATTCGCTGGTTTCCTGCTCGGTGACAGGTCGGTACAGGCGGCCATAGTCCGGGGCGAAGGTTTGCAGTATCCCGCCGCGGTAGGCGACGATCAGCTGACTCATCGAAGACAGGCTCGACTCACGAAACGCCGGCGCGATCAACCGCTCGATAAAGCTATCCTGGTCGAACAGAATCCCCTGCACGTAACGCTCTTGCTGGTGCCAGACGCGGCGGAACAGCACGAAATGCCCGCTGTCCAGCAGCGCGAATTCCATCGGTTCGACCTCGGTCTCGAAGGTTTCGATGCGTATCGCAGGCTGTCGCGAAACCGGCTCAGCCGCGGCCGCCTCCGAATCCTCCGCTTCGTCGAGGCCCTGCTCCAGGCTCGACGCCTCCGGCAACAGCGTTTGCGGCAGGTTCACTTTTTCCTTGCGCAAGCGCCTGGTCTCGGCCCGTTGTTTCGCCTCCGCCCGCTGTGCCTCGGGTGCGGCGCCGGCCGCGACTTCGTAACTATCCTCGAGCTTCAAATCCTTGACCTGCTCGACCGGCGCGCTGCTTTGCGCGGGCGAGATCAGCGACTTACTCGTCGTAAGCTCGTCGAAGGCCGCCTGCCCCTGGCTGTCGGCATCGTCCGCTGCGACACTCGAACGGGCGCTATCGAACTCCCTGGCCAGCATCGGGCTGTCGGCGCGTTGTTGCGCCAGCGCCTCCTCGACCGGGAATTCGCCGACTGCGGGCGCCGCCGCGACATCGCTTTTTCCCACCAGCCGGTTTTGATCGAGTATGCCGCGAATCCGGCCTTCCTGCTGCTCGCGCTGCTGCAGCTCGGAGGACGAGATACCGTAGCTCGACGCGTCCGCGGGCGGCACGATCGGCGTCCTCAGCTCGCCGGAGGCGTCAACCTGGAAATAGCCGAGCAGGCCCGGCACGTCGGGCCGCAGCGGAAATTCCGACAGCGGCGAGCGCTGCAGAAACGCGGTATCGTCGGATCCGGCCACGTTGAGAAACTCGTAGTCGCTGATCGGCCGCTTCTCCTCGCGCTCGATCAGGTCGCGAAAACGGCTGTCGATTCGCAGGGTCAACTCGCGCGCGAGCCGCTGGTGCTGGTAAAAGGCTTCCCATTTCAACTGCCCGTAGGCCTGGTAAACCAGGATCGAGGTCGGCAGCGCCAGTGCCAGGAAAAACAGCACCAGCAGCAGCGTAAGACGTCGCTGGGTCATTACTCTGCCAGCATCAGGCGGTAGCCGGCGCCGCGCACCGTGACGATTGCCTGCGGGCTGGAGGCATCGGCTTCGATCTTGCGGCGCCGGCTACCGCCTGATGCTGGCAGAGTAATGACCCAGCGACGTCTTACGCTGCTGCTGGTGCTGTTTTTCCTGGCACTGGCGCTGCCGAC
>JAAUYE010193165.1_pt1 | contig 12326 bp, 13 predicted proteins | sample 7278081 | NCBI WGS metagenome assembly JAAUYE01 (sample SAMN14350131, study PRJNA611818) | marine sediment metagenome | isolation source: surface marine sediment (0.6m) | place: French Polynesia: Moorea | collected 2018-08
CCAGTTCGATTGACCTCGGCCTGAGCGATAGCAACGCCCAGGATTCCACCATTATGCTCGGCTATGATTCCGGCAACGGGCTCGGTGTCGAAGGTGGTTTCAAATATTTTTAGCTGGACCTGGATGATATCGACAGGCTGGACAATGACAACGACCTGCAATACGACGGTCTTTTCCTGAACGGTTACTTCAACTTCTAGGCGAACATTTCGCGTCCGCTTGCGCTAAAACCGTACTCCTAAATCGAAAACGAAGCCCCACAACCACAGGTTGAGGTCGCGTTTGGATTATTCACAACGAACATTGCGCCCTCGAGACCCTCGGTGTAGTCCACCTCGGATCCCGCCAGGTACTGATAGCTCATCTGATCGATTACCAGCGTGACGCCATCCTTTTCCACGGTCTTGTCGGCCGGCTTGACTTCCTCATCGAGTGAAAAGGTGTACTGAAATCCGGAACAGCCGCCACCGTAAACCGATACCCGCAGCATCAGGTTCGGATTATCGTCCTCTTCTTGCAGTGCCTTTAGCTTGCGCACCGCGGAATCAGAAAATTCGAGCAGGGTTTCGCTCGAGCTGGGCCCCAGCGCCATGCCGAAATTAGCGTCGATCATTACTTCCATAACGTTACTCGTACCATTTGCAGTCCAGGCAGCATGATAACACGCGAAATCAGTTATCGGTTATCGGTTCGGTCTTGCCACTGCCGTGGTTATTCGATTTATCTTCCAGTCGCTTGGGCAATTCCGAGCCGGCGGGCTGATGCACCAGTCCACCGTTGACCTCGGCGCCAATCGCCATCTCGATCAAGTTGTAATAAACGCTACCCTTGACCCTCGACTTCGGCGCCAGCTCGACTCGGGTCGAACCGTAGACATCGCCTACTATCTCGCCGTTGAGCACCATATTGGGTACTTTGACCTCACCTTCGATACGACCAAACTCACTCAGTATCAGGAGCGCGGTGCTGCCCTCTTCGGCCATGACGTTGCCGTTTACCTTACCATCCACGTGCAGACCACCGGAAAACACCAGGTCGCCGTTAATCTCGGTACCCTGACCGACCAGTGTGTCGATGCGAGCCGCGTTGAAACCTTTCTTTCTGCCAAACATTTATACTCCCTCGGACAATACTCGCGTCCATGAAATAGTTTCTGAAAAAGATTTTACCTTTTTTGTAGTAGGTTTGATGCCTATTTCCACCTCGAACGGTTCGAATCCTTCAGGTAAAGCGATGTCTCCTTCGAAAACCTGGAAGTACCTGAAGGCGAACTTGGTGCCTATCTTTGAATTTTCAAGCGCCAGGTCGGTCAATTTCAACTCGCTGACGCTACCGCCATCCTCTCCTCGAATTACCACGTTAGCACCGCCCGAGATCTTTTTGGTGCTTTTACCGCTCTTGGTCAGGATCATTTTGACACTGTAGTGGTTCTGGCTGTTCTTTTTACGCACTTCGAACGACTGCAGATTCACGCCCAGGGCGGCATCCTTGGGCGATACGATACCCCGGTAGAATACCAGTTCTTCCTTTTGCGCCAGCAACTCCTGCTGCAATCTGACCAGTTCCTGGTTTGCCAGCTCGTAAGCATCCCGTTCGATTTTGCTGCCGCCCTCGAGGTGGGCATTTTTTTGCACCAGGTTATGGTTCCGGGTTTCGAGTTCCTCGATACGGCTCACCAGGGTCTCGCGTTCCAGCATCAGGTGCTCGAGCTGATAGGACTGGTAGTTTTTACCCAGGTAGAAAGCCATGGCCATCAGGCCGATTAGCAGGGCGACGCCTAGCCAGACCTTCCACGGCTTGTGCTGCCTGACCTGGAATCCGCGGTGAACCCTGCTCAAGGCATCACCCCCGGAGCTTCGAGGCCCGAAGTTTCGTCGAGGCCGCACATCAGGTTCATGTTCTGGATCGCCTGTCCCGCGGCACCCTTGACCAGGTTATCCTCAACCGACAACACCACGTATTTGTTGGCCTCCTCGAGGTAATGCACTGCGACTCGGCAGGTATTGGCCCCGCGTACGCTACGGGTTTCCGGATGCGACCCTGCAGGCATCACGTCGACAAAGGGTTCGTCGCGATAAAAGCTCTCGAAAACGTCCTGCACCCGATCGGCAGGACCACGCGCGTCAGCGTAAACGGTAGCATGGATGCCGCGGATCATCGGCATCAGGTGCGGCGTAAACACCAGGTCCGCATTTGCATCGAGCGTCCGCAAAATCTCCCGAATTTCGGGCAGATGGCGATGACCCGCCACGCCGTAGGCTTTCACCGATTCGGTAACCTCGCAAAAAGCGGTTCCCACGCTGGCCTTGCGCCCCGCGCCGCTGGTGCCCGATTTACAATCCGCGATAATGCTCGCCGGATCGATCAAATCATTCTTCAGCAATGGCAACAATGCCAGTATTACCGAGGTTGGATAACAGCCGGGATTCGCCACCAGGCGTGCACCGCGAATCGCGTCGCGGTTCAATTCGGGTAAACCGTAAACCGCGTCCTCGACCAGCGCAGGGCAGGCGTGCACGGCGCCATACCATTGCTCCCAGGTAGCAATATCCTTGATTCTGAAATCGGCGGCCAGGTCGATCACCCTGATACCCGCGGCGAGTAACGCTTCCGCCTGCGACATGGCAGTCGTGTTCGGGGTAGCGAAAAAGACCAGGTCGCAGTTCCGGTAGGAATCGACCGCGGGCTCGACAAAATCCAGGTCGATCAACCCGCGCAGGTTTGGAAACAACTCGGCCACCGGCTTGCCCGCCTCGGAGCGGGAAGTGATGACTTCCACCCGCGCACCCGGGTGACGCGCCAGCAGTCGTATCAATTCCACACCGGTGTAACCAGTGCCGCCAACAATTCCAACCTTTATCATTCTAATGTCTATTTGGAGCCGCTAAAATGGACGCAGCATTATACATTGATCGTTTATCGTGACCATTGAAAAACAATAGTCTACAGTTGTTTAGCACAGCTCTCTAAGAGATTCTTTAATGATTTGGGTCAAAGCGTTTCACATTATCTTCATGGTCGCCTGGTTTGCCGGACTTTTCTATTTGCCACGCCTTTTTGTCAACCATGCAATGGCCGAGGAAGAGGAGGTCAAAGCGCGCCTGAGGCTGATGGAGCGCAAGCTCTACCGCTTCATTACTCCCTGGATGGTGTTGACCCTGGTATTCGGCTTCTGGCTGCTGTTCGACTACGCCTGGGCCGCCTACGCCCATATGCTGTGGCTGCACGTCAAGCTCGCGCTGGTCGCCGCGCTGGTAGCTTACCATTTCTATTGCGGCAAGCTGCTGCGCGACTTCGCCAACGAAAATAACCGTCGTTCACACGTCTGGTACCGCTGGTTTAACGAACTCCCGGTGCTGGTACTGTTCGCCTCGGTGATACTGGCGGTGGTTAAACCGTTCTAGGTGAAAATAGCGAACATGCAGGTGCTTGAGAGGGATTGAAGGACCGTCTGATCGCGGCACCGCAGGAACAGGCGGATCTGCTTGAGATCCCGGATAAGTGCTTTGCACTTTTCGGGATGACCTTTGGGTAAAAATCAGGTTAATACCTGATTTTTACCCAAAGGTCATTTGCCGGCGCGGATGAGCCCACCGAGACCACGCTCATCCAGCTTGCGAGCGTACATTTCGCGAATCGCGAACGCATCCGACATGGTCAGGGCCTGCTGCAACAACTCGACCAACTCGCTGTAACTGAAAGACACGATAACCTTCTTCGCGCGCAACAGGCTGCCGACACTCATGGAAAGACTATCGATCCCCATGCCGAGCAGGGCCATGACGCCGATCGGATCACCGGCGAGTTCGCCACAAACGCTTACCGGGGTATCGTTAACCGCGGCACCCTCCACGATCTGGCACATTGCCTTTAGCACCGCCGGGTGCAGCGACGAATAGAGCTCGGCGACGTTTTCGTTATTGCGATCCACGGCGAGCAGGTACTGGGTCAGGTCGTTGGTTCCAATGGAGACGAAATCCACCAGGCGACAGATATCTTCGATCTGGTAAACCGCCGACGGCACCTCGATCATCGCGCCTATCTGAGGCAACAGAATTTTTTCGCCGGATTCCTCTTCGATTTCGTCGCGCACCCGGTTGATAAACGACAGCGCCTCTTCCAGCTCGGCGCGACCGCTAATCATCGGCAACAGTATTTCCAGGTTATTGACGCCAATATTGGCGCGAATCATCGCACGCACCTGGGTGATAAAAATCTCGGGGTGATCCAGGGTAATGCGTATCCCGCGCCAGCCCAGGAAGGGATTGGCTTCGTTGATCGGAAAGTAACTCAACGGCTTGTCGCCACCCACATCGAGCGTACGCAGCACTACCGGCATACCCCTGAAAGTCTCGAGCACGCTGCGATAAATCTGGTACTGTTCCTCTTCGCTGGGAAAGCGATCGCGGACCTGGAACGGGATTTCGGTGCGGTACAGCCCGACGCCCCTGGCGCCACTGCGCAGGGACGGCGTATAGTCGGACATCAGGCCCGAGTTCACCAGCAGCGAGATCTGACGCTTGTCGGTAGTGATCGCAGGCTCATTCTTCAGCCCGATCAAATCCTGCTCGATCGCGGCCTCTTCCTCGAGATACTGGCTATATTCGTCGAGCACCCGTTTATCCGGATTGATATACGCCGAACCGTTATAACCATCGACCACCAGCTCGACGCCATCGAGCTGCTTGACCGGCAGGTTCGGTACGCCCATTACCGCGGGAATACCGAGCGCGTGGGCCAGTATCGCGACGTGCGACGAGCTGCTGCCGTGCGCCGAAACGATTCCGCTGAGACAATCGGTGGGGACATCCGCGAGATCGGTTGCCGTTACTTCGTCCCCCACCAGGATGGTTTTATCCGGAAAGTCAATGTAGGTACTCTGCTCCAGCATCAGCTTGCGCAGCACGCGCAACCCCAGATCCCGGATGTCGTTGGCACGCTCCGCCAGGTACCTGTCCTCCATCTGAGAAAAGACGTGGGCGTGCTGTTCCACCGTATCGCGCCAGCTCGACGGTGCCCAGTTGCCCGCATTGATACTCTTTTCAGTGTCATCGATCAGTGAGCCGCCGCTCAGCATCTGCGCGTAGGCCAGGAACAACGCGCACTCTTCTTCCGGCAGCGTCGCCCGCATTTTTTCCGCCAGCGCGGTAAGCTCATCGCTGGCCTTGCGCACCGCCTGCCTGAAACTGTGCAAGTCACCCTCGATGTCGCTGGTTTTCTTGTCTGGTACCGATTCAAGGTTGACCCCGCGATTCAGCACCATCGCCACGCCGATCGCCATTCCCGGCGCACCGGCGACCCCCTTGATCATGTGAGTGGCCTGCTGGGTACTGAAGCGTCCCTGGCTCTCGGCACGCTCGATCGACGTTGCCAGCTGCGCCGCCAGGGTGGTCAGGTATGCCTCTTCATCCTCATTGAATACGTTTTCGGCGCGCTGCACCGCGATGACCCCGAGCACATCCCGGTGCGCAATAATCGGCACCCCTAGCAGGATCGGAAAATCGACTTCCCCGGAATCGGGCACCAGCAAAAACTTTTTATGCGCCGGAGCATCGATTAAATTCATTGCCTCCGCTTTGGCGGCGATAGTACCGATCAGGCCCTGCCCCATCCTGCGCTCGACCTTGCCGACGATAGCGGGATTCAATCCGCTGCTGGCCTGCAGCACCATGACCTCGGGATCATCTTTACTGGCAAGAAAGATGGTGCAGGCGTCGGCGGTAAGATCGCGCGTGAGGCTCTCGGTGATCATCACCAGCGCACGATCGATATCAGGAGCCCGATTGACCTCCTGCACGATTCGTTGCAGCCTGTGGATCATCGATGCCACGATTTAATGCCTCCCCCGCTTGAAATGTTAGTCGCTCCGGTCCGCGTCAGGCGACGGCAGCATGGATTCGAGCTGCGCCAGGGCACACTGGTAAACACGACGTTTGAAGAAGACCACGTTGTCGGCCGGGTACCAGTAATCGACCCATTTCCAATGATCGAATTCAGGCGTATGCGATGCACTCAGATCAAAACTGTCTTCGTCGGATTCCAGCCGCAGCAGGTACCAGAGCTGTTTTTGACCAATACAACGCGGCTCCGAACGGCGCATCAGCCGCCGCGGCAGCTTGTAGCGCAGCCAGCTATCGGTAGCCCCGAGTACCGAGACGTGTTCGGGTTTCAACCCGGTTTCCTCCCACAGCTCCCGGTACATCGCGTCTCGTGGGTCCTCGTCAGGACTGATACCACCCTGCGGAAACTGCCAGGCATCCTGCCCGACGCGTCGCGCCCACATCACCTGGGCAGCATCATTACACAGTATTATTCCGACATTTGCGCGGTAGCCATCTACGTCTATCATTTCGTTGCTTGCCATTAATCGTATAGAATCTTGACCGCTCATTCTTACATAGACGCTCAGAACCCAGCAAGCCAATACACGGGAAGCCCGGCATGACACTCGCGATATTTGACCTCGATCACACGCTGTTAAACGGTGACAGTGATTACCTGTGGGGCGAATACATGGTCGAGAACAAGATCGTCGACGAGCAGGAATATCGTCAACGCAACCTGGTCTTTTACGAGGATTACCAACGCGGGGACCTCGACAATGACCGGTATCTCGAGTTTTCGCTGGCACCGTTGACGCGTTACAGCCTCGAACAGCTATACCGGTGGCGGGCCGATTACGTTGAAAACTGGATCAAACCGATCGTCGTTGCAGGTGCCGAAGAATTGCTCGACCGGCATCGCGCCCAGGACCATGAACTGCTCATAATCAGTGCAACCAACCTGTTCATCACCGAGCCGATCGCCGCACTACTGGGGGTCGCGACAATCCTCTCGACCGAGCCCGAACTCGTCGATAATCGCTACACTGGCCGCTACCTGGGCACACCGACCTACCAGGAGGGTAAGGTCATCGTGTTACACGAATGGCTGAGGCGTACCGAGCATACCCTGGAGGGCAGCTACTTCTACAGCGACTCGATCAACGATCTCGCGCTGCTCGAACAGGTCGATAATCCGGTCACCGTCCATCCCGACGATGAACTCAAGGCGATCGCCGAATCCCGCAACTGGAAGATCATCGATCTCAAGTAGTCTCCCGGACCCGCTTCTCGCGGAACAACAAATCGAAGGCATCAGGCCTTGGGGAGGGTAACGCCCTTTTGCCCCTGGTACTTGCCGCCGCGGTCCTTATACGAGATTTCGCAGACCTCGTCCGACTCGTAAAACAGCATCTGCGCCACGCCTTCGTTGGCGTAAATCTTGGCGGGCAGTGGGGTCGTATTGGAAAACTCGAGCGTCACGTGGCCTTCCCACTCGGGCTCCAGCGGGGTTACATTGACGATAATGCCGCAGCGCGCGTAGGTCGACTTACCCAGGCAAATCGTTAACACGCTGCGCGGTATGCGGAAATACTCGACGGTGCGAGCCAAGGCGAAAGAATTCGGCGGAATGATGCAGACGTCGGACTGGATGTCGACGAAGCTTTCGTCGTCGAAATTCTTCGGATCGACAATCGCCGAATTGATATTGGTGAAAATCTTGAACTCGTTGGCACAACGCACATCGTAGCCGTAACTCGACGTGCCGTAGGATATAATTCTTCCGTTTTCCGATTCGCGAACCTGTCCCGACTCGAAAGGTTCGATCATGCCCTCGGTCTCCGCCATACGACGAATCCACCGATCTGATTTGATGCTCACAGGCCCGTCCCGCAAAAAATGCGCAGTATATCCGCTACCGCCCCCCGGCGTCGACGCCGTTTGGATCGGGCGATAGTCCAGCGCTGCCCCAGGAACCCCATATTGCAGTAAGATATTGTCATTGAGTTTTAAGGCAATCGGGAAAAGTGCCGATAACCACATAATGGCAGGCTTGAAATCGTCCCCTGGTTCTTCGATCCACTGGATCACTGCGCTGCGTCGGATGCTGCGCTTTCGGCTCGCGCGTCGCGTGTTCCTGGTGGTATTTGCCGCGATCGTACTAATCGAATTTATCATTGTGTTTCCGTCCTACAATAATTTCAGGGACGCCCAGCTGGCAGATTTCGAGGAAATGGCGCGGGTCGCGGCTACTGCCGCACTGGCAAACCGAATGCCGGACGGCGCCGAACTGATCGACGGCATGGAGCGTATCGTCGCGGCCGACCCCCGCATAATGGGCGTCAGCCTACTCGGCCCGGACCGGCAGGTCCTCGCCACCGCGGGAGAACCTTCCGAGCTTCGGGTGGATACGAAAACGCAACCACACACGCGACTGTCCGCCGATAAACAGCGTTATGAAATCTACCTGCAACCGGCATCTATCTCGGCCGAAACCGGGGTAATCATGCGCATGGACGTGTCCTCGGTGTGGCACGAGCTAAACGCTTTCCTGTTTCGAATTCTCGGGCTGGTGCTGATCATTTGCGTCGTCGCCGGCGCCATCGTGTTTTTCTACGTGGTTTTCGATCTGATTTACCCGCTAGAGGAAATTCACAAAAACCTGAAAAAAGCCAAGCTCAATCCCGCGCTCGCAGACGAGACTGCAATACTGCACGCGCGTCACGACGAGCTCGGCGAAACCATCGACCTGCTAAACGATGCCCTGCACGAAATCGGCACATCGCATCGCTCCGATGTTGCCTTCCAGGAAATCCGGTTGCGAGATTTCGCGGCCGCGGGTTCCGACTGGTTCTGGGAAATGGACTCGGAGCTGCGTTTTTCCTATTTTTCCGATCAGTTCGAAGCGGTCACCGGCGTCGAGCCGGGGAAACTGCTGGGTAAGACCCGCCAGGAAACGGGGATCCCGAACATCTCCGAGGAAGCCTGGCAAAATCATCTGAATTGCCTGAAAAACCGGGAAGCCTTTCGTGACTTCACCCACCCGCGAGACAAGGCGGATGGCACACGCGTCTGGCTCGCGATCAGCGGCAAGCCGGTCTGGGCCGACGACGGCAGCTTCCTTGGCTATCGGGGCACCGGATCCGATATAACCGATCTACACGAGGCCCAGCAGGAACTGGTCGAGGCAAAGGAAGCCGCCGAGCAGGGATACCGCGCCAAATCGGAATTTCTCGCCATCATGAGCCACGAAATTCGCACCCCGATGAACGGCATTATCGGCATGACCGACCTGCTGATGGATAGCCAGCTGGATGACAAGCAGCAGCATTATGCCCAGATCATCCAGGATTCAGGTACCGCGCTAATGCGCATCATTAACGATATTCTGGACCTGTCCCGGCTGGAAGCTCAACGCATAACCCTGGAGCAGGCCGAATTCGATTATGCCAGCGTGGTAGCCGGCGTGGTCGATATCCTGACCCCGCAGGCGAGGGAAAAAGGGCTGGACCTGGTTTACAACATCGGCGCCGACGTGCACGCCAGTTATCTTGGCGATTACGGCCGATTGCGCCAGGTCATGGTTAACCTGCTCGGCAACGCGATCAAGTTCACCCAGGAAGGTTCGATCTCGATCAGCGTCGAACGCGTCGGCGGCGAGGATATGAAACCACGCTTACGCACCGAGATCAGCGACAGCGGCATTGGCATCCCGGCCGAATCGATCGACAAACTGTTCTCCAGCTTCACGCAGGTTGATGCTTCCACCTCGCGTCGCTTTGGAGGAACCGGGCTGGGTCTCGCCATCTGCCGCAAGATCATGGAGACCATGGAAGGCGATATCGGGGTCAGCAGCACCGAGGGAGAAGGCAGCACCTTCTGGTTCGAAGTCGAGCTTCCGCGCGTCGATCCCGAGGCCTATGATCAGGATCGCGATGACACCATCACCATAATTCCGGGCCAGCAGTTCAAGACCGATCAGACAGGGGCCCAGCTGCGTGTTCTCGTGGTCGACGACGTGCCGGTAAACCTGATCGTAATCGAGAAAATGCTCGATAGCCTCGGATATCACGTGGAATCCGCGACCAACGGCAGCGAGGCCGTGAAGGCGGTCAAATCGAGTCGCTACGATATGATATTCATGGATATCCAGATGCCCGAGATGGATGGGCTCGAAGCCACGCGCCAGATTCGAGAGTTGGATATCGAATCGAACGGCGTGCCGATCGTGGCGATAACGGCGAATACGCAGGTCAGCGATCGCGATGCCTGTATCGAATCCGGAATGAACGATTTTATTGCCAAGCCCTTCGTAAAGAAGCAACTGGTGGCGTTGCTGGAGCGTTACTTTCCGTCAGCCGAACCCGGGGCCCGCAAGGCGAGCTAATCCGGTTAACCTGGCTGTCTCGACCCGCGCGCTGGCGAACCGAAGCCTAGATACTGCGTTCGCGAAAATGCTCGTAAAGCGCATCGCTGAACACTCGCACCCGTCTCGAGACCAGCCGCCCCGGGGGATATACCGCGTACATGCCAACCTCGGGACGCGCATATTGCTGCAATATCGGCACCAGCTCCCGGTTATCGATATGCTTTTGCAGAAACGCCACCGGGCCGCTGACTATGGCAATACCATGACAGGCGACGGCGGCAAGAAATTCACCATTGTTGGCACCCAGGCGATATTTCACTCGCGGGCTGATTTTGCGCCCGTCTTCTGAGTACGACCACTGGCGACCGGGCGCGACGTTGCTGTAAACCAGAACTTCATGATCGACCAGCTCCGCTGGATGTTGCGGCTCACCATGTCGAGCCAGGTAATACGGGCTGGCGCAGATGGCAAAGTGCACGCGTGCGAGTCTGCGCGCGACCAGGCTCGAGTCTTCCAGCTCGCCGATCCGGATCGCCAGATCGATATTCTCCTCGATCAGGTTGACCTGGCGATCGTTCAAATCGATATCGATCTTGATTTCAGGGTGAGCCGCCAGGAAATCGCTAACCGGGGCGGCCAGCTGACTGACACCAAAACCCAATGGCAACGCCAGCCTGATACGACCCGAGATCTGGCTATGGGAATCGGCGACAAACTGCTCGGCCTCGTTAAGATCGGTCAGAATTTGCGATGCGCGCTGATAGAATTCGCGACCGGCATCGGTAAGCGCCTGTCGACGCGTAGTCCGCTGCAGCAGCTGCACCCCGAGCCTGCGCTCGAGTTCGGTAACCCGCCGACTGATCATGGACTTGGCGATTCCGAGCTTCTCGCCGGCTTTACCAAAACCCTGGTTATCCACAACGGCGACATAGGCTTCGAGTTCCTCGAGGCGATTCATATTGTTCTCAATTAAGCAACTATATTGTGAAAATAATAGTATATATGTTTTTTTTAGAACAATGATAATAACCATATCAATCACTCGGAGACAACTGACATGAATTCAAACACTTTCAATAACTCGGCGATGCTTGCCGGCCGTGCCATGCTGGCCGCGATGTTCATAATCGCCGGCTTCAACAAGGTCGGCGCCTATGCCGGCACCCAGGCATACATGGAATCGGTCGGCCTTCCGGGCATGCTGTTACCGGCCGTCATCGTACTCGAGGTACTGGGCGGACTCGCTATTCTGATCGGATTCCAGACCCGCATCGCCGCGGCGCTGCTGGCGGGTTTCACCGTGCTGGCGGCAATTATCTTCCACAGCGACTTCAGCCAACCGATGCAGTCGATCCTGTTCACGAAGAATATCGCGATTGCCGGCGCTTTCCTGTTACTGGTTGCGCAGGGGCCGGGGCAGTGGGCGATCAAGCCGCGGCAACCGTCAATGGAGGTGCAGTCATGAGCAAACCGATGCGCGTACTCAGACTGGACGCCAGCGCCAACCCGGGCGAATCCAGCAGTAAAAAACTCGGCGACAGCCTGATCCGCCGATTGCGGCAGACCGCTATCGAGCTCGAGCTGCGCCGCCGCGATTTGAATCACTCGCCGTCATTTATCGACGACGAGTGGATCGAAGCCAATTTAACCGCGGCTGACGACCGTAGCGAAATCCAGCGCCAGCGGCTTGCTTTTTCGGACTCACTGATCGAAGAGCTGAAATGGGCAGACCATATCGTGCTGACCACGCCGATGTACAATTTCGGCGTACCGGCAACGCTCAAGGCCTGGATTGACCAGGTGTGCCGGGCAGGCATCACGTTTCGCTACACCGAAGACGGCCCAGAGGGTTTACTTGCAGGCAAAAGTGCTGATATCGTCATCACCACCGGCGGAGCGCCACTCGAAAGCCCGGTCGACTTCGTCAGCGCTTATTTGAAGCAGGTGTTTGCATTTATCGGTATCAGCGACGTCAACATCGTCGGCGCCGACCGGATGAATATTGACGCCGAGACGAGCCTGGCCAGCGCGGCGGCAATATTCATCCGGTCGGCGCCGACGATGTTGACGTCGCTGATACCGATAAATGCAAACACCTGCTTCAAATAAGCGCTGACGAAGTCGACCGGGCTTTC
>JAAUYE010044961.1_pt1 | contig 12315 bp, 11 predicted proteins | sample 7278081 | NCBI WGS metagenome assembly JAAUYE01 (sample SAMN14350131, study PRJNA611818) | marine sediment metagenome | isolation source: surface marine sediment (0.6m) | place: French Polynesia: Moorea | collected 2018-08
GAACGATTCAGGCCGTTCGATTCAAGAACAATGAAGACCGAACGGATTATTACACTCCGGAAGGCAAGAGCGTACGCAAGGCATTCATCCGCAATCCCGTAGACTTCACCCGGATCAGCTCCAACTTCAACCCCAACCGGCGCCACCCAATTCTGAATACGATCCGCGCGCACCGTGGTGTCGACTATGCGGCGCCGCGCGGGACGCCAATCAAGGCCTCGGGCGACGGCAAAGTGATATTCCGGGGTACCAAGTCGGGTTATGGCAAGGCGGTGATACTCCAGCACGGCGGCAATATCACGACACTGTACGCGCATATGTCCGCCTTTGCGGCCAAGGCGAGAATCGGGTCCCGGGTTCGCCAGGGACAGACGATCGGTTACGTCGGCGCGACCGGCCTTGCGACCGCCAATCACCTCCATTACGAGTATCGCGTTAATGGCGTGCACCGTAATCCGCGCACAGTGCGCCTGCCCGACGCGGAGCCGATAGCGGATGAGTACCGCGAGGCTTTCTTGGCGGCTGCCGAGCCGATCATGAGAGAACTGGAGCAATTCAAGCGCAGACAGGTGGCCTCTCTCAGTTACGGCGGCCAGTAACGCCCGATGCCCGACGATTACATTGGTCTGATCTCCGGCACCAGCATGGACGGAATTGACGCCGTCCTCGCAACAATTACTGACGATACGTTCGAGCTTCGCGAAACACACGTTCACGCCTACCCCGAGGAACTCCGGGTCGCGCTGCAATCATTGATTGCGAGGCCGGAGGCCTGCGACCTCGACGAGCTGGGCTCGCTAGACCGATGGATCGGCGAGTGTTTCAGGGACGCCGCCCTGGCTCTCGTTGAAAAGAGCGACGTATCGGCGGCCGACATCGTCGCCATCGGAAGCCACGGCCAGACCCTTCGTCACCAGCCGGCCGCCTTGCGGCCGTTTTCCCTGCAGGTCGGGGACCCGGCGACCATCGCGGCCGGAACCGGTATTGCCACCGTGGCCGACTTTCGGCGCGCCGATATTGCGGCTGGTGGCCAGGGCGCCCCTCTCGTGCCCCCGTTTCACGAGTGGCTGTTTCGCCGACCCGGCAGACATCGGGTCGTTCTCAATCTTGGGGGCATTGCAAATGTCACCGTGCTACCGGGCAACGATGCGCCGGTAACGGGATTCGATACAGGGCCCGGCAACACGTTGCTCGACGCGTGGATCGGTGCGCGGCGGTCGTTACGGTACGACGAAGACGGTCAATGGGCGGCCGCCGGTACCGTAGTCGACGATCTGCTGCACGGGTTGATCGGCGATGAGTACTTCAAAGCGTCGCCGCCGAAAAGCACCGGCTTCGAGCGCTTCAACCTGCAATGGCTGAGCGCATTTAGCGCCGACAAACATGATCCCCGCGACGTTCAGGCGACGCTCTCCGAACTGACCGCCATCTCCGTTGCCGCGGCGATTGACCAATACGCGCCTGCGACCAGCGAGACCTACGTTTGTGGCGGTGGCGTACACAATCGCGACCTGATGCAGCGACTGAGGCGCCGCCTGTCGAAAGGTACCGTCGAGAGCACGCTTGCCGTCGGGCTGGACCCCGACTGGGTCGAGGCAGCTGCGTTCGCCTGGCTGGCGATGCGAACGCTCGGCAAGAAGACGGGCAATCTGCCCAGTGTGACGGGTGCCAGTCACAAAGTCGTTCTGGGCGCGATACACTACCCCTAGTGGTCAACCGCTACGCGGCTCCCTGAACCAATAAATCTAACGGCGTCGGACCCCTGAATGGACAGCCTCTACATCAACCGCGAACTCAGCCTGCTCGAGTTCCACAAACGCGTATTCGCGCAAGCAAGCGATCCCGACATACCGCTGCTCGAGCGGCTGCGCTTCCTGTGCATCAGCTGTACCAACCTCGACGAGTTCTTCGAAATCCGCGTCGCGGGACTCAAGCAGCGCATGGAGATCGGCGCACCCGCGCAAGGTCCTGAGAAGATTCCTTCCCAGGAGTTGTTCGACCATCTGCGCGAAGAGGTTGGCCAACTCGTGGATCAGCAGTACCAGCTGCTGAATGAGGTCATGTTCCCCGAGCTGGACAAGGCCGGCGTGCGCTTCGTGCAGAGCCACGAGTGGAACGACGAACAACAGGCCTGGCTCAGCCAGTATTTCGACGAGCAGGTCATACCCGTGCTGACGCCGCTGACCTTCGATCCGTCACGGCCATTTCCGCGCATTCTCAACAAGAGCCTGAACTTCATCATGCGCCTGCACGGTCGAGACGCGTTCGGTCGACGGCGGCATCGCGGCATGGTTCAGGCGCCGCGGTCGTTGCCGCGCATCATAGAACTTCCGAAGCATCTGAGTCAGCCCGGCGAGCACAACTATGTATTCCTCTCTTCCGTCATTCGCGTGCATGTCGATCGCCTGTTTCCAGGTCTGGAAGTGGATGGCTGCTATCAATTCCGTGTCACACGGAACAGTGATCTCTATATCGACGACGAAGAAGTCAGCGACCTTGTCCGGGTGCTGGAAGGTCAGCTCGAGGCCAGCCGCTACGGCGCGGCCGTTCGCATAGAAATCGGACATGAGTGCCCCGAGGATTTGCAGGAATTTCTTCTCGACCACTTCTCTCTGCAAAAATCCGACATGTATCTCGTCGAGGGCCCGGTAAATCTCAATCGCATGAGCACGATATGCGATGTAACGGATCATCCCGAACTTCTTTACGAGCCATTTGCTCAAGGCTTACCCGACGAAATGCAGACGGACGAGGACATGTTCGAAATCCTGTCCAAGAAGAACGTGTTGCTGCATCACCCGTATCAGTCGTTCGCTCCGGTCATTGACTTCATCGCGCTGGCCGCGATCGATCCCGACGTGCTCGCAATCAAGCAGACTCTTTATCGCACGGGCGCCGATTCGCCGATCGTGGATCACCTCGTGACAGCCGCACGCTCTGGGAAAGAGGTCACCGTCGTCATCGAGCTGATGGCTCGTTTCGACGAAGCGGCCAATATCGCGCTTGCGAACAGGCTTCAAGAGGCCGGCGCGCACGTCGTCTACGGACTGGTCGGCTTCAAAACACATGCCAAGATGCTGCTCATCGTGCGCCGTGAGGACGACAAGCTTGTGCGTTACGTGCACCTCGGCACCGGCAACTACCATCACGCAACGACGTCGGTCTATACCGACTATGGGTACCTGTCGAGTGGCCAGCCTCTGGGTGAGGACGTGCACAAGCTGTTCCTGCAGCTTACCAGCCTGACCGAAGCCACCGGCATGACGCGCATGCTCGCGTCACCGTTCAGCCTGTTTCCGGCGCTGATGGAAAAGATTCAGCGCGAGACGAATAATGCCCAGGCGGGCAAGGATGCTCGCATCATCGCGAAGGTCAACTCACTGAACGAACCGCAGCTCATCAATGCGCTATACGAAGCCTCGCAGGCGGGCGTGAAGATCGACCTGATCGTTCGCGGCATCTGCTCGCTTCGTCCGGGCGTCAAGGGCCTGTCCGAGAATATCCACGTGCGCTCGATCGTTGGTCGCTTTCTCGAGCATTCGCGCGTCTATTACTTTTCCAATGACGGCGCCGAGGAGTTCTATTGTTCAAGCGCGGACTGGATGGAGCGCAACCTGTTCCGCCGCAACGAGTCCTGTTTCGAGATTCGCCAGAAAGCCATGAAGGAAAAGCTGCGCAAACACCTGGATCTGTTCCTGGCTGATAATTGCCAGGCCTGGGTGTTAAACGGTGACGGCAGTTACACCCGCCTCTCGCCGGGAGACGAGGAACGCGTCTCGGCCCAGGAAACGTTCCTGCATCAGCTCACGGCGCCGTTGTAGGGCGAGTCCCTGTCTTTCAAGAGGAGGCTCATCGGCGTACACGGTGGGCAGAGCCTTGCAATACGATATCAAGGTGTGTCGAACGTCAGCTTGTAATCGACGTGTGTAAGTAATTCCTGTTCGCGCTCAAGATCAGCAACGGTGAGTGGATTGGCCTTTAACCACTCCGGATCGAAACCTAGTCGTAGCGATTTCTTCTTGGCCTGAATTTCGAGCGGTGGCGCCGCATCGTTCTTGCGGCTGCGATTCAGCAATACAGCGAGACGCAGCAACACTGCGACGCGTAGTGCCGATGGGCGCCATTTCTTTGGCACCTGTTTTAACTGGGCCAACCAGAGATTTTGCCGCTGACTGCCGACGAGGAAGGCCAGGTAACGTTGTTCCGCGCGCGGAAAGCCCGGCATGTCGGCATTCTCAGCGATATAGGCGCCGTGCCGCTCGTAACCGTCGTGAGAGATATCGAGACCGATCTCATGCAGCCGCGCAGACCAATCGAGCATTCGTGCATCCAGTTCGCCAAGCAGCCCCCAATCCTCAGCGCACTGTCCATACAGCGCAGCTGCCGTAGCAGCTACCCGATGCGCCTGCTCCATATCCACGTTGTAACGACCGGCCATAGCCCGTACAGTGCGCTCACGCGCATCCTCGTGCTGCAGCCTGCCCAGCAAATCGTAGAGCAGCCCTTCACGCAGCGCGCCGTCCGAAATCTTCAGGGTGCCGATGCGCAGCACACCCAGCAGTTCGGCGAGAATCGATAGACCGCCGGGCCAGACCTGCGCGCGTCGCTCGCTTAGTCCCGGCAGAGACAGGTCGGCAATGGTGTCAAACTCCAACACCGCGTCGATAAGTTGCTCGATGGCTTCGGGCGTAATGTCCGACTCGGAGATCCCCAGGCTCACGGAGACGACTTCGGTCGAGCGAATGGTGCCGGACGTGCCAATCGCCTCGACATCGGCCGCTCCGCGGAAGAAGGCCTTGATCGGCCGCAGCTCGAGTCGCGCTGCCATGCGCGCCCTGTCGAATGCGCCGCGACTGAGCTTGCCATCGGGGAAGAATCTCTCGGTCATCGAGACGCAACCCAGCTGCAGGCTTTCGAGCGCCTTGGGTTGCGGGCCCTGTCCGAGTATGAGTTCGGTGCTGCCGCCGCCGATATCCATCACCAGCCGCAGGCCCTCCGCCGGGGGAAGGCTGTGCGTTACGCCCTTGTATATGAGGCGCGCCTCCTCGATTCCCGAAATGATCTCTATCGGATGGCCCAGCGCTTCCTCGGCCTCCGCCATGAACGACGAGTCTTCCCGGGCTCGTCGAATTGTGCTGGTTCCCGCCGCACGCACGTCACCGGCATGCATCTCCCGCAGCCGCTCGCCGAATTGTGACAGACAGGCAATTGCCCTTTGCCGGGCGTCGTCGAGAAGATCGCCGGTCGGAGACAGGCCTTCTGCAAGCCTGACGGTCTCGCGAATACGGTCGAGGATGGCTAGCTGCCCGTGGCGCAGCTCGCCGACAATCATGTGAAAACTGTTTGAGCCGAGATCGACGGCCGCGATTATTTCTGGCTGGGTGAGCTCAGACGGTGAAGGACGATCCGCAGCCGCAGGTGGTTTGTGCATTTGGATTCCGGATGATGAACTGCGCACCCTGAAGATCTTCCTTGTAATCGATTTCGGCACCCATGAGGTACTGCACGCTCATCGGGTCGATCAACAGCGTAACGCCCTGGTTCTCGACCCGGCTGTCGCCGTCCTCGATATCCTCATCAAACGTAAAGCCGTACTGGAACCCGGAGCAGCCGCCGCCCGAAATAAATACGCGGAGCTTGAGGTTCGGGTTGTCCTCCTCGGCGATAAGTTCGCCGACCTTGGTCGCCGCCGCGTCGGTGAATACAACGCTGGCCGGTGGCTGCGGTGCCTCGGATACTGCATTTACCATAATTATCTCTTCCTGATTCCGATCCGGGTCTGTTACGACTCGCCCACGGCGGCAGCCGACCTGTCAATTTGAGCCGTCTGCTCCAGCAGCGGAACCTGTCCTTCCGGTTGATGGACAAGCTTGCCATTGATCTCCGCGCCGATGGCCATCTCGATGAGATTGTAATACACATTGCCAATGACACGCGCGGTCGGTCCGAGTTCCACTCGTTGGCTCGCGAATACGTCGCCTCGCACGATGCCGTTAAGCACGACGTACGGTACCGTAACACCCCCGTCGACATTGCCTATATCACTGATACTCAACGCCGATTCGGTATCCGGATCCGCGGTAACGTTGCCGTGGACCGTGCCGTCGATATGACACCCGCCCTTGAAATGCAGGTCACCGCTCAACTTGCTGTTGGCGCCGACCAGCGATTCAACAACGGTGTGTCTGTGATGCTTCTTACCGAACATTGACGTCTCCAATTCCCGCTAACCGCGGTGTCACACACTCAGCCCTGGCTCGTTGTCCAGGCATAACTTTCTTCAATACTCTCGATCGAGCGGGTTTTCGAGCGCACTTCAACACGAATACGCTCCGGTGTGAAGCCGTCGGGCAGAACCAGTTGCCGATCGAAGTCCTGGAAATAGCGAAAAGAAAACGCCCATCCCTCGTCGGCATCGGCCGGAATCAGCTGTTTCAGCGTGTAGACCGTTGCGACGCCGTCCTGGCTGCCCTGGAGGCTCAGGTTGACATTGCCGGATACCTTGCGGTCGTGCTGCATCGCCTGCACCAGTACCAGGCGCAAATTGAATTCGCGCTCCGCGTTGCCGCGAGTCACCTTCAGATCCTGCACGCGAAGCCCCCTTTTTCCATCGGCGGGAGACACGATTCCGCGATAGAAGGCGATCGCGTCGCGCTGCTCCTGAATCTTGGCCTGCAGCGACATCAGGCTGCCCTCGACTTCCTTGTAGGCCTCTCGATCGATCTCCCGATGCGTCTCCAAAAGTGCAACTTCCTGCTTGAGTTCCACGATTTCGTCGTCGAGCCGCTCGATACGCTCCTGGTAGGCCTGACGGTCCTTGGCCGCGTCGACAACATCGTAACCTGCCGAGATGCGTCCGAATTCGAAGACGAGATAAGCACTTATTGCGACCAGCAGGATTACCAGGCCTCGCATGGCCCAGCTCCTGCCCCTTCCGTGCATCTGTAAATGAGGCTTGGTGGCCACAGCGCTCCGCTATTCAGGGTGTGACTCGAAAGACATTATGTTACGCGGCGCATCGCTCAAACAGAAGTGCGCCAGGTCACGGATTGACACCCTGATCAGCCTCCTTTGCAGCCTTGGCGATGTCCTTGTCAAATACGGCACGCCAGCGTTTCGGCCACCACCGCGGACGCCGCGGTAATCCGTCCGGGTACAGGGCGGGACCCAGTTCGTACAGCGCGCGCGCATAAACGCGTCGCTTGAAATAGATGACTTCATTAACCGGACGCCAGAACTGAACCCAGCGTACCCGGTCGAATTCGGGCTTCTCACAGCGATCGAAGCGAAGCCTGGTATCGTCCGTGATAAGGCGCAGCATGAACCAGCGCTGCTTCTGCCCGATACAGAGGGGCCGGCTGTTACGACGAATGAATCTGTCCGGAAGGCGGTATCGCAGCCAGTCGCTGCTTACGCCAAGCACTTCGACATCGCCCGGTTCGAGGCCGATCTCTTCGTGCAGCTCACGAAACATCGCATCGACCGGGTCCTCGCCCTCCAGCATGCCACCTTGCGGAAACTGCCAGCCCTTGGCCCCTTTCCGACCGCCAAGCAGGAGCTTGTTGTCAGCATTCGCAAGGATGATGCCGACATTGGCGCGAAACCCATCGGCGTCAATCCAATCGTTGCCCATTGCAACCGTACTAAAACTCTAACTACCGTTTACTTTACACTATCCATCGCCGATCGCCCCAGGAGATTCTTCGTGTTCACAGGCCGCAACAGCATCCTGTTCGCAGGATTACTGCTGCTCGCGACCGGCGCGCTGCTGGCTGCTTTGGCATCGGGCAGTGCCGACGTCAGCTTTTCCGAGATGCTCGGCGCGTTGCGCGGCGATGCAACGCCGCGGGTCAGATCGCTGGTCGTAGAGTTGCGATTGCCGCGCGCGATGACAGCGTTTGCGGTCGGTGGTTTGCTCGCCGTTGCCGGCGTCCTCATGCAGGTGCTACTCAGAAACCCGCTTGCCGAGCCGTATATTCTGGGCAGTTCCGGCGGGGCCGCGGTTGCGGCTTTGCTTGCCATGTTATTCGGCCTGGGCGCGGCCGGCATCGACCTGTCCGCTTTCGGCGGCGCGATGGCAGCAACCTTGCTGGTGTTTTCGATTGCGCACGGCACCGGCAGCTGGACGCCGACGCGGCTGTTGCTGACCGGCGTCGTGCTCGCCGCCGGGTTCAGCGCCGCAACCACGTTGATTCTCGCGTTGACACCGGACCAGAATCTTCGCGGCATGCTGTTCTGGCTGATGGGCGATCTGAGCTTCGCTTACGAGCCTGCACGCGCCTTGCTCTTGCTTGGCGTGCTCATCATCGGCGGAACCCTCAGTGCCCGGCACCTCAACGTGCTGTCGCGGGGCGAGTTACAGGCCGCTATCGTCGGCCTGCCCGTGCCGACATTTCGCTACTTCATCTTCGTTGCGGCGGCGATGGCAACTGCCCTCGCCGTCACGACGGCCGGCGTCATCGGTTTTATCGGGCTGGTCGTTCCACACCTGGTACGCCTGGTGGCCGGCAGCGACCATCGCCTGGTCCTGCCGGCGTCCGCCATCGCCGGCGGTGCTTTGCTGCTGGTCGCCGATACGATGGCTCGTACGATAATGGCGCCGCGACAACTGCCTGTCGGGGCATTAACGGCCGCGATCGGTGTGCCCCTGTTCCTGATTCTGATGAGCCGGGCTCGCCAGGCGCGTTATCGATAGCCGGCGCGCTCGGCAAGCAGCCTGGCGTCTTCGTCACGCCAGCCCGCGAGCCCGATGTTCTTGCCATTGGACAGTTCGGGCGACGGCAACGTCACTGCTCGCAGCAGCCAGTCAACCAGCAACTGCGCCGCTTCGGGGTTACGCGCGTGGCGCGCGACGCCGATTCCATCGATATCCAGGTAAGGCGGATTCGGTCTGACGGTGGACAGGCCCTCGGTATCGGCCGCGCTCGAAATGATTGTATAGCTACAGGCGCCGGATCGCATTGCCGCGAGCAGTGCACCCTCCGTTGCAAACGGCTCGGCCGCCAGGTTTCTCACCCAGGCCCGCACGATGCGTTCGGCAGGCTTGACGCCGAGGTCTTCGGCCAGCATCGCGACCAGCGAGCGGTTGACCGGTAGTGCTGCAGAGGAGAGGCAGAGGGTCCCGCGAAAATCGGATTTCGCCAGGTCCGCGTAGTTGGTGGGCCCACCATGCTCGGCGTCGATTGACACGCCGATAATCGCGTATCGGACCTGAAGCGCTGCCCAAAGCCGATCGGGATCCCTGATGTGCGTCGGCACTTCGCCGATGGCTGCACCTGTAAGCGGCCGCAATGCGCCTCGATCGGCCGCGCGCCAGATGTCCGCGACGCTGGAGGTCAGCAAGACATCCGCGGTCGGCGTGCCGCGGTTGCTGATCACGTTGTCGGTAAGCGCCGCACTGCCGCCAACGACCACATTCACCGGAATGTCCGTTTCGTTGGTAAATCGTGAGAACGTCTCGGCGAGCCTCATCTCCTGCCCGGCGGTGGCGTAAACGACCACCGCTTCCGGTGCTGGCCCGGAGTCGCAGGCCGCCGTCCAGAAGACGATGGCGAGCGCGAACCCGGCGACTCGAGTCACGTCGACTCGACCACCACGCGATCGCGGCCGGAAGATTTCGCGGCATATAGCGCGACGTCGGCGCGTGCGATCAGCGAATCACCGACGGTCTTGAGATCGTTCGCCTGCGGTGCAGGATGAACCTCTGAAATTCCGATTGACGCCGTAATTGTGACCGTTTCGCCGTTGGGCAGATCGACGGGTTTGGCGGAGACGGCCGCGCGAATCCGCTCGGCGAGCAACATCGCCGAACCAACGTCGGTTCCGGGCAACAATACGACAAACTCCTCGCCGCCATAACGCGCCGCCACGTCGCTAGCACGCACCTGGGACTCGATCCGCTGCGCAATTTCCCGAAGAACCGCGTCGCCCGCGGCATGTCCCCAGTTGTCGTTGACCCGTTTGAAATGATCGATGTCCAGCATCAGGCACACCAGTTTCGAGCCGTCGCGACGGGCGCGCGCAAGCTCTTCGGTCAGGCGCACGCTGAGATACCGGCGATTGTGCCACCCTGTAAGCACGTCCGTGAAACCGCTGCGCAGCAGGCGCGCCCGGTTCACCGCATTTTCCATGCAGAACGAGGCGATTACGCCAAGATGCGCAAGAAAGTCCGTGGCGTGCGCCCGCGTAAATCGCTCGGGGTCGGCGCTGCAGAGATTGATACTGCCAAGCAGCTTCTGGCGGTGCGTCAGGGGAATGATCGCGATGCTCTTTGCCTCGACCGCCCCGGGGCATATCAGCTGATGGTCACAATGGGTGAACGCACCGAGCCACGGTGTTTGCAGTGAAATATACTGCGGCGCGAGACCCGTCATTGACTCAACGACAAGCAGCCTGTCGAAATCTTCGGCGGGCGTGCCGTTCGCAATCAGCAGGTGGCGAACATCGTGATCGGGATCGCACAGTACCAGGCTCACGTACTCGAGGTCATAGCTCACCCTCAAGCCTTCCGTCATCGCATAGATCAGCGAGTCGAGCGTATCGGCCTGCAGCAGCCTCAGCTCCCGCCGATGCGTTCGGCGCATTTTCTCGTCGTTGCTGGCGACCGCCGCCGCCATTGCCTCGAGCTGACGTCTGGTGGCCTCAAGCTCCTCCGTCAGTTGCTCGATGCTTGCCATACGCTTACCCCCTTAGCGCAAGGTATTCGCGGCCTTTCCGCATAAGATCAACGAATGCCTGCTCATCACCGCCGGCGACCGTCTCACGGATTCGGGCCGCCGCATCGCAGAGCGCGTCCAGCGGCCCGAGACCAAATTTGTTGAGGTTCTGAATTTCGAAATACAGGTGCGGATTGTCCTGGGCTACCGCCGCGGATACCAGCAGCTGGGAGTCGAACGTCGTGGAAGACAACCTGGCGAGTTTCGGGGCAGCTTCGCCGCTCTCCGCCAGCGCGGTAAAGAACGCGATATTCAGGGCATGCGACAAACCCAGTACGTAGGCTATGAGGCGATCGTGATCCTCGAGCCCCATGTCGAGCTGCTCGACCATGGTCGACGCGAAAAGCTCCTTCGCGGCCGCCGTGGCGTCGCTATCTCCCACGTCACAGAAAATAAGATGCCGACCCGATAACAGGCGCGTATCGGGGCCAAACATAGGATGCAGAGAGGTCACACGACAGCCCGCAGACCTGAGCTCGCGGAGACCATCCATCAGGGGCGACTTCAGACTGCCGATATCAAATACCAGCCCCGTCGGCTTCAGGACTGCAAGCTGCGCGAGGATTCGCCCGGATACGGCCAGCGGTGCCGCAACAACGATGACGTCAAAATCTACGCCGGCATCGGTCCAGTTCCTGAACTGACCGGGTGCATCTTCGACGGCGGAATCGGCGACGGTCGTTGCGAAACCCTGTGACGCGTAGAAATCCACGAACCAGCGACCCATTTTGCCGGCGCCGCCGATCACGAGCGCGCGGCGTCCGTCCCCCTTGCCCTCGGCGATAACCCTATCGCGCTCCTGGCTCTCCAGCGAGGTGCGAATAAGCTGCTGCAGGATGCTTTCGACGAGGTCCGGGTCGACGCCCATCTGTCTCGCCTGCTCGCGACCCATGTCGAGCACATCTTTTTCGCGCGCGTAGTCGCGAGTCCCCGCCCCGGTGTCAAGTTTGGTCTTGCCGATATCGCCGACAATCTGCTGCCGTTCGGCGACGAGCTCCACCAGCCGACGATCGACCGCCGAAAGCTTCTTGCGCAGTTGTTCCAGTGTCATGAAGAAAACGGGTATTTCGAATTCATCGAGTATCCAGTTGTACAGCAGACGCGTTCACAGTGAAAGCCGGCCCGACGACATTCGGGCCGGCCAACCGGCTAAGGCAACAGCTCGGGGTATTTCTAATGCCTGTGCCTGCGCCGCTCGTACCTGTCGTGATAGCGATAATAATCGTGATTATCGGCAAAGCGGTGTGCACGATGGTGCTTGCGCTTTACGACGCGTTCCCAGTAGTAGATATCGAATAATCGGTGCCAGGTGAGATGCCGGTGATGGCGCAACCGCGTGTTGCGGTACCACTTGCGAAAGCCCCGGTCGCGCTTAAGCCAGTACGGCATGTGCTGCGGGCGCCGATGCTCGTGTCGGTAGTATGCCGACGGCGGGTAAGTTACGCGTACTTCGCTGTGGGCGACGGCGTCCGGCGCTTGAGTAAGTAACAGGCCGCTGGCGATCAGCGCTACAGTAATCGTCTTGTTCATATCGGTCTCCGCTTCCTCTTGTTGGTACGGTTCCACAATATGTCGGTAAACATGAACGAGGAATGAAGAC
>JAAUYE010202918.1_pt1 | contig 12307 bp, 11 predicted proteins | sample 7278081 | NCBI WGS metagenome assembly JAAUYE01 (sample SAMN14350131, study PRJNA611818) | marine sediment metagenome | isolation source: surface marine sediment (0.6m) | place: French Polynesia: Moorea | collected 2018-08
CACCGTTCCGGAGGATCAGCCAGTTCTGCTCGATGTCGCCGCCGGCCTCCTCGAAACCCAGCCTGGCGTAGAAGTCTTTCGACGCGCGGATGTCCTTGACCGCGAGTGACAGCGAAAATGCGCCCAGGTTCATGATGGTTTCCCCGATGTTGGTTGCCCGGTGCGGAAGCACGCCTAGGATGTGAATAGCAGGAACTCGCGCCGAGTCTTCGGTCCGAAGGTGAGGTGGTGCGGATCACGAGCGTCGCGATAGTTTTCGCGGCGATGCTCCACGAGATCATTCGCCGCCCTGAGCTTCGCTTCCTCGGCCTCGATGCCGTAAGGACGCAGCGCATTGAGGCCGAAGATCTTCGCGCGCAGGCTGTCATTCAATTCGGGATAGTCATGCTGCTCGCGCACATCCCTGGCGATCTGGAAGGAGCGGAAGGCCTGGATCTGGTCCTGCGGTGAGCCGTACCAGATCGAGTCGGTGCCCCACAGCACGTTCTCTTCACCGAGATGTTTTACGAGCTTGCCGATACCGTGCGCGGCGCTGTCCATGTCGCGCATCAGGCCGCGCCAGGTCGAACCCAACTCGGCGTACACGTTCGAGCCCTTGCCGAGCCCGGCTTTCTCGACGGATGCGATGAGGCCGTCGAGCCCTTCGTTACGGTTCGGGTCATAGGGACCCTCCGCCTGGCCCGGCACCCAGCCGGAGTGATAGATCAGGAAGTTGACGTCCGGGAACTGTTTCGCCGCCGGCCCGATGTCGGTGCACAGGGAGTGCTCGTAGGAATCCGGTCCGAAAGGAATGCCCTTGTGGATACAGATGTTCTTGACGCCCAGGCTTCGTGCCTTTTCGATGAAAGCGAGGCCCGCATCGTCGGTGAGGTAGAAGCCCCGGCCGTCCGGGCCCCATTGTGTGTAGGTCTTCCAGGCCGATACGCCGTAGTTCTCGGCAAGCTCATCCATGCCGTCGACGTCGCCCGCCTGGTTCGGGTTCACGCGGCCGTGAATCAGGAGCCGGTGCGTCCCCTCGAGTTCATCGACGATGCGCCGCGTCGCATCCGCCTCCTCGATCGTCAGCGGTTCCGCGTCACGACGGGACGGGACGAACGACAGCACCATCATGTCGGTGTCGGCGTCCAGGAAGACATCCTTGACGAAGTCGTCCGCACCCAGGCAGCGCATGTAGTCGCGGCTCACGTAATCGTATTTCGAACACTCGGCCTTGCGCGCTACCGCGACGTTCGGCGGGACATAGTGGCCCTGGACGTCGAAGACGAACTCCTTCTTGCCGATCGTCGCATCGGCAAGCTCGATGTCCTCGCCCGCGCCGGCTTCGAGTTCGTAATAGCCCGCGTCCTTGCCCGCCTCGGCGTTGGCGCGATTAATCGCGAGCAGCGTCGTTGCCGCGCCGGCGGCCGTGACCAGGAAGTCGCGCCGCGCCATGGCCAGCCGCTTGGCGCTTCGGGTAACGGCCGACTGCGCCATCTGATTGGCATGACGATTGCGGCGTTCCAGCGGAATGGGTTCGTACTCGGCATTGGACGTCGAGTCGAGCTTGACGGGCAGGCGCAGGCCCTCCGGATCGAAACGGTACTTCATCGTATTACCCCCTCGGTATTGCGTTGTGGCGCACTCTTGCAGTCTTCCTGCTGCGGCATCGCGCGTTTTATTTCAGTGTAGTCAAACTTCGGAGCGCCGGCACCTCACGGCTCGAGTCCGGCGCGCTGCATCAGCTCCGCGTACCGCGGGTCGGCGCGCATGTCGGCGAGCAGCGGATCGCGCAGCCAGGACATGATCAGCGAGCGCTCGGCATAGGCTTCCTCGAAATGGCCGAACGCGGCGTCCAGCTCACCGATGCTCGCAGCGAGAATCCCGAGCACGCCCGGCGCGACGTAGCCCGTCGCCCGCGATGCGAGGCCGCGATCGTAGATCTGCCGGGCGTCCCCGACACGATCCAGCGCCGGCAACGCGATACCGTGAAAGCCGGAAAACACGATGCCGAAGTCGCCCATGCTTCGAAGCCGGTCCCACGCCGCGGTGCCGGATGCCGTATCTCCCATGATCCCGTAGGCGCGCATGCGCATGCCGTCGAAACCGGCGAAGTCACTGTCGAGTCGCTCTGCGGCGTCGACCTCGGCCAGTGCCTCTTCAGGCTGGCCCGCGTACAGGTGGAAGAGCGCGACCTCGGAATTGATCACCGGTGACAACGGCTCGAAATCGCGGGCACGCAGGATCGCGGCCAGCGCGGCGGCGTGCTCGCCCATGGTGCTGAGAAAGAAGGCCTGCCAGTGGTGCGCCGTGCTGTAGTTGCTGTTGAGCACGATCGCCCGGTCGAAATACTCCCGAGCGCCGGCCCAGTCACGCTCGTAGATCGTCTTGAAGTACGCGATGGTCGCGAGCGGCGCCGCGAGCGTGGGATCGAGATCGACCGCGCGCTCGGCAGCCGCCATCACCCGGCGCGCGGCATCGTCCGGCGACTCGAAGCCCCAGGCGAACAGCATGAAGTAGCTGTCGGCGAGTCCCGACCACGCCAGCGCGTAGTCCGGGTCGAGCGCCACCGCCTGCTGGAAGCGCTCGGCGCTCTGCCGGAGCCCGAGCTCGGTACGCCGATTCCAGAAGTAGCGGCCCTGCAGGTAGAGCTTGTGCGCCTCCGGGTCCGCGGTGGTGGCAAGCCGGTCGCCGGGCGCGAGTTCGAGGTCGAGGCGATTGGCAATCGCGCCCGTGATGTCGGCGTCGACCGACACGAGGTTCGAACTCTGCGGCCGGAAGCGCTGGTTCCAGATGACCGTGCCGTCACTCACGTCGACAAGCTCGGCGCTGATCTCGAGTATTTGCCCGCGGCGGACGACGCGACCGCGGCAGATCGCATCAACGCCCAGCGCCTCGCCGAGTTCGATGACGTTCTCGCTGGCCGCTGTCAGGGCCGCCCGCGATTTCACCTTGAGCTCGGGAATGCGGGAGAGACGGAGTATCAGGCTGTCGGCAATACCGACACCGAACTGCACGAGCTCGAGGTCGCCGCTCGTCACATCGAAGGGCAGAACCGCAATCGAGCGAATGTTGACGGCCTGGAGCGTATCTCCGGGACGGTAGCGATCCAGGGCAAGGAACAGTAGCGCAACGGTCAGGCACGCGATGATGACGAAGTCGAGCTTGCGGCCGGTGAATCGCCTCGCTGGTGGCGCATCGGTGCTATCGTCGGTGCGCTCTATGCCCTCCGGCGTGATGTCGTAGATCCAGGCCAGCACGACGGCCACCGGAAAGCCGAGACCGAGCAGGACGAAGAACGAGCGGAGATAGGCCGGCGGCAACCCGAAGGCCGGCAGGAAGGTATCCGCGACCTGGGCGAGCAGCCAGGCGATCGCCGCGTAGGCAGCGGCTACGCGAAAGACGTTGCGGCGTTTGAGTTCCTCGAACAGCGACGGCACGTGGACGATGCCCCCTCTGACTCCGGGTCGACGACTGACACGTTACCGCGAGCGTCAGGGCACTGGCAAAGGTTCGCGGCTCCACAGCTGCCGGACGTCAGTGTCGTCGCCGGTCATTTCCCAGTGGAGCAGGGAAAGCGGCAGCCGGCCCGCCGCCATCAGCGCATCGTGGAATGCACGCAGGTCGAACGCGTCGCCGAGCTGGCGCTGCCGCGTCGCGAGCAGCGCCTGCATCTGCAACATGCCGGTCGTGTAGCCGAGACCATAACCGGGCGGGCGCCGCAGGTAGATCTCCGCGTCGACGCGGGCGACGTCACGATCGAGGTAGGGCACGTGCTCGATCCAGAAGTCGGCGACCTCGTCGGCCGTCATCATGTTGAGCTGTAGCCAGACATCGGCGGGCATGCGGGCGGCGCGGAAGATGCCGAAGAGATAGATCAGCTCGCGGACGCGCGGCTTCCCGTCGAGGAGCCCCGCGTACATCATCGCCTCCTCGAGGTAGACGCCCCAGCCCTCGACGCGCGCGCCGTCGGTAAGCCGGCCGCGCACCGGGTGCGGATTGTTGCGCTCGACGACCGCGTCGAAGCGGTGCCCCGGGATCACGGCGTGCAGGTGATCGGGCGTGGGGTTGCGGTACTGGATCTGTTCCCAGAAGTTGGGGCCCGAGTCGCGGACGATCCACGGCACGTTGGTCGACAGCTCATCGATGTATGGGGGGATCGTGATGATGTCCTCGTCGACGAGGAACTGCCGGATCCCGGCGTCGGTCGCGTCGATGCGCGCCTGATACTCCTCGCCCGAGTCGGGCAGCGTGAGCTCGGGAAGATCGCGATTACTGTGCCGCTCGAGGGCGTACTGCGCCCACAACCGGTCGAGCTCGCGGCGGCCGAGCGTGACGATCTCGTCGCTCCTGAACGGCATGAGCTTGACGTGTTTCAGGTACCAGTCGAAGGCCGGCTTGCCGACGCCGGCCGGCGCGGTCATAGCCGGGCGCTCAGCTAGCAGCCAGTCCCGGAACGAGATGACCGCCTGCCGCGCCGCCCTGATATGCGGGACGAGCGCGGGTTGCAGAGCTTCTGCCCGGGCCAGCAAGTCGTCGTACCAGCCGACGACCCCGGGGGGCGGGTCGGCACGGTACGGAAAGCCGTGACCGACGCCGTCCGCATTCGACAGGTTGAAGATCGCGAGGTCGGCGTAATCGGCGGCGCCGTCGACGAGGTTCGCCTTGCCCTGCGCGACGAGACCCGGGATGGCATCGAGCTTGCGCTCGACGTCGCGAAGCGCCTCACCATCGACGGGCAAGTCCGTGAACGTGACGCGCAGCATGCGATCGACATAGAAGCCCGGGTCGCGGGACCACGGCCGGGAGATGCGCAGGGTGAATTCTTCCTGGTCCATGCGCGCCCGGACCGCGAGGAACTCCACCTGCTGCTCGCGCGGCCACTCGTCGACCGCGAAATCCCCGAGTGCCGCCTGGAACTCCCCGAGCTCGGCGAGTCTTGCGTTCATCGCCCCGGCGCCGAAATCCGGGTACACGTCGGTTTCGATCCCGGCCACGTCGACCAGCGGCTGGGCCTTCCTCGCGCGCTCCGGGTCCTGCCAGGCGAGGAAGGAATCGAAGAGTTCGACGAATTCGACGTAAGTCCGGGCGCCGTTCGGCATGCCCTCGTACGCGCCGACCGGCGACACGAAATACAGCGGCAGGCTGATGAGACACGCTCTGAGCAGGAATCGGGTCATAATTGGCGTTCCGGTCCGCATTAGGGTGGCAAGGCGATGGGCTACGAAGTCTACATTACGCTCAAGGAAGCCTGGTTCGACGAGGAAGGCGACGCCATCTCGCTCGACGACTGGCTCGCGTACGTGGAACAGGACCCCGACATGCGGGCCGACGGTTACGCCGAGGCAAGGACACCCGACGGTCATACCATCCGCCTGGAGGACCCGGGCATTGCCGTCTGGACCGCGTATTCCGGCCACGATGACGATGGCAACAAGGCGTGGTTCATGCACCGGGAGGACTGTGTCTCGGTCAAGAACCCCGACGCTGAGATCCGCCGCAAGATGCACGCGGTTGCGACGTCTCTGGGCGGCACGCTGCAGGGCGAGGAAGGTGAAGCGTACGGCGCGGATGGCGAGGCGGCAGATGCAACGCTCGAGGATCCGCCGGCCGATGTTCCATCGAAACCCTGGTGGAAATTCTGGGCCTGACCGCGCCGGTCAAGACACTCATCACGTACTACGGAAGACAGGCAATCATGCGCACTCTCATTCTCCTGCTGCTGGCACTGCTGCCGGCACTCCAGGCAGCCAGCGCCGAATTCGACTACAACGCGGCCGGACGCCAGATGATCCGCAACGGCGTCCAGGCGATCCTGACCTGCAACGGGCTCTTTACGTCCAATCGCTCGCTGGAGCTCGTGACGGCCGAGGAGCTCGAGTACCTGCGCATTCCGCGTTTCGGCGGTGTCGTTGAAGGCAACGTGACGATCCATGAGGCCGAGCGCGCCGTCACGATCGGCGGGCGTGACGACGGCATCGCGATTACGGCGGCTTTCCGCGAGGGCATCGGCTGTGTTGTCATGGCACCGGGCCAGGGTCTCGACGATATCGCGGTGCTGCCGGAGCTGACGCTGCCGTATCCCGACGTTGACCCGGTGGCGATCCCGTGGCCGAACGGCGACCTGGTCGAGGAGCGGCCCTGGCCCGCCGCGATCGATCGAGCAAAGCTCGACGCTGCCGCTGAGCGAATCATGAACCCCGAGGCCGTTAATCACGTCACGCTGAGCCTCATGGTCCTGCACAAGGGCGACATCGTGCTCGAGCGTTATCGCGACGGCGTGACCCGCGACACGAAGACGCGCACCTGGTCCACGGCGAAGAGCATTGCGGCCACGCTCATCGGCATGCTGGTCGACGAGGGCCGGATGGGACTCGACGAGCCGCTTGCGCTCGACTGGCTGCCGGAGGTTCGCGCGGACGAGCACGACCCGCGCGACGCGATCACGTTGCGGCACGTGCTCAACATGTCGAGCGGGCTCTACCCCGTCGACAGCTTCGGCATGGAGTACGCCACGGGCTCCGGGCTCGCGTACTGGGCCGGCTACAGCTCGTCGGTCGGCGCGCGCCAGCGCGGACTGATCCGCGAGCCGGGTACGTTCTGGGATTACGAGAACTACGACACGCTGCTCGCGGTGCTCGCCATGAAGAACGCGATCGGCGACCCACAGGACTATCTCGAGTTTCCGCGCCGGCGGCTCCTCGACAGGATCGGGATGCGCAGCACCCTGCTCTCGACCGATCGCTTCGGCGACTTCATCCTGAGCTCGCAGGTCTACACGAACGCCCGCGACCTGGCACGATTCGGGCTCCTGTACATGAACGGCGGCGTCTGGGACGGCGAACGGCTCATCTCCGGGGAGTGGATCGACTTCGTGAGGACGCCGGCGCCTGCGAGCGCCGTCCGCGGCAATGACTATGGCGGCCAGTTCTGGCTCGTGCCCGACGATCGTAACGACGTGCCCGGGGACGCGTACTCGACGGCCGGCAATCGCGGCCAGTACGTGATCATCATTCCATCGCTGGATCTCGTGATCGTTCGCCGCGGCCTCGATTTCAGCCGCCCGCACATGCAGGAGTGGGACATCGCGGCAACGATCCTGACCGCGTTCCCGGCGTGGTCACTGGACCGGGACGGCAGCTAGACGATGAACGGGGCGACCGACTCTCAGCGCATGCTGAAGCGCTGGATCGCGGCCGGTATCACGAGCGCGCTGCTCCTCAATGCAGCGGCGTGGCTCTTCTGGCCGCGGCTCGAGCCGATCGCCAGCGCCTCCGACCGTCTCCTTCTCGCCATCCAGTGCACGGCCGGGGTCGGCATCGTTACGCTTCTCATGCTGCAGGGCCTGTGGCGCCTGCGTGACACCCCGGACGCCGAGGACCCGTTGGCGAATGCGGAGAGCCGCAGTTTCAGGATCAACCAGCGCGTGCTGACGAACACGATCGAACAGGCGTGGATCTTCGTGCCGCTGTATCTGGCGCTCGCCGTGCGCATGCAGCCGGAACACGTGTATATGCTGCCTGCCCTGATGACGATCTGGTGCGCGGGCAGACTCGCCTTCTGGGCGGGGTACCGTTACGCGCTGCACGCGCGGGCGATCGGCATGGACTGGACGACCGTTACGACCTTCGTGACTGCGATCTGGCTCGGGGCAACCCTGCTGTGATTCCGGCCGGGATCAGGACGTGCGTTCGTTCAGCCAGTCGATAGCATCGGCCCACAGCGGCCGCGACGCGGGCCTGAAATAGCCAAAGTGGCCGATTGACGCCATGCCGTGTTCGGCGGGCTCGATATGCCGGCGCTCCACGTTCGGGTACGCCGACATCATTGCGTTGACGGCCGGCTGCGTGCCCCACTTGTCATCGCCGATGCTGTAGGCGAGCACGGGCGCCTCGAAACTGGCAAAGCGCTCCAGCGGCAGGCTCTCGTCGCCGAGCAGGTAGTCCGGGTCGCGGCACCAGCGTGCCCACTCGAGCGCCGGGCCTTTAGGCAGATCGACCGCGCTGCCCAGCCAGCTCCACGGCATGTAACCGACGAGTCTCGTCAGCACGGGGAAAGTGACGTACATGTGGAAGCCCGCCAGCCATTTCTGCTCGCCGCCCTGCACTGCCCAGTAGCCGCTCTGTGCCGAGACCGTCACGAGGCCATGCACCTTGGCGGCGTTGTCGAGCAGCCCCGCCACCTGGCCGCCGACGCTGTGCCCGACGAGAAAGAGCCTGTCCGCCGCGAGCTCTTCGACGGACCAGTCGATGACGCCGGCCATGTCGAGCAGGCCCCAGTCGCGGATCCGCGCGTCGAAGCCCTTGAGGGCGGCCGGCGCCGAGTCGCCAATGCCTCGGTAATCGTAGGTGATGACCGCGTAGCCGGCGGCCGCTAGCGCAGCCGCGAAGTGGCGGTAGAAACGCCGCGGCACAGCGGTCGCGCTGCTCACGACAACGGCGCCGCGCGCGACGCCGTCCGGACGATAGAGCGTCGCGGCCAGTGCGTAGCCATCGCGCGCCGGGATACTCAGCGCGTCGCCACCCGTGGATTCGCTCACGTCAGGCTATCTAGCCGGGCCGTGAGTAAGTGCCCATGAGTCGGTTCATGCCGATGACGTCCGGCTCGATGCGCTCGAGGAGCTGCCACATCGTGAGTCCCGGCTCGATCGGCGCCTCGCTCGAGAGCGCAAACAGCCAGAAGAAGTAGCGATGGGTCCCGTGACCCTCGGGCGGCATGGGCCCGCCATAGCCGGCGTTGCCGAAATCGTTGACGCCCGCCGTGTGGTCCGCGCTCGCCTCGCCAATTCCCGTCGCGTCCGCCGGTATGTTGTAGAGCACCCAGTGAACGAAGCCGTAGGTGCCCGGCTTGATCAGCGGCGCATCCGGGTCGTGACAGACGAGGGCGTAGGAGCGCGTGCCTTCCGGCGCGTTCGACCAGGCAAACTCCGGCGATACGTCATCGCTCTCGCCCGTGAACTTTGCGGGAATCGAGCCGCCATCGGCGAAGGCCGTGCAGGCGAGCTGCATGTTTGAAAGTGCGAATCCCATCGGTAGTCTCCCGGTTGGTCAGCAGTGAACAGATCATAACCAGCCGGCGATGCACCGGGAAGGCGGCCAGGCGTTCGGCCCGGGCGGACTCAGATGGCGAGGTCGTGGCCGAAGGTATCCCAGAACTCGTCGCGCGAGTTGCTGTGGGGAAAGTCCGTGTCCGGGACCGGCTGCTCGAGAAATTCGCACAGCGGCGGCCAGCCGTCGGCCACATTGAAAAAGAGCACGCGCTCGGGCGGCAGGGAGCGCCTGAGCTCAGCGATATGCGCCTCGAAGGCATCGATAAGAACCTGCCTGTCATCGAGCCGCCCCCCGAAAGCGAATTCCGCTACCAGTCGATACGCCACCTCGAGCACGTCGCGGGCGTAGCTGTCCGGGTGGCGCTGCCTGACGGTGAGGAGGCGGCAGATCGTCTCCTGCATGCTGTCGGCCCAGATATCGACCGGCCGCACATTCACGATGACGCGAGCACCGGGGTAGTGCTCGACGAGGTCGGACCAGACAGCCGCGCCCGGCCAGTCGACGGTCGCCCGGTAGTCGGCGAACACGGCCTGCCAGTCGACGGTTTCCTTGAGGCTTGCGCTTCGCCATACGGGCAGGTGCTCCGGGTGCCCGTACAGTTCCTTCATGTGATAGCAGGGCCCGAAGCCGAGCGCTTCGAGGGCCAGCTTGGTTGATAAAGTGCCGGTTCGTCCGTAGCCCGCGCCGATAACCTCGAGTGTCATAGCGCCGGCCCGTGCTGCAGGAACCCTAGGCGGGTCCGGCGAACGGCTCCAGCCACCGGAGTGCCTCGTCGGTATCGACGAAGGACCTGGTGTTGCCGCCGCGGTTGAAGGCAACCGTTTCGATGAAGGGCAGGGCTTCGTCGTCAGGTCGGTGGACCACGGCGATGCGCAGGCCGCGCATCTCGATCGGAACGGAGCTGCCGAAATCGAAGTTATCGACGATGGGACCGACGGGTTCCTGGTCCCGACCGTCGATCAGCACGCACTGAATATGACGATCCCGGCAGAACTCGACCATGCGGCGGGCGTTGTCCCGACGATCTTTCGTCGTGATTGGTCCGCGCCAGTGAAAGCGTGCAATCTGGCTGCCCGGCATGATGTCGAGCGTGTAACTGGGCTCTGCCACAGAAGTCGCTGGCATTTCCGTCGTCCTCCCCGAACAAGCGCTGCCGCTTCAGGGGGAAGCCAAGCCCGGGTGCAGACTATGCTCCGCTCGCGGCACGCGCTTGCGTACTACCAGTAATAGCAGTATCGGCAGGTTTCGACAACACTTGAGTTCAGGCGCCCATATGTGTGCAAACTGCAGCCGGCGCCGCGCCCGGCGTTACTGTCGACTCGCTTTACGGATCTCGGCGATCTGGTCGGCGCCCACCCAGCGACCGTTCGCGAAAACACCGGCAATGTCACGCAGGTTACGAATGTCGGCGAGTGGATTTGCACCAAGAACGAGCATGCTCGCCGAGTACCCCGACGCGATGCGGCCCTCGCTTGCCTCCCTACGCAGCGCCCGTGCCGGATTGACGGTTGCCGTCTCGAGCGCTTCCTGCGGACTCAAACCCGCTTCGACGAGGCGCTCCAGTTCCCAGTGCAGACTGGCGCCGGGGGCAAGGCAGTAGTTCGGGTTGTCGGAGCCCGCGAGCAAACGGACGCCGGCTTCGTGCAGTCGCAGCGCAAAGGCGGAAAAGGTGCTGAACACCGCTTCCCGTTTGCGTGCATCGGCGGCGTCGATGGCGTCGAGCGTGGTATTGCACCAGGACAGCGAATCCGGCGCCAGCCAGTCGAGCGCCGCCGGATCAACGCGGCTGCGGTCATTCATTTCCATGACGAGCGTCGGCGTGAAGTAGGTCTGGTTGTCGACGAGCGAGTCGATGACATCGGTGCAGGCCGATCCCTCCGCCTGTTCGAAAAATTCGAGGACCACGTCGTAGTAAGCGGCGTAGCCGCTGTCTCCGAACTTCGCGTTCAGCGCGCGATCGAACCACGCCGCCGGATCGTCGACGCAGTCGCCGAGCGTGAACACCGAGAGATGTTCGATGCTGCCCTGCCCGGCTGCTGCGGCGTTGCGGATACCGACAGCCCGCGGCGGGTGGCCGGCAACGGTCATGTTTCTTACAGCAGCGAACTCCATGATCGCCGCGTACACGTCGGGGCTCAGCTGGTCGTACACCTTGAAGAAATCCACACCCTGGTCGACCAGCTGCGACAGCGCAGGCTCGACGTCGGCTGGCGCGGTCAGGACGAGCGGCAGGTCGCCGTACCAGGGCAGTTTCACGCCATCCAGCAGGGGACCTGCGGCCACGATGTCGGGCGCCAGCAGCGATGCATCGCCGGCCAGCCGGTCCCGGGTAGCCTGGACGCCGCTCACCACGGATCCCATGTCGCGAATGCCCGTAAGGCCGTGTGCGATGTAGAGCGGCAATAGTCGATCAACGGCCTCGTCCGGGTCGCCCAGCGAATGCACGTGCATGTCCCATAGCCCCGGGATCACGAAGCCGCCCCGGTGTACTACGTTTGCATCCGCCGGGATACGAATATCGGCCGCTGGCTCAACTGCCAGGATGTCTCCGTCCCGAACGACGACCGTCATGCCGGGCTGGACGGCCGCTGCCGCGACATCGATGACCGTCGTGTTCACGATGAACCGGTCATCAACGGCAAAGCTCGGTTCCGTGGAGCTGCACGCAGCCAGCGTGGCGGCAGTCAGGACGACGATCAGGTGGCGCATCAGGGTTCCTCGGGCAGAAGGGAAATCAACGCGGCGACGTCGCCGCTGTTTGCGATTCCCTGGTTTGATGAGCGCTGCAGCGAATTGGTTGGATCCGGAACCACAGGAAGACGTAACCAAGTGTATCCGGCAAGATCGTCGCACTATAGAGACCTTGCAGGAGGGGCGCTCCCGAGCCCCGACCGCGACAATGTTGATATTGAGGGGTCGCAGCTTGAAGAGCCGCTCCTGCAGTTGAACGTCCAGACCGGGTCAACAGCGGGAATTGCAGCGAAATCGGGGTCAGACCCCGTTTTTCGCAAGATTGGCAACAACGCCTCGATCGTTTAGACCGAGTTACCTGCTGCAACTCGGTGAATACACCCAAATCGGATATCTACTGAACCGCTCCGGGTATCCCGGGGCGATTCAGACCTTCCTGTTGCGCCAAATGTGACCGGATTGCAATGAATCTTGGTTTGAGTACCGTATATTGTCCTCTCTGCGAAAATCGGGGTCAGTCCCCGTTTTTCAGAGGTTCAGCAAACCTTTGTTAACGGTTTTCCTGGCGTTATCACCTGTGACATCTACAC